>Ga0247611_10011818_pt1 | contig 10004 bp, 9 predicted proteins | sample 177DNAGHGhighgp2_FD_192422 | JGI IMG/M metagenome (GOLD analysis project Ga0247611, IMG submission 192422) | Sheep rumen microbial communities from Palmerston North, Manawatu-Wanganui, New Zealand - 1770 DNA GHGhigh gp2 | ecosystem: Host-associated > Mammals > Digestive system > Stomach > Rumen ... | reverse complement strand
TAACATTAGTATTATTAATACTTATTAACATTTACACAGGTATAAGTGATATGAATAAAGCGTTTATTATAACAACTAGTGCTTATGGTATATTAATTACATATGGCTTAATAGAATTCTTAAATATCAATAGATATTTTAAATTAGCAATAGATTTTCTATTATCTGGAATTGAACTACTAGGTTTTGGATTTCTATTAAATAAATTATTGGAAGGAGAATCACTTTCTAAATATAAAATAGATTTCTCTGATTGGAATAACTATATAAATGGGAATATTATGTGTTTATCATTATCTGCAATAGTACTAGTTGCCATTATTTTTATAATACTAGGTATAAACAAGAAGAAAAAACAAAAAAATGACTTATCATAAGTCATTTTTAAATAGTTTCTCGATATTATCAACAATATCATAATCCATATCACTATGTTTATGATAAATAATTTCATGCCATAAATTATCAATTAACCCAATCATTACATGTACTTTTTCATAAATGTTCTTTTTTTCAAAACCATTACTAATTAATAAATCGCTTAACATCTTAGTCATTTCTAACTCTCTTTTATAATAATACTCTGCAACTCTTTTGTCAGAATGAATCATTGCCGTTATTTCCTCATGAGCAATATCTGATATTTTATGATTACTAATATAATATTTAATCATATCTTACTTAGTATCAAAATTCTTAGCTCGCAAAATTAAAAGAATAGATATGGTCACAAGTTTAAAAGGTAATGAATAAAAAAACTATTAACAGTAAAATGTTAATAGTTTTTTATCCCAAAAATCATACTTATTAGCATAATTATTTTAATCTAACAATAGACATATCACTATATAAATTATTCATGTTATATAATATCAAAGTCTCATTAATACTATTTTTATTTAAATAATCGGTAACACTATCGTTAAAATATCTTAGATCAATAACATGGACATATTCATAATGATTAACTAAGAAAGGAACAAATACATTTCCATAACTATTTTTTATTACCAATATTTTTTTTCCGTTATTATTAGATTTGTTATGTATAATGATTTCCCTTTTATTATTGCCCAAAAAATATGAATATTTATCTTTTTTATTTAAGTATTCATCACTATATAAAGTATCAGTTATAATATTTTCATCAACATAATTTACTTCTAAATCATTAAAAGTATAAAAAGAATAAATATCATCTTTAATATTATGTCCTAATACTTTAGAAGATGAGGTTCCCATAAAATCAGAACTTATTTTTTTAACAACAAATTGATCCTTGGTTAAGTATGGTTCATTTTTTGCTTTCATAAATTCTGTATATGCATAATAAGCTCCAAAACTAGTCCAATGATGATCTGTCTTATAATACATTTCTTCATCTTTATTTTTCTCTTTTAATACATCAGTTAATAGAATATTATGAGAGTATTTCAAATTACTATATAAATAATCTAATTCCTTACCTTCTTCAATATCCAAATGATAATATAACTTATCTTCATTAATTAATATGGAATCAGGAACAAACATAACATAAACTGATTTATCCTTTGAAAAATCATTTATTGATTCATAAATATAATGTGATTTTGAATTATTAATAAAATTGGGGATTAAGTAATTATCTTTACCAACGTAGACATCGTTTATATATGTTTTCCCTTCTAAAAGTTCAATTTTGTTTTTTAAAAATAATAATTGATTTCTAAATGGAAAGTGATCGTTAAGATAGTTTTCAATCTTTGATATACTAAAATCACTTAAATACCTATTTTCTAAATAGGAATAATTTTCCTTTTTTAACACTAATAGAGAAATATCAAATACCAAAACTAGAAATAATATCACAATCATAATAGCTTTATTTACTAACTTCATAATATCACCTTAAAAATTATTGTATAAGAATGGATGATAAGATCCACTAACTATAAAAGAAACAACTATAATAAACAAAATAACATACCATACAATCATTAACGAATTATATTTATTCAATAATTCTTTTATTTTATTTGGTAGTCTAAAACATAATAAAATACCAATTAGTACTAACACTAAATTCTCTTTAATATAAAAAATTGTTGTATTATCTATTAAATTTCCACTAAAAATGGTTTTAACAAATGGTAATATATCAACACCAATAAAGAATACATATCCAAATAAAACAAGTATTATCACATAAATGTGTTTTAAAAAACTAGGCATTTTATCTAAAACATTCTTAAAAATATATTTTTCCATTATTATGATGATACCATAGTATATACCCCATAATAAGAAATTGATGCTATTACCATGCCATAATCCAGTTAATAACCAAACCACTAATAAATTAAAAATACATTTTAAAGTACCTTTTCTATTACCGCCTAAAGGGAAGTATACATACTCTTTGAAAAATTCTCCCAAACTAATATGCCACCTTCTCCAAAACTCAGATATACTAGTAGATAAATATGGATAATTGAAATTCTCTTTATAATTAATACCTATCATTTTACCAATTCCAATAGCCATATCACTATAACTAGAAAAATCAATATATAATTCTAAAAAGAACACCAATAATATAAATATATTTAAAACTGATGTAGAGTTTTGCATTTTTAATAATGTTTCAAATAATAAACCAAGACTATCAGCAATTAATACTTTTTTTATTAAACCATTCAAAAATTTTCTAAAGCCATCATAATAATCTTCTTTAGATAAAGAATAATTATCTAAATCATTTATAACTGAATCATATCTAGTAATAGGACCCATAGTTATATGAGTAAACAACATTACATAAACAAAATAGTTAACAATATTTTTATCAAACTTAATTTTATTTCCTTTCAAATCAACTATATAAGATAAACTATTAAAAATATAAAAACTTATTCCTAAAGGAAAAACCAATGATTTATCATACTTAAAAACTAATAAGACTAATATATTAATAATTATTAAAACATAATACAAGAATCCTAATTTCTTAAACCTATTAATAATAAGTAGAATAAGATAGTTAAATAAAGATAAGCTAATTAGAATGATAAAATTATATAAACCACTATATAAGTAAAAAACTATACTAAATAATAACAATATTATCTTTTTCCCTTTTTTAGGAACAAGCCTATAACACAATAAAAATATAGGTAAAAAGAAAAATATAAAAATCAAACTAGAAAAGTTCATTATTTTATATTTCCTTTTACTAAATCATAAGCTTTGTCATTATCTTTGTATGAAATATACACTAAATAATTTCCAACAGTTGTATGAATTCTATTATCAATAATTTTAACAGCTTCAGGTGAATAAAGATTACTTTGAGATTTAAGAATATCAAATAGATTATTCATTTGTTTCTCAACTTCTTTTGTATTTTTATCATCAACCTTTATTAATGCATACAAATATCCGTTTCTATTAGCTTCACTTTTTATAATGTGTTCATTCATTAATGATAAATCAAGCCCATAAATAGCTTCCAATTCTCTATCTTCTAGAGTAATCATATTTTTCATTTCATTATCTAAACTTGCGCTCGCTGCTTCGATGTCTAACGTGCTTCTATTTTTATTTTCACAAGCACATAATAATAAAATACCTAATAAAACAACAATTATTTTTTTCATAATTAAATACCTCCTAAATCAAGATGTTTTATATAATCTATATAATATTTTTTTCCATTTGAATTTAAATGAAAACCACAATTAATCTCTGATAAACATTCAAAATAATAATGACTAGCATATCCGTTCTGATCTTTTACTCTATCAGCAAAATTAATAAAATTGATTTTATTCTTATGACATAACTCAAGTAAATAATAATTATACTCATTAATAACAGGTTGTGCTGACTGATTATGGGTACCAGTATATAACGGTAATACAGAAGTGAATATTAGTTTAGTCTCTGGATAATTATTCTTCATATTATCGATTAATGTTTGAGTTTCCCTTAAAAACTTTTCTCTAGACATATTTCCAAGTATCGTACTAATACCTATAGAAGCGATTAAATACTTTGGTTTATAAGTGTCTAAAGCAGAATTCAAATTGGTTGTCTTACCATTAATAAATGTTGTGAACGTAGAAGAATTAATTTCAGCAATATTTAATCCATTCTTTCCCCAGGTTTGGTCAGCACTAAAGAATTTACCAAATCTATAAAAATATGTAACATTAGAATCTCCTAAAAAAACAATATCCTTAAAATAATCATATTCATGTTCAGAATCATACTTTAATAAAACATCATTAAAACTATTGTCTAAAGTGAAATCAGCTACAGAAGATTGCAATATAGAACCATTATCAACTACTTCAACACTTCTTTCGACAGCATTTTCATTCATAGAAGAATCCTTAATATAATATACTAACTTATACCATCCCACCTTATTAATATCTAAATCATTATTTACAATCACATATGAAGTAATATCTCCATCCACATTATCGGTAGCATAATACCCATTTTCTCTATATTCTTCACCAAGATTTAAATAAATATTCTTATCTCCCTTTAACTCAATATATGGTTTATCTAAATCCTCAACCACCACAGTTCTACATAATTCCTTTTTTAAAAACAAAAATTTTGCAGTATATTTAACGTTATAAATCCCAATTTTAGTAACATCAACATTTCCGCTAATTTCAATATTATCCATCTTTTTATCAAAAAATGATGAAATGGCTCCACTTTCAAAATAATTATTATTTACTCCAACCATAACAACATAATCGCCGATTAGTTTAAAAGAAAAAAAATGGTAAAAGAAAATATATATTCCCCAATAAAACAATGATACAAAAGTTATGATAAGAATAAAAAATAATCTTCTTTTTATACGGTTGTCCTGCACCATTTTATATACTCCTATTCTTCATTATCATAAAAATTATATCATATATTTTTTTGCTTTGTAAATCTTACAAATATTCAAAGCATTAATTATCTTGCTATATCAATAAAAATAATATATACTAACTGAATCAAAAAGGGGTGAATAGTATGATGCATATTGATGGTTTATTTAAACCGAAAAACAATCTTGATATCCTTAAAAATGAGTATTCCATTAACATCGATAACATAGAGTATACTATTCCTGTTGCTGATATGTTTGATTTTATGACATTACCAGATGATGAATTTAAAAAAGTATGCACAGATAAACAAATTTCTAAAGTTCACAACATTCCAAAAGAACATTTTGCTTTTGCGTGCGTTAATTATATGTCTGAAAAAAATAATCGCGATTCTCGATTTGCAACACCCCAAATATGTCGTCGCTTTAAAATCTTACTTCATTACGAATTAATTGATTTTGAAGCAGTAAATCATGACTTGGAAATAGTAGACAAAGTGTATAATAAAATTGAACTATCCAATGAAGTAAAAGAAATGATAATTAAAAATAAACCATCTGAATTATCTTTACTAGAAACAGCAATCTATATTTATATAAAAATGTGTCAAACATTCACCTATGATAGGGAATTCTTTTCTCAAAATCAAACATATAAAAAAGAACTATCTTATATCACAACCATATCCCCAAATAATCTTGAAGTAACATGCTTTGAATTTGCAGTAATATATGGACAATTACTAGCTAATATAGGAATAAATTTTAGAAGCTATTATGGAAAAAAACAACGTATTTATGAATTAAGAAGTATTATGGATAATGGTGAAAAAGAATATGGCCAAAAACATGCTTTTACTGAATTTAGAGTAGGTAAGTTTCTGATTGATGCTGATGCTATGGAATCAATTTTAGAAGGAGATTTAATTGATTCAAAACTATATCTACCACTAAATGGTCTTCAATGTATCAACTCTAATCGTGAAACTCAAGAAGAATTTGAACAAACACTAAATAAAGTATATACCATTATAAAATCAGAAAAAAAACTACCTCAAATAGACAAATCATATTTAGAACATATAGAAGATTTAAGTTATTTAAACAGAATTAACATTCTTCAAAAACAAATAAATCTTCTAAACCTAAAAGGATTAGATGCCTACTCATATATAGTAAACATGAAAAGAAAATTATATACTGAGGAAGAACTAAAATCTAATCTTAATATAAGAATAATAAGAACTAATAATCCTGAAGATATAAACAAGAATGCAGATGTTTTAATGATAATTACTATTAACAAAAGAGATTTTGAATTAAATGATTTTAATAACGAGTATTACATATTAACTCCAGAGAATGAATTAATACCTATTACATATGAAAAATTAAAATCAAAATTTATTAATGGTGAATTTGAGTACATAAGCATTACAGATGCTACTATACCAGATATTACAAGTATTTCACATAATTTTGTTAAGACGTTTAAGAGAAAATAAATAACATATAATTATTTGAATAAATACACATTTAATGTATAATAATAAAGGTCAGGGGAATCTTTATGGAGTTTAATCAAATAAAAATAAAAAACCATTTAACAATGCTTGATTATTATAAAAATAAGATTAATAAAGATAATTACAATGAAATACTAAGTTTCATATATAGATATATTAAAGATGTAACACCATTTTATTATAATAATCCCCAATATCTATCACTTTATAAAACATTAAGGGATACTATTTTAGAAATAGAAAAAAAGATTGGAAAAATTTACATAACGGATATAAGTTTTATTTATAATCCACGAGAAAAAACAGATTATATTTTAGATTATATTATTCAAAAGACAAGACAACATCTATTGAGCATTTACTATCATTGCTCAATGATTGATATCTCTTCACCATTAACATATGATCTTAATTTTGCTAATTATTGTGAAGAAGCGGCTAATTATGTTCAACAGTTATGTATAGATAATGATATTGATTGTGGACTATTGTATATTCCCCCAGGATTTGATAAAGAAGCAAATCTCTTTCAAGGATTAGGGGATCATTATGCTAATCTAGTTCAATACAATGGAGATTATTATGTTATTGATGTAACATATAGTCAGTTTTTTAGTGCCAAAACAAACAATTTAGAACGATTAGGTATTGTTTACTTATCAGGGTGTGATGTAGGAACATTTATGCTTCAATCAGAAGAAGGAAACAAAATATCAGATGAACTAATAAAAAAAGGTTATATGAAAATGACAGAAGAAATGCTAAAAACATACCTGGATGCATTTACCATTTCATATAGAAATGGACTTTACTATGAGAATACTAAAGATTATTCCTTTACATCACATTATTCAATTGATGATTATGAAAGATTCCTAGCTGGTGAAGATAGTCAAATAAAACATGAAAACAGAGAATATCTAGGCTATCAAACAAAGCCATTAAAGAATTCTCGTTTATCATTTAAATGTAAATAGATAAAAAAATACTTTTATTATCCACAAAAACATAGTATAGTAACCTCAAGGAGGAGTATGATTATGGAATATAAAATAATCGGAAATACAGTTCCAGTAGTTGAAATGACATTAAAGGCTGGTGAATCAATTTATACACAATCAGGTGGAATGGCATATCAATCAAACGGACTAGAAATGAAAACAAATGCAAGAGGAGGATTATTTAGTAGTATTGGTAGAGCATTTTCAGGAGAATCAATTTTTATGGCAAACTATACAGCCACTGTTAATGATGCTGTTATTGCATTTGCATCAACAGTACCAGGAAGTATAGTACCATTTGATTTATCAAAGGTAAAAGAAGGATTAATGATTCAAAAAGGAGCATTCCTTTGCGCAGAACAAAGTGTTAATACTAAAGTTGCCTTTACTAAAAAATTAAGTGCTGGTTTCTTTGGTGGTGAAGGATTTATCCTACAACATGCTACAGGAGATGGAATGATTTTCCTAGAAGTAGACGGAGATCCTATTGAAAAAGAATTAGCAGCTGGAGAAGTGTTAAAGATAGATACTGGAAATGTAGTTGCTTTTGAACCAAACATGCCATACGAAATAGAAATGGTTAAAGGATTAGGAAACATCCTACTAGGTGGTGAAGGATTATTCCTAACCAAAATTACTGGTCCAGGAAAAGTTATATTACAATCTCAAAACTTTGGTGACTTTGCTAATAAACTAGTTCCATTCTTACCAAGCAGTAATAAATAGAAATCTTATATTAGATTTCTTTTTATTTTTGTTAAAATAATGTATAATGTATCTAGGCCGACTTAGCACAGCTGGTAGTGCAACGCCCTCGTAACGCGTAGGTCACTGGTTCAAATCCGGTAGTCGGCACCAGATGCTTTATAAATCCTTTACAGGATTTTTTTATTATTTGTATATATCAGCAAAAATATGATATAATATAATTATGAATGCCGAGGTAGTTGTAACGTTAGAACGTGTGCATTGTTTGCATAAGATGGCTTGTTTAACTCAGTCCCTCGGCACCATTTTGTTATATAAAGACCATTGGTCTTTTTTTTATTGCAAAAAAAGTTAAAATAGTATACCCAAACCATTAAATATTTGTTATAATCATTATGACAATAAGGAGTATATTATTATGGATAAAACAGAAAACTTTGAAAATAATAAATATTATATAGTATCCCTAGATAATGGAATCCGTGAAGAAGAACCAGTTGAAATGAACGTTATAAGTGAATTCAGCGACGGTTCAAAATTAGTTCAATTAAATAAAACTGTTTTTGGATTATTTAAAGAAAATAACGATCCAAATTCAGATCATATAGATGACTATGAAATAATTAAATCAGATATTGCGGAATTATTAGATATCGAACACGAAGAAAGCCGTCGTATAGTTGATGAAGAAAAGAATATAGGCGTATTTACTAACCTTAATTATCGTAAAGATATTGAAACAAGAGTATCAGCTACTACTATGTTTAATCACATCATATCATTAATGAAACAAGGTGCTTTAAATGATGAAAAAGCTCAAAAAATCATTTCATTACTAAGTAACCCTCGTTCTAGCAAAAATCAACCATTAAAAGATGAAGACACAATAGCAGATATTATAAATGAAGGAATGGATGCATTGTTAATAGGTATTGCAACACAATCTAATTCAACATACACATCTGCCCAGGAAAAAACACTACGTAAAAACTACATCAGAATGATTTTATTTGATATAATAATTGGACGCAAGAATAGAGGATTAGATTATCACATCATATGTCCTATAGATGACCAAAAGATTATATCATTCAAAGATGCAAGATTAAGCCCTATCACAATTTATTCAAATCAAACCAAAGAAAATAAAATACCTAATGATACATACTATATTAATAATGAATACATTGATGTTGAGTCTCTTATTAGTACGTTATATAACAAATTCTATTCAGAAATCAAAAAAATCGTTACAGCTCTAAATGATGTAAAAAGATTATATCAAGATGCAATTTCTAGAATAATTTATAATAATATAGATATCAAGTCAGCAGAAACATTAGAAATAAAAATACTAAAAAACTATGATTCAATAATTAAAACACAACAAGAATTAGAACGTCAACAAGATAAAGTATACAAAGAAAATAAAGTTGAAAGAACAATGGCTACTCAATCATTAAATGTTAAAGTAACTACTAAACTAGATTTAATTCAAAAAAAATATCCTATCAATCCTAAAACAACACTATCAGAGGTAGAACCAGATAAGGATAAGAAAGTAAAACTAGTAGTTGAAACCGAAAAAGAATCAAAAGAAGGATTTATTAATTCAGCAATCTTAGTATCTACAGTTGCGTTTGTTTGTGGAGTTATTTCAGGAATAACATATATTTTACTAACATTTGGAAGCTAATTAAGCTTCCTTTTTATTGCATAATAAAATAATTCATTATAAAATAATTTTGATAAACACTAAAGAGGAATAAAAATGAAAAAGTATAGATTAAAAAAAGGCCCTTTAATAGTTATTATTTCTTTAATTATACTAATAATCGGTATAATCATTTTAGCATCTATAAATAAAGACAAATCATATACTTT
>Ga0247611_10011817_pt1 | contig 10004 bp, 7 predicted proteins | sample 177DNAGHGhighgp2_FD_192422 | JGI IMG/M metagenome (GOLD analysis project Ga0247611, IMG submission 192422) | Sheep rumen microbial communities from Palmerston North, Manawatu-Wanganui, New Zealand - 1770 DNA GHGhigh gp2 | ecosystem: Host-associated > Mammals > Digestive system > Stomach > Rumen ... | reverse complement strand
CATCAGTATTCCTGCAGCTAAGGTCCTGCGACTGAAGGCGCTGGAACAGCTGATGAGGAAGACCGGACGTTGGCAGGAGGCCATGAGCGTCCACGAAGAACTGCACGGACTGAACGACTCGATACATGCAGCACAGTCAGCCATGCGCATGAGTGCACAGTTGTACCAATACAAGCACGACAAGGAGCGCATGAAACAACAGCAGGAGATAGACCATCAGCAATTGCGTGCCCAACTGGCATTGGCATTGTCGGCTGTGGCTATGCTGGCGGTTGTGGTGGTGATAGGTCTCAACGAGTTGCGTCGTCGCAAACACCGTCTGCAGGAAATGGCTACCCGGCAGCAGATTATCAGCCTCCGCATGGAGAACGTCCGAAACCGCATCACACCACATTTCATCTATAATGCACTGAACCATGAGATGCTGGAACAAATGGAAGGCAGGGCGGTGGACCTGAACGCCCTGACGCAGTTGTTGCGACGGGGTGTTGACCAGGCTGACATGCTGGAGACCACGCTGGAGGAGGAACTGCGGTTTGTGGATTACTATGTGGAGATAGAAGGCAGGCAGATGGCCGACAAGCTGCAGTATAGGAAAGAGATTGCCCCCGACGTAGATACAAGCAAGGTCAATCTGCCGGCAATGACGATACAGATATTTGTGGAGAATGCCATCAAGCATGGTCTGCAGCGTCGGGGCGGTGAGCTCACTATCCGTGTGAGCAGGCAGGATGACAACACGCTGATAGAGGTCATTGACAACGGACAGGGGCTTGGTAAAAGCGCACCGAAGGAACATACCGGTATGCGCGTAGTGCGCCAAACCATCCAGATGTTGAACGACCACAATCACCGGCAGATAACGTTTGGCATCGGTAATTGGCAACAGGATGGCGAGACCGGTTGCAGGACATGGTTGCTCGCGCCTGACGATTTCAACTACAAAGTCATCAAGAGTGGTTATAAATAAGATTAAACACAAAACTAATTATATATATGAATAAGCAGAAACTGACTAGAGTCTTCATCGTAGACGACAATCAAGAGGCTGTAGAGCTGTTGCAGCGTATGTTGGAGAAGCACTATTCCGTAGAGGTTGTCGGCACTGCCAACGACGCAGAAACGGCGGCAGACATCATTGTCAATGCCGATCCTGACATTATCTTCCTGGACGTGGAACTGCCCACGATGTCTGGCTTGGAATTCTGCTCGATGATTCATCAGGACATCAAAACGGAAACCAAGGTGGTGTTTTACACAGGGCATGACAAATACATGCTGGAAGCGATTCGCCGACAAGCCTTCGACTATCTGCTGAAACCGCCCACGGAGCAGGACTTAAGTCAGATTATGACACGATACTACGAGAACAAACTGGCCGACATGCCTTTCATGGAGCGCTCGATGGAACAGCAACCCATCATCTTGGTGGTGAACGCCATGAACGAGCATACCACCTTGCGAATGGACGACATTGCCTATTTCCGCTACAACCAGGAACGGAAGATCTGGGAGGCTGTCTGCATGAATGGTGCCACCTATCTGTTGCGTCATCGTACCACCGCCGATGTCATACTGAACTATTCGTCCGCCTTCGTCCAGATTCACAAGCGTTTCATCGTGAACATCAATCAGATCAAGATGATACAGGAGTCAACGTGCGTCTTGGTGGAACCGATGGAACAAATCAATGAACTGCGCATCAGCAAGAATTACCGTGCACAGTTCATGTCCGCGTTTTATTCGTTGTAAGCGTATTACATAGCGGAGTACACTTTACTTCACAAAAAAGGATGGCACATTTGCCATCCTATAACTTCTTATGTCCCCGACATGTAATTGCCCTATTTTAACTTAAGTATCTCTCCTGGAACTAATGCAGTTAATATGTTTTTATTGTTCATCTTTGAGAGAGAACTCAAGCGAATACCAAATTGTTGTGATATTTCGTATAGCGTATCACCCTCTTTTACCCGGTAATCATCTCGTGGCCCTGTGTATTTTTTCTTTTTCTTTCCAAGAAATACAATATCCCCCTCCTTGAAATCATTCTCGTTGGTCGTTTCGTTATACTCCAACAACGAAGACTTGGGGATGTCATATTTCATGGCTATTGAAGACAATGTTTCACCGGGATAGAGTCTCGTACAACTGATATCGTTAATTTCAACCACAAATTTTCGGATAACCCTTTGCACTTCCTCCTCTTCTTCCGACTCTTCCGACTCTTCCATCTGGAAATCCTGCTCTACCAATTCTTCTACAGTAATTGTCCTTGTGATAACAGTCTTCTTTCCTGGTCTGAGTTTGACTCCACCATTAAGAGCATATAGTCGATAAGCATCGATAAAACCTATGAGTGCTTTGGCATAGGTTGGCGAGGTGGCATAACCCGCTCGCTGTAGTCCATTTGCCCACCCTCGGTAGTCATAGACACTCTTGTTAAACAGGAAACCGTATATTCTGTTATCAAGAAGGAATCGCGAGTGGTCTTTGTATGATTCTTCAGCAGAGCCATACCATCTGAAGTGACTCTTCGACGCCTCATCATCCCATGCAGCATAGGTTCTGCCTGTCCACCCACCATAGCTCTTAATGCCGAAATGATTGTTGGCAATTCTGGCCAGTCCACTTTTTCCCGCTCCCGACTCCAAAATGCCTTGTGCCAACGTAATAGAGGCAGGAATGCCATATTGCCTCTCCTGTTCCAAGGCAATCTGCTTGTAGCGGGAAATATATCCTTGGATGTCAGCCGATGACTGACAATAGCCATGTAAACAGGCACACCCCGATGCCATTACAATAAGAATAAAGCGATATAAGTATTTCATTAGCATTTCTTATGGCAAATCCTCAACAGGAATCCAATAGTAGTATTCATTACCCAGTAAGATACGGTATTTGTAGCCATCCCCGACAATTCTTTGAAGACGTTCATATTTTTCACTGAATTGGCCAAGCGACTTCCTGAATTCAATATTTGTAACAACTTTGGGATCTGCAAAATCCTTAATAGTAAACTTTGACCATAGACTGTTCCCTATTTCAACAGGAAGGTCCAAACCATATATAGTCCCCTTTATTTCCTTTATACTCATCGAATTAATATAAACGTCGTTATTATCAATAGAATGATATTTTATTACTTTTCTCATGGCATTAATATAATGCTTACGGTCATCGGCATTGCTTTTAGCCGTTTCGTATAACTCTTTCAATTCATATAGCAGATACCTAAGTTCATCTCCCGAAAAACAACAAATATAATTCCAAATATTATTTCCTTCCATATCCTTCAACTTAACATAGCCATCGAACATACTAACACATTTAATTTTCTTCCATTTTTCATATGCTGTTTTCCCCAAATATCTTTCTAAGAAATCTAGAGAAGCAGAACCATAAGTTATGAAGGCAATACAATGTGCATAGTTTTTTTCATGATTTGGTCTCTCAATGATTGGAAAACGGAGCTGGTTTGGTGCCATGCGGTACTGATTCCAACGGTCGTTGTCACCATTGGGTTTGCCAAATTCCCAGCTTGTGACCTTGTTGCCTGATGACATCTGTTGGTCAGCGTAGACGCTTACATTCTGTCCCTTGTGACTATCTGCATAGTCCGGGTCCCAATTTGGTTCTAGACATGCACGCTGATCCCAACGTGAAAAAACGGTATTGTCAACCCATCCGTAAAGGTTGCTGCCAAACACAGTAGGATCTTGACACAACAATACACGTTTACCATCCCGTGACTCTTTCATGATGAAATAGATAATATTCATATCCATTAGCAGGTCTCTAGGTTCTCTGGTTGAAACAGGATCCATATAGACTTTACCATTGAATTCGTTACCCATACTTACTCTTTTCAGATTCATCCCCATGAGTACCTTAGGCAATATACCCCTTTGATCTGCAGGGCATTTATCCCATAACAAAAGGTTTTCCATCGGAATCCATCCTCTTGATTTGGCATAAGAGGGTATTACAGGATAGCGTTCCATCTTATCGTCGGTGTATACCAAGGCCATATCACTCTTTACTTCAGCTATGATTACGCGTTCATTGAAAGAAAGAGTAGAATTCAGCAAACGTGACTTGGCTGCATCAGCATATAAGGGATTGCGGCTACGGTCACTGCGCACTATCCAGAATTCATTAATAGTCTTGTTTTGCCCCCAGTTACAATCTGGACACAACTCACGTTCAACATCTACCTTTTTGACAACACCATGTTTCGGTTTTAAAACCTCTGGCTTACTGGCAGTCACTTCTGTTGGCAAAATAATTTGACAGAGGACAACAGAAGAAAAGAACAATACGAGTATAGATAATGTGAATCTTTTCATCGGTCATATATTAGGTTGCCAGGAGTTTGCTGAAGCAGTCGGCGCATCACGAATAGTACACTTAAAATGGTAGCCACCAAAATAATAACTATAGCCCATATTGTCTTAGTGTTCCACAGCAGGAAGAAACTATATTCGCCATCCTTCATAAGACCGAAGACTGGTAACAATAGTTCCGTAAGCCATGTTAATATCAGAGAGATTATCAATGCTGCAAAAACTATACAAGCAATGATAGCGATATAGGCTCGTGTCAGTTCTCGGGTAGATATGCCAAAGGCTTTAAAAGTGCCAAGGTTGCGTCGCACCTTCTGAAAATAGCTCTGCAGCATATTGACAATAAAGATGATGATACTGACAATAGAAAATGCAATCATGGCGAAAGTCAGAATATTGGCCATATCGCTCACGGCCCAGAAATTCTTTCTGGAATTCACCTGCGTCATCTCTATCTGTAATCCGGATACATCCTTGACAAAATGCTCGAATGACCCTATGGAGTCAAGATGAGTAAAATGAGCAGAAAAAACGTTATCACGTATCGTGTATCCGTTGATTTCCACCAAATCATAATTGTATATACGCTCAACATCTTTGTTACCGAAAGTCATAGTTATATGCTTTTCAATATCATTTATAGTTGATAACGGTGTCCCTGGTTGTGTATATACCCTCCATATAGTTCCCGGCTTCCATGGACGAAGACGGTCTTTTACTTGTGGTTGTTCCAATACCTCTTCAATACAGTCCTTGAGTTCTTTAGATAGGCCTTGAACAATGTCCTCCTTGGTAAACCCAACGGCATGAGGAACAAAGAAGAACAATTCCCGTGCATACGATTCATGATTAACATCTATCGAGCAGTCAGAACCTGCTTTGATACGAACTTCATTCAAGAACTTCGACGCTACAGCCTCTTTATTCATCGGCAGTCGCTTAACTACTGCAAGCAAAGGGATTGGTGCTCGCGCATATAATCCATCGCTAAGCATCGCAATACCCAAAGTGTCAGCACCAACAGATTTTGAGTGATAATTAACATAGGCAGGAAGATTCTCTTTGTCATATCCCAGAAAAGTTAGTGCTTCAGCAGTCATTATAACGCCATACGAACTATCTCCGATACTATCTGGTTCAATACTGCATCCCCAAACGACATTTTCTTCACTAAGCACTGCACTTATAAGATCATTGGAAAGACTCTCATAAAACAATGTACTGAAGAGCTTAGGACTTTCATCTAATGCAACAAGATTCAGGGAAGAATTCACTTCTGTTTGAAGGTTATCATATCCGAAGCGACTGCGAGTAGTGTCCTCATCAAGTACAGCCTTTAAGTTTCCAATTGTATTGTCATCTGCACCGCTAAGGTCTATATTTACCCAATTGGTATAAGGGTCATTCATCTTGTCTTCCAAATAGGACGTACTACCTGCAGAAAATGCAATGGCGAAAAAGGTAGCGGTCAGAACAGCAGTCAGAAGCCATAAATTCACCGCTTTGTGTCCTAATACCACACGACTCTCCCTGCGCATCAACAAGTATTGATGTTCCTTGAATAGTTTCATGATTCTATTTCTTTCGTAAATACTCTTCAAATTCGTTGGTTGGAAGTGACATATTTCCACTAGTCCAGATGGTTCTTGTCTCATTGGGACGGAACACACAGTCATCGTCTATGATACCATACGAAATATCTTCATCGCCATGATGCTGCTTGGGACGAATTGCTTTGTAAATTTTGATAATGACGTCGGCGAAATTGGTCGCCAAATGCATGTCGTGACTGACAATAATGGCAGAAGCATCTTGCCGTTCATCTACTTTATCAGCAATGATCTGCATGACTTTGATAGCATTTTCCGGATCAAGGTTACCCGTAGGTTCATCACCAAAGAGAACAGTAAATTCTGGGATGATGGCTCTGGCGAAAGCTAATCGTTGCTGTTGACCTCCAGAAAGTTCATGGGGTAGTCGCTTCTCGTCAACATGTTCAAGTCCCAACTTTTCCAATACTTTTCTAGTTTCTTGAAAACAAGACTCTCGGCTATAATCTTGCAACATACGGGTGTAGGCCACGTTTTCATAGGCTGTAAAGTTCCGCATCAGATTGGTAGACTGGAAAATAAAGCTGTAATGAATAAGTCGGAAACGCGATAAATGTTCATCACTATCACGCCATAATCGGCATAGATCCGTTTCTTTTCCGTCAATATCATGAAACACAAACCTTGTCGATTCATCGGGCACAATGGTATTGTTCATCATTCCCAATGTTTCTAGAATGGTGCTTTTACCAATACCCGATTCTCCAACGATGAATATCTTTTTTCCACGCTCTAATTGGAGGTGTTTAATCTCTAAAACAACCTTTGAGATGTTCTCATGAAAAGATTTCTCATAAGAACATCTCAGGTTTTCAATTGTAAATAGATTCATCCTTTTCTCATTTTCTATGGCAGATCCTCAATTGGAATCCAATAGTAGTAATCCTTGCCCATTAAGACGCGATAAGTATAACCATCTTTGAATAATCTGTCCAAACGTTCATAATTCTCGCTAAACTTGCTAAGCATCTTCCTGAATTCAATTGCTGTCACCACTTTAGGATCACCAATTTCCTTGAGGTTACGCCTATTGGTCATTTCCGTATGGACATCAAGGCCATAAATAAGCTCTTGCAACTGGTCTGGATTCATAGCATCAATACCCTTGTCATCTGACTGTCCCAAGTGTGCCTTTACGATAGCTTTCATTGCGTTCACATAGGTTTTACGATCGTCTGCATTACTTTTTGCTGTTTCATACGCAGGCTTAAGGTCATCAAGCAACTTACGCAACTCATCACCGGAAAGATACAAGATGTAATGCCAATAGTCACCACCATTAGAATCCTTGCGTTTCGTATATCCGTCAAAAGCAGAGATGGCTTTAATCTTTTTCCATCTTTCATATCCTGCCTTACCCAAGTATTTCTCCAAGAATTGCGGGTCAAACTGTATATCTCCAAGCGCCTCCTCCAGATGTTCGCTCCAAGTGGTTGTCGTCTGTGCAAATTTATTAACGCCATTATCAATGTACTTTGTTATCTCATTTGCACTAAGCGCTTTCCCTAATTCCTTTGAGTACCTTATTTGTGCAAAAAGTACGCTCTTGTCCTTGTTGTTCTTGTTCTTTGTGGAAAAGAAGTTATAGCCATCCCCTGCAGGTCGTTGTTTGAAGTCCGCACGATCACCAATGGCAGCGTATTGTTTGTTGACATTCATCTTTATCAAGTCAATCATCTGATCATTGAAGTTCACCCAACTACCAGTTTGGTTCTGCATCACCTGTATTGACATTACCTGAACATTATTGTCAGCAAGTTTCTTAAGCAACGCGGGATTAGTCAATCGAGTATCACTGTCGGGAGCACCACGACTACCGATGACGAGCATCAGGTTATTATGATCTTTATTGAAGCCCATAACCGAAACATCGGCTGCTTTTTCTATTGCCAACGAAAGTGCCACATCACGATCCTTTGCTGATAATCGACCGTCAGCCTTCGCTGCATTGAATTTCGATTTCAACTGAGGGTCATCATAATTGGTAAGTGAGACAGTTTCAATACCGCTAGCTCCTTGAGACGATGTACGATAGAAAACAGCGCCTGTCTTCACTTTCAATCCTTGTCCACTAAAACTGCCAAACTTGTCAATGGATTTTTTAATAGCAGGGAAGACCTCTTTCATCTCTGTTGTGGCTTCTACTACCAGGATGATGTTCATCTGTCCTCGCATTTGTCGCATCCTATCAACATCCTTTGTAACATTTCGGCTGCTTGCATCGATATTTGCTTTGCCTTGACGGTCGGCAAACGATGTACAATGAATCCAATTAGCCGTTTCACTGACACTCTCGATGATTGGGAAACGGAGCTGGTTTGGTGCCATGCGGTACTGATTCCAGCGGTCGTTGTCACCATTGGGCCTACCAAATTCCCAACTTGTAACCTTGTTGCCTGATGACATTTGTTGGTCGGCGTAGACGCTCACATCCTGTCCCTTATGACTATCTGCGTAGTCCTGGTCCCAATTCGGTTCTAGACATGCGCGCTGATCCCAGCGTGAAAACGCCGTATTGTCAACCCATCCGTAGAGGTTGTTGCCAAACACAGTAGGATTTTGGCACAACAACACGCGCTTTCCATCCCGTGTTTCCTTCATTATAAAATAGAAATTCATATCCATTAGCAGGTCTCTAGGTTCTCTGGTTGAAACAGGATCCATATAGACTTTGCCCTTGAATTCGTTACCACCGCTTACTTTGTTCAGATTGATGGAAATCAGAGCCTTGTATTGTACACCTCTTTGATCAGTAGGACACTGATCCCATAGAAGAAGATTCTCCATCGGAATCCAACCCCTCGATTTAGCATAGGAGGGTATATCGGGGTAGTGTTCCATTTTTTCATCGGTATATACTAGTGCCATGTCGCCCTTCACTTCAGCTATGACCACACGTTCATTGAAAGAAAGAGTAGAATTCAGCATACGTGACTTTGTAGCATCGGCATATAAGGGATTGCGGTTACGATCGCTACGTACCATCCAGAACTCTTTGACCATTTTTTTTGTACCCCACTTTCCACCCGAGCAAAACTCGGCTTCCAAATCAGAACGTTTATATGTGCCGTTTAGGGGTTTCAACAACTCAGGCTTGCCTACTTTCACTTGCTTAGGCAATGCAGGAGCATCCTGAGCTATCGCCGTCTGACAGAACGCCAGTACAAGTGTGATGAAAATTAAAGCTTTCTTCATAGTTGTATCATTCATTATTTGTTAATCTTCTACCTTGGGGATGACCCGTTGATTGATATCATCAAGATTCATGTCACCAAAAGGTTTCTCGCGATCTAATGATCCCTTCGATGGAGGGCAACGGAAGAATACATTAAACTGCATCTTGCCGTTCTCAATGTATTTTGCGGCATTCAGTTCGAAAAACAATGCTGCTATGACAGCTTCATTGTTGCCGCGATCCCAGAATGTCTTTCCCGCATGAAAATTCAACTCCACCTTTTCGTATTTGAAATTCCCATCACTATCCATGAAGTCATACTCCGTAAGCAACTCCATAATCTTCTTTCGGTCGAAATTGGCATTGACTGGCCACGACATGGTTTCTCTTAGATTGTACATAAGTTGACCCTCAAAATCGTCTTCATTAGAACCATCCATGTTAAATTTCACGACAAGTGGTTGTTCTGCTGAAGGAAGATAGAATATAGCAGGACTCTCATCACTTACTATATGGTTACGATGGTCGTTAAGAGCAGCTATCAATTGCTGTTGACTCATATTGGCATCCGGGGCCACATATATAAATCTGAATATCTGTTTTTCTATCGTGGCCTGGTCATCTGCGCCTTCATTTTCGAACTGAGTGACATCACTAGTTTCATCGTCTTGTGCCATCAACGGCAGGCAAAGTCCTGCTAGTAGTAATGACAATATTAATAATCTGGTTTTCATATTGAAATTGTTTTAAGTTTAATACCTGTTTTTATTAATAATCTAAGTCTTCATCGTCTTCATCGATGTCAACATGTTCTCCTACGGGCTTTAACGTTATAGCGGTAATGAGGTTATTGTCATCGTATTCTATATTGAT
>Ga0247611_10011813_pt1 | contig 10006 bp, 6 predicted proteins | sample 177DNAGHGhighgp2_FD_192422 | JGI IMG/M metagenome (GOLD analysis project Ga0247611, IMG submission 192422) | Sheep rumen microbial communities from Palmerston North, Manawatu-Wanganui, New Zealand - 1770 DNA GHGhigh gp2 | ecosystem: Host-associated > Mammals > Digestive system > Stomach > Rumen ... | reverse complement strand
ATCAGGGAAACTTCACTTTTTTGCTTTTCTTCTACAATTCTCAACATTATCAGAAATTACTTGTGGTGTCCTATAAAGACCAGGAATTCAACATATAGGCAAAGAAGCTAAGATGTAACGATCAACTTGATCTCATGTAAGACTTTTTACATCAACAGAACTCAATGCTTCTTCAAATGATATTAATTCATTCTTATCATTTTGTTCTTGCAATAAACCAGTAGTCACAAGAACTCAAATACGAGATGGCGTTCAAGTCTCTTCAACTTTTTTTTCACTCATAAGAAAAGCTGTTCATAAAGATAGAACAGCTATAAAAACAATCAAAAATATAACCAATTTCTTATTCATCATAATATCAATGAAGCAAAGTTACAAAATTATTCAGCATTAAGAGCTCTTAAATTTCTATTTTCCTTATATGCATCTATAAATTCATAAATATTAATCTTATTAACACCATCTGTACTTAATAAATATAACTCAGGCCTATCTGCTGTACTTGTTGGAACTGCAGCATCAATAATACTTTCAGATTCAAGAGCAAACTTAAATCTAAACATATAATATAATTTAAAACTAGTAGTATAATTTGCATGAGTCTTTGTTGGACTTGATTCATATGCTGTAAGCGTTTGATTTTCTTTATCAAACAAGAACACATAAGGAGAATCATCTGAAGCCAATACTTTTACATTATTAGAATAAGGACTCAAAGTTGTTTTATCTCATCATTCTATATCAACAATACGCATATCCAAAGTAGTTCACATATTAGAACTTCTCCAGAATTGATACAAATTACCATCTCACCATGCTAAGAAGTTTCAATCAATTGCAAATCAATTTAACTCTTGTGGTAAAACAGTTCATGATGACACAACTACTGAATAAGTTGAAGGACTTTGATATTTATTCTCTGATCAAGCAACTACACTATATCTTGTTAATAATGCATTAGCCATATTATTAGGACTTTTTTGGAAAAGATAGAATTTATTATTTCCATAAGTTCCTATTCATCAAATAGATTTCGTAGACCAATCATTATCAATAACTTCCATTGGTTCTACTCAAAGTTTATTCACAAAAAATAAAGTTCAACCATCAGTATAACAGAATAATCCTTTCTTACTCAAACTCAAAGAACAAGACTTAGCCATTTCTCACATGTTATATTCAACCAAATTTCATCTAGTTGAATCATTAACAATTCAAATTAAAGCAGCTTGATCTCATCAAACATTAACCAAAGAATCAACAGCTATACTAACTAAATTACCTAAACTATCTTTTTCTGAAGAATTGAAAGTAAATATCTTTGTTTTCTTTCATATTTTTTCATCATCAAACTGAGAAAGATTTTTAATTATACGAACCATAAATCACTCTTCATATGCTTGAAGAAGTTCAGTTTTTAATTTAGCTACATCTTCTACCCACAAACCATTAGCTTCAATAGTTTGAATTTTTTGAGAAATTTCATTGTATTTCTCAGATTTTTCATCTGAAGTTGGATCAAGGGTTTTAAAAGCAAAAATATCCTGTTTAATTCCTTCAATTGTAAGGTCAACAAAAGCTCATGTTGTAGTTTGATATTGTAGTTTATTTTCTTGAGATGCCTTCATCTGAGAAAAGATTGCTCAAACAAGGAAAAGAATAGCTAATATTAAACAACCGACCATAGCATAATACTTATTTCCATTGAAGACACTATTTGTCTTTTTCTTCCACTTCATCAAATCTACTTTTGAAGAGATCTTTCAAGTCAATTTTGCAGTATACTTAGAAGCTAATCAAGACAATTTTCATGCAGAACGACCAGACTTAAGTTCAATTCAACTAATTGAATATGTAGAAATAAATCATATCTCTTTTTTATCTATTCTACTTGAGAATAAATCATCCAAGAAATCTAACATTGCTCAAGAATTTTCTTTCTCAAGTACTCATTCAATATCTGATAAATCATGTTGATCTAGAACATCTGACAATTTTATTCAAGCATATAACAAACAATCACCTCTTTCTAAATCTCATCAAATAAAATCAGAAAATTGATCAATAATAGATTGATCATTATACGAATTCTCTAACACTGAATAAACTTTATCATCACGGAAAATAACCATAGTTATATTTCAAATCATCCATGTTTTTACGGAATTATCCATAATTAATTGTACATACCCCTTCAATTCACATTTAGGCACATTACGAAGTTTCTCAGCAAAAGCTTGCAACTTTGCATTTAATCATTGCAAATGAGATTCTAAAAGGGTTTCAGTTTCCTTAGCTGTAAGTACAGATTCTTTAATTTTATCAACAAAATCAGCAACAAATTCTTCAAAAATTTCTTTTTGATAATCAACAAATTTTTCACTTCATATTTGAATATATACTTCAAGATTTATATCATCATTTACTTGATTGCTATAAGAATATACTTTTTCTGGATCTAAATATTCAACAGCATTATAAACCGGTTTCATAAATGCAGAACTAGAATATAAAATTCATTTTCAACAAAAAAATATTGAACAATTCTTCACCAATATTTAATAACAAAAGTAATAAAAAAATCAATATTATTATAATTTTTTTATCTTAAAAACTTAATCTTGTATTCTCCGTTTATTTTTATACATTCTAAAAACGGAAATTTTTATTTTTTGTTGAATACCTATGAAAATCCTAATATTAAATAGTGGAAGTTCTTCACTAAAATATCAACTTTTTGATATGAATAATCAAGAAGTACTAGCTAAATGACTTGTTGAAAGAATTTGAATTGAAGGAAGTAAAATTAAACATAAAACAGCTTCTGGTATTAAACATGATGTAGAAGGATTCTTAGAAAACCATGAAGTTGCTCTAAATAAAGTACTTAACCTATTAATAGACCCTGAAGTTTGAGCACTAAAAGATTTAAAAGAAATTGACGCCGTTGGACATAGAATGGTGCACGGATGAGAAAGTTTCAGCAAATCAACGCTTATAACTGATGAAGTTAAAAAAACATTTAAAGAATTAACAGACTTAGCTCCATTACATAATCCTGCAAATCTTATGGGAGTTGAAGCTGTAGAAAAAGTTCTTCCATGAATTCCTAATGTTGGAGTTTTCGACACAGCATTCCATCAAACAATGAAACCTGAGAACTTTCTTTATGCTCTTCCATATAAATGGTATGAAAATTATAAAATCAGAAGATACGGATTCCACGGAACATCACATAAATATGTATCACAAAGAATTAGCGAAATACTAGGAAGAAAAGACCTAAAAATAATTACATGTCATGTAGGTAACTGAGCAAGTATTTCTGCAATTAAAAACTGAGAAGTTGTCGAAACATCAATGGGATTAACACCACTAGAATGAGTAATCATGTGATCTAGATGCTGAAATATAGACCCAGCAATTATCCCATTCATGATGAAAAAAGAAAACCTTAGTGCTGATCAAATAGATAAGATTATGAACAAAGAATCATGAGTTCTTTGATTATCTTGAAAATCTAGTGATCATAGAGATATCGAAGACGGTTATAACGCCTGAAACGAAAGAGAAATCACTATTATGAAGATGTATACTAATGCCATCTTAAAATACATTTGAGCATATGCAGCTCTTCTTGAATGAGTAGATGCTATAGTATTTACTGCTTGAGTATTAGAGAATTCTAAACTTCAAAGACAATTAATTGCAGAAAAATTATGATGGTTAGGTGTTGATTTTGATGCTTCTAAAAATGATTTTAGAGGTGAAGAAAGATGCTTAACAAAAGAAAACAGTAAAGTTCAACTTTGGGTTATTCCAACTGATGAAGAACTTATGATTGCAAAAGACACATTTGATATCGTAAATAAATAAGGGATTAAGCAAATAAAAAAGACAGAGCATTTCTTCTCTGTCTTTTTTTATATGTATTTTGTTAAGCAATCTTATCAGCAATTTCATTAGAAGGCTTACGAGTCGTTGCCACAAGAGCATCTTTATTACCAGTTTTTTCATATTCAGCTAATTGATAATAATAAGGAGGTCTTCAAAAATGACGATAATCTTTCATTTCTCTTTCTCTCACTCTCACACCTTTTCACACATAATTTCTACAATCATCTTTAGCATCTGTTGAAGAACCTAAAGTTCTCACATACATTTTTCAATTCTTTTGATATGGTTTTGAGATAACCATCTCAATATGATAAATAGAACTATGTCTCTTTTTACCAGGTTTTTGATCCCAATACATAAAATCTCATACTGTTACTTGATTTTTAGTAATATCAACATCTGCTCAAGAAAAAGCAGAAGCACTTAAACGCTGCTTAAATTTAATTCATTGTTGTTTAAAAGCCCAATTCCAAAGTCAAGAACAATCAAATCAAGTTTCTGGAGATGTTCAACCCCAAGCATATTTTACACCAATTTGACTCGCTGCAGATTTATATACTTGCTCAATAAATGATCATTGAGCCTCTGACAATCAATCAACATGTTCTGAAACATTTTGCGATAATGTTTCTCATCATTCTTGAGAAATAGAATCAGAATGAGAAGTTAGTTCAGCCGCACCATTCTCATCACAATAATTTGTACCTCAATTAGTATCAACATCAGAATCAAAAGTTTGTGTTGTAGAATTTGTTACTGCATGCCCATCCATAATTTCAGATTTCAAAGCTGATAAAGCATCAGCAGTTGGCATTTCCTTAATTCAAGATAATTTCTCTTTTACATAATTCAAATTATCAATTTGATCAGGTAAAAAAATAGATAATCAATGTTGTCTAAAAATATCAAGAAATACATCTTTGACTCATCAACCATTAACAAGATATTCCTTTACTTGATCCTTAAAAGGAAACAATACAGGTTTATCTTTAACCATTTTATCAATATACTCTTCAGCAATTCATTGTTTTACTTCCAATAATTGCTTTTTTATTTCCGGAGAAATATCTTCCTCAATTTCCAACATTTTATTAACCAATTCTCATAATTCTTCAGCCATAATAAATTGATAATATATAAATATGGTAAAACTCAAAATAAGTATACACAAAAAAATAAAATAATACCGAATTTTAAGTAATAATGCATAAAATTGGATTGACATTTAAACTTTTAAAAGAAAATAATGAATTATAATATATATCTTGATTTCATTTACAGTATTTCTATATTTAACCTCAAGAATATTTTATTTTTAATAACGCTATGGACCCCTTATCGTTAATTGCATTTCTAATTCTTATTTTACTTTCTATGTTCTTTTCTTGAAGTGAAACAGCATTCACTTCTGTACCGATTCATAAAGTAAACGCACTAGTTAAAGAAAAGAAAACATGAGCAAAAGCACTTTCCAAATTAAAACGTAAACCAGAAAGAATGATTATTGCCATTCTTATCTGAAATAATATTGTAAATACAGCAACAGCATCTTTAGCTACAGTTATTTCACTTTGAATAGCTCAATCCGTTAATTATGAACAAGGGACAATGGTTACAATTGCAACAATCATTGTAACAATTTTGTTATTACTCTTTTGAGAAATATTCCCAAAAACATTCGCAACAACTCATGCAGAAAAAATTAGCTTAATAATAGCACCTTTTTATACTCGGTTTATTAAAATATTATATCCTCTAATTATTGTCCTAGAATGGATGATGAAAGGATTAAATAAAAAATGAAGAAAAGAATCTGTAAGTGAATCAGATCTAGAAGCATTTATAGACTTATCAAAACAATCAGGAATTTTTGACCACTGACAGGACAAAAAAATAAAAAAACTTCTCGCACTAGATGATCTAACAGCAGAAGATGTGATGACACCAAGAATAAAAATTAAAGCATTAGATGATGAGAATACTCTCGATGAAGCAATTGATATTCTTACAGAATATCATTACTCACGTATTCCTGTATACCATGAAACAATAGACAATATAGATAGAATTGTTACATTAAAAGAACTTTTAAGGATCAGAAAAAAGAATAAAGGATCAACTCCAATTTCTGAATTAAATCTTACTTCAATATCAAAAATTCCACGTTCTCAACCTATTGATACATTATTAGAAAAATTTCAAAAGACCCATAAACATATTGCTGTAATTGTTGATGAATACGGTTGAGTAGAAGGTATCGTAACACTAGAAGATATCATTGAAGAAGTATTCTGAGAAATCCAAGATGAAACAGATGAAGAGATTCCTCCAATTTTAAAAGGAGAAAAAGGAACTGAATTAATATGCCAATCATATGTAAGAATGGACGAGGTACTTACTACATTATGAATTCAATTCGAAGATCTTTGACTCGACGATGAATTTGAATCAGAAACATTAAGTTACCTTATTACAAGTTCATTCGAAAGATTTCCTAACACATGAGAAGAATTACAATTACCACTCCAAACTTGAGACGAAAAAGAAAAAAATAGATTCTTAACCTTCAAAGTACTCTGGGTTAAAAAAAGTATTGTTTGAGAATTGGAAGTTAGTATTAAAAATGAAAATAACGAAAAATTAGAGCTTAATGTTGTTAACCAAGAAGAATAAAAAACTATTCTTCAACTACAAGTTCATTCTTATATTTTTCGTACCTTTGGAGAATATCTTGTTCAACCTCATACTTAGGGAATAATTTTTGCCCCATCTCAATTTGAGCATCACATTGATCTGCTATTTTTTGCGTATTATTAATCCATTCATTAACCATATTTTCATCATAACCATTTTGTTTACACATAGCCCTAATTTCATCCTCGATCATCATATGATTCTCAGTATGAGGAGATCTATGATTTGGATCATAAATTGTAAGATTATCCTTGATAGCCATAGCTAATTCATACGTTACCTTATCCTCTTTTGAAGGATAAATGTAAACATTACTAACTATACATGGAATATCCCTTTTTTGAGACAATCAAAGGACAAACTTATTAATATCTTTTACATCAGCCTCTTTTCACTCATCTTGAGCTATGATTTCCAAAAAACAATTTTCTTTTCATAAAATAGAAACAAGCATATCTAACGCTTCCTCAATTTTTTCAACTGACTCTGAATTCTTAAGCATTGTAGCCATCCAAGAATTAGGTCATCAAGAAAAACAAACAATTCATTCCTTATACTTTTCCAAAACTTGAAAATCAATTTTAGGCCTATTTTCTATTCACTCTTGAGAAGCATATGTAACTAATTTTAAAAGGTTCAAATATCAAACACTACTTTTTGCTAACAAACATATACTTCAAACATTTTTATTATTCCTTATGTTATGAACATCAAAAACAAGTCCTATCTCTACTCAAAGAATAGGATTTATACCTTCAGCTTTTGCAGCTTGGTAAAACTGGATTAATCCATATATTACATTCAAATCAGTCAAAGCAATTGCAGGAAGTCATAATTCTTTCGCTTTCTTAATAATATCTTTTGGTTTACCAATAGATTCCAAAAAAGAAAACGTACTATGACCATGTAATGGAATATACATAAAAAGAACACAGTAATATAAAACTAATCCTTTTTCAACAAAAAGTTATCAATAAGATTAAATATTTCATCCTCTTTTTCTATAAGAATTTCCTTTTCTTGTGGTTTAAACGAACTAAGCACCCAATCAACAACATCTTTAGAATTTACAGGCCTATCAACTCAGATCCTTAACCTCCAAAAATCACGTGTTCATAACTTTTCTATAATACTTTTCAATCAATTATGTCCAGCAGAACTTCCTCAAAATTTAAGTGCAACCCTTCATGTAATAAAATCTATTTCATCATGGATAACTAAAATATCTTTACCTTCAATCTTAAAGAATCTAGCTAAAGGAGCCACGGCTTCCCCCGATAAATTCATATAAGTCTGAGGTTTACAAAAAAGGATCTTTTCTCAACGATACTCAGTTTGAAGTATTTCTGCTTTATATTTAGACTCAAACTTCCATACTCACAAATTATAAGTACCAACCCATTTATTTATAAAAAAGAATCAAACATTATGTCTAGTTTTCTCATATTTTTGTCATGGATTTCATAATCAAACAATTAATTTCATAAGAGATCATATAAATTAACAAAAATCATACATAAAATATAAGTTTTTATTTTTTTTATTCAAATAAAAAAAATAGGAGAATACTAAATTCTCCTACATATTATAAACTAAAATTCAACATTTGTATGACATATACACTTACCATTAACCTTTTCACAAACATCCTTATATTCAGGATTATCACACCTAGTAGTTCAATTTTGATACTTAGGAAGACAACATGTTTCATCTCAATTACAATCACTTAAATCAATAGCTGTCCAAAATATCTCATCTCAAGAACAAATATCTTGACATTGAGTAGAATTTCAACGCTTATCTTTATATTTTGGATCTGTTGATCACATTCTTCACGCACCGCATGAATAACATAATCCATCACTTCCTACTCTTTCAGAATTCTTACATTTTTTCCAACATCATAAAGAATTTCAATGGCTATCTTTCTCTTCTGCTCAAGTAGTAGGTAAATATCAATCAGGACAAGAAAGACATTCCAAATCACGAACATACTCTCAATCTTTACATTTTTTCCAACATGTATAATTACCGTTAGAATCTTTAGTATTGTTATATCAATCTTTACATCGATAACTACATGGACGATTACTATTTTTATCATATTTCCAATCTATCGAATAAGCTTTATAAGTCCCTGTATCTCACCGCACAAATGAAGTTTCATAAGGTCACACAATAGACCTACTTCCACTACATAAATAAACTAAAGAAGACGGAGTATCATCTCACCATCAGCTACAACCAGGACTAACCGGCTTTTCTCAACACTCATAAGAAACATATGTACTATTATTCTCATCTACCAACTTCATACGAAAATCATCTCAAGTACACCAATAAAAACATCAATTTAGATTTCTAACCTTTTCCTTAAATTTAGCCTCAGATGGCGCTTCAACATAAAATCGATACTCTCAGTATATTGTTGGATTTTGAACAGTTTTTACAGAACCTCATTGCGAAGCCTTACCAATATCAAACCAATAGGAAGTAGCATTATCTCAATTTCTCAAAGAAGTATTTAAATCAAGATACCTTTCAGTCTCTCTAAAACCTGCATATTTTTTATACGTATTTATATCAGTCCATCTATATATATAGTTTTCGTTATTAAAAGCTGACCAATAAAGAGCACCTCAATCAATATATGTTTTTAATATATTTCATTGAGTTCAATCAGTACTTGTATTCCACAAACAAGTCGGTTTTTCACAAGTACCTTCCGCTGTACACACATATCATTTATCTTCATTACATGTATAAAGACATTGATGCTTATCTGAATCAGATATCCACTCCGTACCATCTACACATCTTGCAGAAGTCTCTTGACCATATTTATTTGCTACAGGCATAATATCTTTATACCTAAAATCCTTATGAACTGCTTCTCAAGTTTGATAACCTTTACATATTCCAGGGAGAGCACATTTATACTTTTCAAGATCATCAAACCATTCATATGGTGAAATACAAAACTCTTCATCCAAAAAATCACAATATCAGTGTTCAACATTTACAACTCAATCATCAGAACACCTCGCACAAAAAGGTTCTACTCATCAAGATAGCAAATACGTATAGCCCTCTTTACATTTATAAGCACAAGCCTTATTTAAATCATCTCATGTCGCAAGGAATTTCTTAGTTGAAATATTATCAACTTTAATATCATTTGCAGGAACTGCATTTTTGGGAGTTTCTCACTTACAATCTATCTTAATACACTCATGTCATCAATCTTCCAAAACATATCAACTTCAACATTGTATTAAATAAGTATCCCATTCAGGACAGAATGACTTATCTTTAGTCTTAAAATGAACAACTCATGTTCTTATAGAATTGGTGGTATTTGCATCAAACTTATAACTTGCATACCAATGTCATGGCTCAGTTGAAACTTCTT
>Ga0247611_10011812_pt1 | contig 10006 bp, 7 predicted proteins | sample 177DNAGHGhighgp2_FD_192422 | JGI IMG/M metagenome (GOLD analysis project Ga0247611, IMG submission 192422) | Sheep rumen microbial communities from Palmerston North, Manawatu-Wanganui, New Zealand - 1770 DNA GHGhigh gp2 | ecosystem: Host-associated > Mammals > Digestive system > Stomach > Rumen ... | reverse complement strand
GTGACCGAGAGGAGCGGCCTAGGGCGAAACAGGTAATTGGGGCTAAGTCGTAACAAGGTAGCCGTACCGGAAGGTGTGGCTGGAACACCTCCTTTTTGGAGCGTGTCCGCAGGCGCGACGCTCGGAACTGTGAGTACAGGGTTGTACTTTTTAGTCTTTCATTATTTATACAGGCTCTTAGCTCAGTTGGTTAGAGCGCTACACTGATAATGTAGAGGTCGGCAGTTCAACTCTGCCAGGGCCTACCGAAAAGCCGGACGCCAGCCCGGCTTTTTTTTGTACCCGAAAAGGTACCCGGGGGTATAGCTCAGCTGGTAGAGCACCTGCTTTGCAAGCAGGGGGTCGCCGGTTCGAATCCGACTATCTCCACAAAGAAGATTGAAAATCAATCTTTTACAGGATTTACGCAGAACTTTACGCATAATACCGTAAGTTCTGCGTATTTTCTTTTACTATACTCGGCTCCACTATCCACGGACTTTTGCTAATTTTGTTCGTAAACTGAAACTACACTATGTCCGCCACAAATAAAACAGGCGGGGCTTGTCCCCGACCTGTTACACAGTCTCTTGATCGCTTTATCGTTGATGTGCGGGAATATCGGCCTACTTGTCGGATTTCTTCAGCTCGGAGGAGACGATTTGGAGAATCTCTTCCTTGGGAAGAAGGTATTGGTATTCGGCTACGCCTATCGGCTTATTGACATCCTGCAGGGCGACCTGGACGTCCAGATGGTCTTTCTCGGCACAGAGGATGAGGCCGATGGACGCTTCCTCGTCCGGGGCTTTTTCCATGCGGTCCAAGAGCGTGAGGTAGAAGTTCATCTTGCCCACATATTCCGGCTTAAACTCGCCCACCTTTAAATCAATGGCAATCATCCGGTGCAAGCCTCGATGGAAGAAAAGCATGTCCACTTTGTAGTCCTTTCCGTTAAACGGGAGGATGTGCTGATTTCCAATAAAAGTGAATCCCTTGCCCAGTTCCATGATGACGCGGGTTATCTTTTTCACCAACCGCCGCTCCAGTTTCAGCTCCTTCATGGGTTCCCGAGCACCAAGGAAGCCAAGATTGTAACGACTGCGGAACACTTCATTGGCATAATCGGCCACAGGAGCTGGCAGTGTCTTATTGAAATTGTTGGACTGCGGTGTGGCCATCAGGTTGCCGTAGTAGTCACCCTTCACGGCGTGGAGCAACATGTCACGGGACCAACCTTTGGAGAGTACTTCTATTGCATAGAATAAGGCCTGGTCGTCCGACAAATCCTTATTCAATATCAGCAGGTTATGCCCCCAAGGCAAAACTGCGACAGCCCGTCGCAGATTTTCATCGGTATTGACATACCGCAAGTAAAAACGTTTCATGTCCCATAGATTCCTGGGAGAAACGCCCATATCCGGGAACCGCTGCTTCAGATCCGATGAGAGACGGTTTACCACACCACTACCATGCTTGCTTTCCAGTTTGCGCTCATGCATAAGCTGTCCAAGATTCCAATGGGCGGCGGATATGGTACTATTGGCGTGGAGCGCGATGGATGCTCTGGCCTGGTCGATTACTGCGACAGCCTGTCGCAGTAATTCATTGTAATCGGACTCCCCGATGGGCGAGACAATCATCTTTGTCATAAGCATTGAACGGCCATGTCGGACTTTTGTGTCGTTGTACAAAGATAATTCAAAAGAGCGGCGGGTGCAAATTTTTGCAAGGCCGAAGGGTCCTCACGATTATTCGCGCCCTTATGACCGAGGAAATACGCATCGTGTCAATTACGTCCGCACCGCGGACGCATTCCGTGAAAAGAAGTGGGCAAAAAACGATGCGAGGTTTCCCAGAAAGACACAAACGGTTATTATCACGACTAATCGTAAAGCAATCCTGATCGTTGGATTAAAAAAGTGTATGGTTTTGTGAACCGCACGGCTACCCTTACTGCGTTCACGAAAGACAAGACCCCCTTCTTCCGGTCCGATTCCTCCTCCTTCTTCACAATCATCCCCAATGTGAACTATGGGTTGACGGATGCGGACTTTCAGCGTATCATTGACTCGAAAGGTGGGAATGATGAAACGATTGAGCGGTATCCAGATAATGGTGTAGTTGAAAGGGAAAACTATCCTAAAATAACTACACCAAAACTACACCGAAACTACGCCAAAAGCAACTTGGCACGACGTCTCAATTGATTATTGATACGTTGATTGATGATCCGGTGGCAAGCGTCGAAAAGCTGGCCAAGGTAGTCGGGATTACAATGGACGGTGTGAAATGGCAGCTTCGTAAACTGAAAGAAGGGAGGTATATTGAAAGACTCGGCAGCAATCGCTCCGGCTCCTGGAGGGTTCTCATCAAAAAGTAGATGGCGTAACAACCACATCGGCATCGGTGTCCCCCAGGAAAAATCATATTATGAAGGGAACAATGCGGGAGGTTGATTCAATCATAGACTGACGAAGCCACCGGCATGTTTAGTACCGGGCAATTCATGATGTCTTAGATGTCAGTCAGATACAAAACCATCGGTACGAAACCGGTATAAAAGCAAAGGGGATTCGTATGGGGGCTTATTTAATTGGTTGACAATAAGTGACTTGCTTGAAAAACGGTACTAAACCTGTGAAAAGGAATCACAGAGCAGGCCGCGTTCTTTGCTGAAAAGCCCGCTTGCGAAATACTTTTATCATTTGAAACTTTATCATATTTTTGTATCAATTCCCGTACATCTTTATGAAAAAGATCATTTACACCCTTACCCTTCTGCTCGCCATGTCCTGCAAGCATGTTGAACCGTTCGTTTTCGTCCAGATGAGCGACACACAGATCGGATTCATTGACCGGTCCCCGGCTTATGCCCATTCGGATTCCCTGATGAAAGCAGCGGTGGAGGCTGCCAACGCTTTGAAACCGGCCTATGTTTTCGTGACCGGCGATTTGGTCGATGACCCTGAGGATCCCGTACAGGATTCCGTTTACCGGACCCGTCTCGCTGAAATCGAGGCGCCGGTTTATGCCCTTCCGGGCAACCACGATTATATGGGTTTCACCCGGGAGAAACAGGCAGATTATATCGCTCGCCGGGGCTATGACCGCTTCTCGTTCCAGGAGCGGGGGTGCGCTTTCATCGGCATGGACTCAAACTGCATCAAGGACGGCGTGCAGGAGGCGGAGGCAGAACAGTGGGCCTGGCTGGAGAAGGAACTCGCTGCCGCCCGAAACTGCCGCTATACCTTTGTCTTCTTGCACTGTCCGGTCGTCCGGGAATCCATCGACGAGCCGGAGGATTATTTCAACTTTTCCCATGCACAGCGCCGGAAGTACATCGACCTGTTCAAGGCAGGGGGTGTGGACATTGTCTTTGCGGGCCATACCCACCAGGAGTATGACACCGAAATCGAGGGAGTCCGTTTTGTCGCCGCCGGACCGGTCGGGAATGCGCTGGGCCACGGAACACCCGGGTACAATGTCGTTCAGGTTGGGGTCGATGGTGTCGATGTGACCTACACGCCCACCCCGGGTGTCGATCCGGCCCACTGCCGGTTCTAGGTGTCTGCCCACGTGCCCTGAAGAGCGGGCCGGAGGATTATTTGAGACTCTCCAGCAGGAGCTTTTCCATGACCTCGTAGCCGGCGGCGTTGGGGTGGACGGTGTCGCCGGAGAATTCGGGCCGGATGCGGCCGTCGGGGCCGGCAAGGACGGTGGTGTAGTCCACGTAGGTGATGCCGTGGCGGAGGCAGTAGGTCTCCAGGCGGGCGTTGAGTTTGATCACTTTCTCGAAGGTGTCGGTCACTTCCGGCCGCCAGCCCAGTTTATACGAGGGGAGCAGGGAGCAGATCACCGGCCGGACGTTGTTGTGCAGGGCCAGTTCCACCATGCTTTGGATATTCGCGAAGGTGGCGTCCTCGTCATAGGTGTCGCCGAGGTTCATCGCAATGTCATTGATGCCGGCGAGAAGGACGAAGGTCGATGCGCCGATGTCCAGCACGTCTGCGCGGAAGCGGAGGAGCATCTGCGCGGTCACTTCGCCGCTGATGCCCCGGCCGATAAACCCGGTCTGCTGGAAGAATTCCGGGCGCCGGCTGGCCCAGCCGTCGGTGATGGAGTCTCCGTACAGGACGACGCGGGCGCCTTCCGGAGCCTCGAGGGCGGCATTGGCCTGCGCATAGCGGCCGAGATGGAGAACTTTCTGGGCCTGGGCTGTCGTACCCAGGGTAAGCAGCAGGGAAAGGAGGAGAAGTGTCTTTTTCATGATGTCTTGTCCATGTGGTTTTCACAAAGATAGTGAAAAAAGCGTATCTTTGTATGATAAGACCAAAAGAGAATAGAAGACCTATGACACGAGTGAAATCTTTCATTTCCGTCCTTGCTCTGCTTCTTGCCGGCATGACCGGGACGGCACAGCAGAAATACTATACGACGGAGCAGCTTCCCGACCTGATCCAGTGCATCCCAGCCCCGCCGGATTCCCTTTCCTATGGGTTCGCTTACGACATCATGCGCTATCAGTGGGGGAAGGCCCAGCGCCAGGATTCCCTCCGGGCGGATATCGCGAAGCGGGATGCCGTCTGGAGTTACGAGGCCCTGTTCGCCGAGTTTGCCGGAACCTTCGGCCTCACCGTCACGGAAGAATCCACCCCGGCCATCTGGAAGGTCATGACGCGCGCCCTCTCCACGACGGACCAGATGCGCGTGGCCCCGAAGGCATTCTATCACCGCCGCCGTCCCTTTGAAGTTTTCCACGAGCCCATGCTTACCGGCGAAGAAGCTTCCCTGAGCGGCGAAGGCAGTTATCCGTCCGGCCACACCATGCGCGGCTGGACCGCCGCCCTGCTCCTGTCTGAGGTGAATCCCGCTGCGGCGGACACCCTGTTCGCCCGGGCCTGGATGTACGGCGAGAGCCGGGTGATCGCCGGTGCGCACTGGCAGAGCGATGTGGACGCCACCCGCTCCGCCGCGGCCATCGGCTATGCCTATCTGCATAACAGCGAGGAGTTCCAGGCCGATATGGCCCTGGCGAAGGACGAGTTCCGGCGCATCGCCGCAGCCGGCGAGCAGGGCCGGGAACACTTCGTCTCCCTCACCGAGGCCGTTCCGGACGCCATCCTGGAAATCCGTTACTTCGGCACGTACAACTTCGTGGGCGACCGCATCGACGGCTATCTCGCCCCGACGGCGCTGCTTACCCATGAGGCCGCCGACGCCCTGAAAGCCGTGAGCGACGACCTGATCAAACAGGGTTATCGGCTCAAGATCTATGACGCCTACCGTCCGCAGCGGGCCGTGGACCATTTCGTCCGCTGGGCCGCCGATGTGAAGGATACCCGGATGAAAAAACCCTTCTACCCGGGCCTGAACAAGAGAGTCCTCTTCAAGCAGGAATACATCATGGAGAAGAGCGGCCATACCCGCGGCTCCACCGTGGACCTCACCCTCTTTGACATGGCGACCGGGAAAGAGGTGGACATGGGCGGCACCTTCGACTGGTTCGGCCCCGAAAGCCATCCCGACTACTGCGGCAACCCCGATACCGGCGAATACAAGCCCCTCCGGAAGGGCGGCCTTACGGAGCAGCAGTTCCGTAACCGTATGATTCTGAGAAATGCCATGCTCCGTCACGGCTTCAAGCCGCTCAGCACCGAGTGGTGGCACTTCACCCTCGCCCGGGAACCGTTCCCGGAGACCTATTTCAACTTCCCGGTCCGATGAAGGGTCTCCTGAAGTGGTGGACCGGCACCTCCCTGGTGCTCCGGATCCTGGGCGGCCTGGTGATCGGTGCCGTGCTGGGACTTACCGTTCCGCAGTGGACCGGCATCGGCATCCTGGGCCAGGTGTTCGTGAGCGCCCTCAAGGCCATCGCCCCCATCCTGGTGATGCTCCTGGTGGCAGCGTCCATCGCCAAGGCCCATGGTGGCCTGGGAGACCGGTTCCGTACCGTCATTACGCTTTATCTGGTATCCACTTTCGCGGCCGCCGTCATTGCTGTGGCGGGCAGCTTCCTCTTCCCGGTGACCATCCGCCTGCAAGGGGTGACGGGCGGGGGAAATGCGGTGCCGGGCGGCTTGGCTGACGTGTTCACCACTCTCCTCACGAACATGGTCATGAATCCGGTCCAGGCACTTGCGACGGCCAATTACATCGGCATCCTGTTCTGGGCCATCATCATCGGCCTTGCCCTGAAGAAGCTGGCGTCGGAAGGGACGGTCAAGGTCATTTCCGACCTGGCCGATGTGGCCTCCCAGGTCGTGAAATGGGTGATCCAGTTCGCTCCCTTCGGCATTCTGGGCCTCGTGTTCTCCTCCGTCTCGGAAAGCGGACTGGCCATTTTCGCGGATTACGGGAAACTGATCCTCGTGCTGGTGGGCTGCATGGCCTTCACGTCGGCCGTGGTGAATCCTTTCATCGCCTGGCTCCACCTGCGGAAAAACCCGTATCCCCTGTACTGGACGTGCCTGAAGAAGAGCGGGTTCAGCGCCTTCTTCACGCGCTCTTCCGCGGCGAACATCCCCATCAACATGAAACTTTGCGAGGAGCTGGGGCTGGACGAGGAATTCTACAGCGTGAGCATTCCGCTGGGATGTACGGTCAATATGAACGGTGCGGCGGTGACGATTACGGTCCTGAGCCTGGCCGTTGCCCATACGCTGGGCATCGAAGTGAGCTTCGCATCGGCCCTGTTCCTGAGTCTCATCGCCACCCTGGGCGCCTGCGGCGCTTCCGGCGTGGCGGGCGGATCGCTCCTGCTGGTCCCGATGGCCTGTTCGTTCTTCGGCATCGGCAATGACATCGCGATGCAGGCGGTGGCCGTGGGATTCATCATCGGCGTAGTGCAGGACTCCGTGGAGACGGTCTTGAACTCCAGCGGAGACGTCTTCTTTACCGCCGTGGCGGAACTGTACGACCGCAAAAGGAAGAAGGCATGACGACGGGCACCATCCGCATCCGGGGCGCCCGGGAGAACAACCTCAAGGACATCTCCCTGGACATCCCCAAATACAAGATTACCGTTTTCACCGGCGTCTCGGGCTCCGGGAAAAGCTCGCTGGTGCTGGATACCATCGCCGCCAAATCCCGCCGTGAGCTCAATGACACTTTCCCGACTTTCGTCCAGCAGTATCTGCCCAAGTACGGGCGTCCGCATGTGGATGAGATTGAGGGACTGCCCATTGCGGTGGTCATCGACCAGAAGAAGCCGGCGCAGAATTCCCGGTCCACGGTGGGAACCTATACCGACATCTATGCGCTCATGCGCCTGCTGTTCTCCCGCGTGGGGAAACCGTTCGTCGGGTACTCGGACTCCTTCAGTTTCAATCATCCGCAGGGGAGTTGCCCCCGTTGTTCGGGGCTTGGGGAGATCCGGGAGCTGGATATCCACAAGCTCGTGGACTTTGACAAAAGTCTGAATGATGAGGATACGATCCATTACATCGCCTTCGGCAAGGGCGGCTGGCGGTGGATCCGGTATGCGCGGAGCGGCCTTTTCGACCTGGACAAGAAGATCAGGGACTATACGCCCGAAGAGCTGGACCTGTTCCTGAACAGTCCGCAGATCAAACTCAAGAACCCGCCGGCCGGCTGGCCCAAATCCGCCAAGTATGAGGGAATCATTCCGCGGATGTACCGGAGCATCATCAATTCGGAGGAAGGGCTTCTGCATGCCGCGGTGCTCAATCCGATGCTGACGATGGGTACCTGCCCCGACTGCGGGGGTACCCGGCTGAATCCTAAGGTATTGACCTGTAGGATCGAAGGGAAAAACATCGCCGAGGCCTGCGCCATGCCCCTTTCCCGGCTCAATGCCTGGATCCGGGGACTGTCCGATCCGCTGGCCGTAGACCTGAAAGAGACCATCGGCGCCCGGCTGACGGCGCTCGAAGAAATCGGTCTCGGATACCTGAGCCTGGACCGTCCGGTGGGAACGCTTTCCGGCGGCGAGGCGCAGCGCTGCAAGATTGCGAAATACATCAATTCTTCGCTGTCCGACGTCCTGTATATCCTGGATGAGCCCAGCGTGGGCCTGCACAACCGGGACATCGAACGGATGAAGCGGAGCGTCCGGCGCCTCCGGGACCATGGAAACACGGTCCTCTTGGTGGAACACCATCCGGAGATGATCCGCATTGCCGACCATGTCGTGGACATGGGTCCCGGCCCGGGTATCGACGGCGGTCGGATCGTGTTCCAGGGCTCCTACGAAGAGCTCCTTCGGAGCGGCACGGCCACCGGCTCCATGATCGGTGCCCCCGTTCCCTTCAAGGCGCACCCGCGTCCTGTGAACCGGCCTTTCCGCCTGGAAAACGCCACCCTCCACAACCTGAAAGGGATTTCGGTCGATATCCCCCTGGGCATCTGCGGCGTCGTCGCCGGCGTCGCCGGTTCCGGCAAGAGTTCCCTGATGGAGTGCTTCCGGAAGGCCTATCCGAACCCGGACGACATCGTGTACATCAGCCAGAAGAGCATCGGCGTGAGCCTCCGGTCCACCCCGGCGACGTACATGGAAGTCGCGGGGGACATCCGCAAGGCCTTCGCCAAGGCCCATAAGATGAAGGAGGAGTATTTCACCTTCAACGGCAAGGGCGCCTGCCCCGTGTGCGGCGGCAAGGGCGTCATCGTGTCCGAGATGGCCTTCATGGACGCCATCGAGACCACCTGCGAGGCCTGCGGCGGCCTGCGCTACGCCCCGGAAGCCCTGGCCTATAAACTCAAGCGTTCCGCTGTCATTCCGAGCCCCGAAGGGGTGAAGGAATCTCTGAACATCGCCGAAGTCATGGATCTCTCCGTCCGCCTGGCATCGGCCTTCTTCGCCGGGACGGTCATCGAACAGAAACTGAAGCCCCTCCGGGACGTGGGCCTGCAGTATCTCCATCTGAACCAGGCGCTTTCCACCCTTTCCGGCGGTGAACTCCAGCGGCTCAAACTGGCTTCCTACCTGGGCGTGGAAGGGAAGATCTTCATCATCGACGAACCCACCGACGGCCTCCACACGAAGGACATCCGGCATATCCTCCGCCTGTTCGACTCCCTGGTGGACCGCGGCAATACCGTCTGGCTCATCGAACACAACCTGGACGTCATCCGCAGCGCCGACTGGCTCATCGAACTGGGCCCCGGCGCCGGCGAAGAGGGCGGTACCGTCATCTACGAAGGAACCCCGGAAGGCTGCCTGCACTGCCCTGCCTCCGTGACGAAGGATTATCTGTAACATTATGGGACTCGAAAACACCACCCCCGAAAGAATCGAAGAACTGGTCCGCAGGCAGCGGGCGTTCTTCGCGACCGGCGTCACGCGCGACGTGGACTGGCGCCGGTTCCAGCTCCTCCAGTTCAACGAAGGCCTCAAAAAGTGGGAGAAACCCCTCTGCGACGCCTTGTGGACGGACCTCCACAAGAGCTATGAGGAGGCCTACATGACCGAAATCGGCATCATCTACGGAGAAATCCGGGAAGCGGCCCGGAAGGTGGGCCGGTGGGCCCGCCGGCGCCGGGTATCCTCCTCGGTGTCCGTGATGCCGTCGGCCTCCTACATCGTTCGGGAGCCGCTGGGCTGCACGCTCATCGTGTCGCCCTGGAACTACCCGGTACAGCTGCTGCTGAACCCGCTTGTGGGCGCCATTTCGGCGGGCTGTACGGCCATTTTAAAGCCGTCGCCCTACGTTCCCACGGTGTCCCAGGTGCTGGAGGAGTTCATAAAGGACACCTTCGAAGAGGATTTTGTGGCCGTGGTCCAGGGGAACCGCACGGTGAACACGGAACTGTTCAAGCACCGCTATGACCTTGTGTTCCTGACCGGCAGCCCGTCCCTCGGGAAGGTTGCCATGGAGGCCCAGTCGAAGTACCTGACGCCCATGGTCCTGGAACTCGGCGGCAAGAGCCCCTGCATCGTGGACAAGGAGGCGGACCTGACCGTCGCCGCCCGGCGCATCGCCTGGGGCAAGTGCCTCAACAGCGGCCAGACCTGCATCGCTCCGGATTACCTGTTCCTGCATGAAGACATCAAGGACGCCTTCGTGGA
>Ga0247611_10011810_pt1 | contig 10008 bp, 9 predicted proteins | sample 177DNAGHGhighgp2_FD_192422 | JGI IMG/M metagenome (GOLD analysis project Ga0247611, IMG submission 192422) | Sheep rumen microbial communities from Palmerston North, Manawatu-Wanganui, New Zealand - 1770 DNA GHGhigh gp2 | ecosystem: Host-associated > Mammals > Digestive system > Stomach > Rumen ... | reverse complement strand
ATTTCTCGGACCACGGCGATGAGGCCTACGACTATCGTGACCATTGCGGACGCGGCAATGTCACCACCGACAATCCGCAGCTGCTGCACTGCCAGTTTGACGTGCCATTCATGGTGTGGTGCAGCGGCACCTACATCAAGAAGCATCCTCAACTCTACAAGGAGCTGAAACAAGCAACGGCGCGCCCAGGTTTGGTGGTTGACGCGGCCCACATGATGCTCAGGCTTGCAGGCATCAACAGCCCTTACTATCAAGCTTCTCTCGACATTTCCAACCCCAACTACAAGGCCAAGAAGCGCATCGTGAGCGACAAGTACAATTACGATGAGGTAATGGCCCGAAAACCTTGACCATTATCTCAATGTTGATTTTGTTGGGTTGGAAAAAAATTGCTAACTTTGCAAGCCATAAACGAGTGAAACGAAAATAATCTGAAAATCATGCGAATAGATATACTCACTGTGATGCCCGAAGCCCTGGAGTCGCCTCTGCACTGCAGCATCGTTCAGCGCGCCCAGGACAAAGGACTTGTCGAGATTCACATACACAACCTGCGCGACTGGTCGCTGCGCAAGCATCGCAAGGTCGACGACTACCCATTTGGCGGAGAGGCCGGCATGGTGATGCAAATCGAGCCTGTGTACCGATGCATCGAGCAGCTCAAGAGCGAGCGCAACTATGACGAGGTGATTTTCACCTCGCCCGACGGCGAAATCCTCGACCAACCCATCGCCAACCAACTGTCGCTCATGGAGAATCTCATTATCCTGTGCGGGCATTACAAGGGCGTGGACTATCGCATACGCGAGCATCTCGTAACCAGGGAGATATCAATTGGCAACTATGTGCTCACTGGCGGCGAATTGCCTGCTGCAATAATTGCCGATGCGGTGATAAGGCTCATTCCCGGCGCCATAGGCGATGAACAGAGCGCCCTCAACGATTCCTTCCAGGACAACCTGCTCGAGGCTCCCGTCTACACCCGTCCTGCCGAGTTCAACGGATGGCAAGTGCCCGAGATACTGCTCAGCGGCAATTTCGCCAAAATCGAGGAGTGGAAAATGCAGCAAGCCCTTGAGCGCACCAAGCGCCTCCGCCCCGACCTACTGAAATAACCACCAACCATTTATGGTGGCCACACGATTGCAAGATGAACAAGATAAAGAAAAATTGTTAAACGTTGCGAATTCATCTTGCTGAAAAGAAAAAATAATAGTAACTTCGCACCCCAATAAAACGAGTAAAACGACATTCTTAAGTGTATGAAATTGAAAAAAATTAAGCGTCCTAAATGGATTCCCTTGTGGCTAAGCTTGCCATTCATCATCTTCATCGCATTTATTGTGATGCTGCTCTTCTTTGGAGAGAACAACTACAGGGAAATCTCAAAGCAACAGAAGGAAATCGACAAGATTAAGGCCGAGATCAAGGTTCAAGAGGACTCGGCGCAGTACTACATTCATAAGACTCAAGAGCTCAACACCGACAAGGAGACTCTTGAGAAAATTGCTCGTGAGCAATATAGCATGAAAAAAACTAACGAAGAGGTGTTTATCACCGACATACCATAAATAGCAATGAAATTGAACGTTAACAAAAAGGCAGTCAACTTGTTACTTTGCGTGGCAATGTTAACTCTGCTGGTAACTGCATTGTTGCCAATTTTGGGTTTTAAATGGGATTGGCTACGATATGCATTCGCAGCAGGTGCGTTCTTCACTCTTGTAGCACAAGTGCTCACTCCAACACCCGACGGAGGATTTCGTGAGCGCAGACTCGCACGCATGAACGTGTGGTCGGCTATCCTCTATTGCGTGTCGGCAGCATGCCCGTTCATTCACGACGCCACGATGCAACAGAGTTGGGTAGCTTTCCTGCTTGCAGGAGCGGTGCTTCAAATCTATGCTACACTCATGCTTTCCAAGCTACAAGGCAAATAAATTACTAAAAAAATAAAAAACTGCCAACCAATAACTAAAAACTATTTACTAAATATTTATAAGTAAATACTATTTACTACCTTTGCACTTTGTAGTAAAATTTTCAACCAAGATGAAAGGTATCAAACACATTATAGCATCAACAATGCTGATTGCCAGCACGGCTTTTATTGCCATGGGGCAAACAGTTAACACTCCTTATTCTAAGCTGGGATTCGGTATCCTCAACGACAACGCAACAGGAATTCAACGCTCGATGGGAGGCGTGGGTTACGCCATGCAGAATGGTCGTCAAATCAACGTCATGAACCCTGCCAGCTACTCAAGGGTAGACTCACTCACATTCTTGTTCGACATGGGCATGGACGTCACCAACAGTTGGTCAAAAGAAGACGGCAAGAGTGGTTACAACCTGGGCGGAGGCCTGGATTATATCACCATGGAGTTCAGACTCGCCAAGAATTTGGGTGCTGCCATTGGTGTGATACCTTACTCGAGCGTGGGCTATAGCTTTGGCGGAAGCATTGAGAATGGTTCTGACTCACGCACAGGCTCTGGAGGCCTGAGCGAGCTCTTCGCCGGTTTTGGCTACCAGCCCTTCAAGGGATTCTCAATTGGTGCCAATTTCTCTTATCTGTTTGGTAATACCACCAATGTCACTACAGTAACTGGTGTAACCACCACACAGTTCACTCGCACACTCGAGGTTAAGGACTGGAACATGAGAGCCGGTATTCAATATGGCTTCAATGTTGCACGCAAGAGCCGAATCGTCCTTGGTGCCACTTTCTCTCCCAAGAAGGCGATGCATGGCACCGCCTTAGGACAAAAGGCCGATATTAGCCAAGATGTCGTAGTTGACAGCCATGGCAATAGGGTGGTAGTGTATGACACAATTGCAAACATGTCGATGAAGGGCAACTATGAGTTGCCAATGGCTATTGGTGCCGGTGTTAGCTACACTTACGACAACCGCCTCAACATGGAGATTGACTACACCTATCAGCCATGGTCAAAGGCTAAATACACTCCCATCAACTATTTCGAGGTTCCTGAATCAAAATGGAACGACCGATGGAAAGTTGCTGCCGGTGTTAGCTACACTCCCAACCCTCGCGGCAGTTATCTCAACCGCATGACTTATCGCATGGGTGGTTACTACAACAACGACTACATGAACGTCAACGGCAACAACGTGCGTGACTATGGCGTGGGAATTGGCTTCTCATTCCCCGCACTGGCCGGCAACAAGACTCTTGTTAACCTGGGCATTGAGTGGAAACATCGCTACAGTGTGCCCTATAACCTTATCAAGGAGGACTACTTGAACATCACATTGAGCGTGAACTTCAACGAGATGTGGTTCTGGAAGAACAAGATTAGGTAATCTAATCAAGAGAAATAGAAAAGATTTATTTACTAACTGTACTCAACACTTAACGACTAAAGCGTCAACTATATAGATTGCACTATCGCAGTAATGAAGGAAAGTCGATACTACTTTATCATAGCGATAATTATTGTGATTCTTATTGCATCGGGCTGTAAGGACGAAGTTGGCTCCACCACCAACCTCGACTTAGACCCAGCCAAGATGCCAACCATGGTCTCCCACAATGTCCAGACCCTTCTAAGCGACTCGGGGACCACACGCTATCGCATCACCACCAAGACTTGGCTAGCCTATGAGAATAGGGAAAATCCGCACTGGATTTTCCCCGATGGGCTAATTGCCGAAGAACTGGAGAATGACGCCAATTTCAATGTTAAGATGTCGATGAAATGCGACTCGGCCCACTATAGCCGCAACGAGCGAATGTTGAATCTCGTGGGAAACATCACCATCCACGATAACGATGGCGGCGAGATTACTTGCGACTCGGCCTACTATGACGAGGAGAAACGCCTCTGGAGCCTCAACAGCATGGTTACCATCACCAAGAGCGATGGCAGCAAAATCGAAACCAACCAGATGTACTGGGACCGAAAGGCCAACAAATACTACAGCGACTCGTTCATCAGGATGCAGCAGGCCGACAAGATTCTTGAAGGTCATGGCTATGTGTCTAATGACGACATGACCAACTACACCGTTCGCAAGGTGCAAGCAATAGTGCCCGTTAACGACACTAAATTCCCATCGATGTAACTCTAATAACAACTAGAAACTATAGCAACAGTGGAAGGTCTTATTCCATACCTCATTCTAACAATCACGGCACTCGTGTTCTCGGCTTTCTTCTCGGGAATGGAGATTGCTTTTGTGTCGTCAAATAAGGTTAAAGCCGAAATCGATATCAAGAAAGGTGGATTGGTGAGCCAAATCCTCAACATCTTCTATGCTCATCGCGAGACATTTATCTCCACTTTGCTCGTGGGCAACAACATTGTCAATGTAGTCTATGGTATTGGCATTGCATGGCTTCTTAAAGAACCACTGGAGAGCTGGCTAGGAAACGACAATGAGGCTACCGTGCTTCTTGTTCAAACTATCATATCTACCGCCATAGTGTTAGTTATGAGCGAGTTCTTGCCAAAGACAGCCTTCCGCATCAACCCCAACCGCTCGCTGCGCCTGTTTGCGGTGCCACTACTTTTCCTGTACCTGCTACTCTACCCCATCGCGCAATTCACCTCTTGGCTATCATCAGCACTCATGAGGCTGTGCGGCATCAAGAACGAGAAGAAGGAGATTCGTCTCATCTCGGTGGGTGAGCTCGACGACTATCTTCAGGAGAATATCGACAAGAGCGAGGATGAGAACCGAGAGGTGGAACGAGAAGTGAAGCTCTTTGAGAACGCTCTCGACTTCAGCGACACGCGACTGCGCGACTGCATGATTCCTCGCAACGAGATTGTGGGTGTCGACATTGCCGAGACCGACCGACAAGAGCTGGTAAAAATCTTCTCGCGCTCAGGCCTGTCGAAACTCGTGGTTTACCACGACGACATCGACAATGTAATAGGATTCATTCAGGTGAGTGAGATGTTCAAGTCGGCCGACGTAAACTGGAAAGACCAGATAAAACCTGTCATCATCGCACCCGAGACTATGCTCGCCAAGAAAATGATGCAGAACCTGCTCAAGGAGAAGAAGAGCATGGCGATTGTGGTCGACGAGTTTGGTGGAACGGCAGGAATGGTAACGCTCGAGGACCTTGTAGAGGAAATCTTTGGCGACATTGAGGACGAGCACGACCGCCGCAAGCTGGTGGCTCGCAAAACTGGCGAAAACACCTATGAGTTCTCGGGACGTATGGAAATTGAGCGCATCAACGAGTTATTCGACCTTGACTTGCCCGAAAATGATGATTATCAAACGATAGCAGGTTACATCGTCAACCGCCTGGAAGTGATTCCAAACCAGGGCGAAGAGCACAACATCGACAACTTCACCATAAAAATTAACAAGAAAAACGGAGCACGCTTAGAGCTCATCACTGTCATTGTCAACGACACAGCGAGCAACGACAACGACTAGCCATTTTAGGGTGATAAAGAGTTTTTGAAAGCAAAAAGGCTATTTGCCGTAACCATTGAGCTTGCGGAAATTATTTGGCGACTGCCCCAGGTGTTTCTTTACATATTTTCCAAAGAACGACAAGTTCTCAAAGCCCAGCTGCAAGGCTATCTCCTTTATGCTCAATGAGCTATAGAGGAGCATCTGCTTTATGTGCCCTATGGTGTTTAGAGCTATCAGCTCGCTGGCAGTCTTGTTTTCATGCTTGCGACAGATGCTGGTGAGATACTTTGACGACACACACAGCTCGTCGGCATATTCCTTCACACTGCGCTGTGTGCCATTATTCTTGGCTAGCAACATCACAAAGCGGTGGAATATCTTGTCGCCCTGACGCAACATCGACATCTCGTGCTCATACTCGCCATAGTGCATAGTGAGATTGGCAATCATGTCGATAATATAAGCTCTGAGAATCGTGTGCATCACATCTTTGTTGGTAGAGCCCACTCCAGGATGATCAATCTTGAACATTGCAAGCTCATAATACTTGCTCATAAGCTCCATCTCATCTTGAGAGAAGTGAACTACTGGATTCTGCTTGATGCGGAGGAACGCCTCAAAGATACTCTTAGTCATGAAGGTGAGGCCACCTTCGAGCGACAGGCAAATAATCTTGCAGCTCATAGCGCTGTCATAAACAATGTCGCTCACCACGCTCAGCATGTCGATGAGCAAGCCATCGTTGGCATTGATGTCATATTTTACATTGTTGACCTTCATCGACACACTGCCACGAGTGCAAAAAATCATTGCCACGAAGTTGACCTTGAATGCGTCAACCAACGAGGTCACCGAGCGGATATCGTCGGCAAAACCTATCTCTCCATCAAAATACTTGAGGCTTCTTGAGAGATGAGGAACATCGGTCAAATTTATCTGTTTTATTCCTATTTCGCTCATACGAACTAATATTTTTGAGATTGCCAGCGTGGAATATACTTTACTAATCCCATCACAGGGCTTTAACACTATGAATATCAACTGCAAATTTACACACTAATTTCACATCCTGCAACATAACATTTGGTTAAATAATCTTTTTTTGAAATTAATTGTTAGGCATTTTCTTGTAGATTGGTCATTATTGCACTACTTTTGCGCCATTGAAAACAAAACACCTAGTAATTATATGGAAATTATCAGCAATGGCAAAATGGTGGAAGTTGCCTACAAGTTTTTTGCAGTTGACGGAGACACCGACACCACAATTTATGAATTTACTAAAGAGCGTCCCGACCGCTTCATTTTTGGTTACGACCATTTCATGCTTGACGCATTTCTCAAGAACCTCCAGGGTCTTAAGGCTGGCGACGAGTTTGACTTCACTCTAGCTCCTGAGGATGCCTACGGAGAATATTCAGCCGACCACATCCTGGAACTTGAAAAGTCAATTTTCTTTGTCAATGGCGAGTTTGACGAGGAATTAGTGCATGTGGGAGCTATTGTTCCCATGAACACTACCGATGGATATCGCATCGACGGATTGGTAAAAGAAATCACCGACAACAGCGTGATTATGGACTTCAACCACAAGCTTGCTGGAAAGAATGTGAGATTTGTGGGCTCGGTAGTTAGCGTGCGCGAGGCTACCGAAGAGGAGAAACATCCACAGCATGGCTGTGGCGGTTGCCACAAAGAAGGCGGTTGCCACGAGGGTGGTTGTCACGAGGGTGGTTGCTGCGAAGAAGGCCATCACGATGGCGGTTGCTGTGGCAAGGGCGAGGGACACCACCATGGTGACGGCGGCTGCTGCCACAAGGGAGAATGCTAACCCCCTTAGCCACCCACTGAACATATCACACAAAACACACTCGCCGCTGGAGGTTATCATCCCAGCGGCGAGCGTTTTTATTGTTTAACTACAATCAGCCTTTGGCGGCTTCTACCCATTGCTTCACATCGTCGGGCATAGGGTTCTTGTAGCCAAGCTTGTACTTCTTGTTGATTTCAAGCAAGTCTTGGAAGAGTTTGCCTGGTTTCTCAAGAGCTCCGAGGGCCTCAACGGTGAGGATGCCCGCCTTTTGGATGGGAGCCACCCACTCGGCAGGTACGCCAATGGCGGTAAACGCCTCTTCCTTGTCGCGGTGCTGAACCTTCTCGGGACGCATTTGTGGGAAGAGCATCACATCCTGGATGTAGCTGTTGCCTGTCATGAGCATGGTGAGGCGGTCGATGCCAATGCCAATACCGCTGGTTGGAGGCATACCATATTGCAATGCGCGCAAGAAATCTTGGTCGATAACCATTGCCTCGTCATCGCCCTTGTCGGCAAGTCGCATCTGCTCCTTGAAGCGTTCCTCCTGGTCGATTGGGTCGTTGAGCTCGCTATAGGCGTTGGCCACCTCCTTGCCGTTGACCATAAGCTCGAAGCGCTCGGTGAGGCCTGGCTTACTGCGGTGCATCTTGGTGAGCGGCGACATTTCAACTGGATAGTCGATGATGAATGTAGGTTGGATAAAGGTTCCTTCGCAAGTCTCGCCAAAAATCTCGTCGATGAGCTTGCCCTTGCCCATAGTTTCGTCGACCTCGATATTGAGCTTTTGAGCCACCTCACGAATCTGTGCCTCGTCCATGCCGTTCAGGTCATAACCAGTCTTCTCCTTGATTGCGTCGAGGATAGGAAGGCGGCGGTAAGGAGCCTTGAAGCTGATGGTCTTGCCGTCGATCACGCTGTCGGTGCAGCCGTTCACGGCGATGCAAATCTTCTCGAGCAACTGCTCGGTGAACGACATCATCCAGTTGTAGTCCTTATACTGAACATAGAGCTCCATGCAGGTGAACTCAGGGTTGTGGTTGCGGTCCATACCCTCGTTGCGGAAGTTCTTGCCAATCTCATAAACACCCTCGAAACCGCCAACTATCAGTCGCTTCAGGTAAAGCTCGGTGGCGATGCGCATGTACATGTCGATGTTCAACGCGTTGAAGTGGGTGATGAAGGGGCGAGCGCTGGCACCGCCGGCAATAGCCTGCAGGGTGGGAGTCTCAACCTCGGTGTAACCAGCATCGTCGAGCACCTGACGCATGGTGCGAACCACGGTGGCGCGCTTCAAGAAGGTATCCTTCACACCCTCGTTAACAACGAGGTCAACATAGCGCTGGCGATAGCGAAGCTCGGGATCGTCGAAGGCGTCGTAGGTCACACCGTCCTTAACCTTCACGATGGGCAGTGGCTTGAGACTCTTGCTCAGCACCTTGAGCGACTGAGCGTGGACACTAATCTCGCCAGTTTGAGTGCGGAACACATAACCCTCGATACCCACAAAGTCGCCAATGTCGAGCAACTTCTTGAAAACAGTGTTATAGAGGTCCTTGTTCTCATCGGGGCACAGGTCATCGCGGCTGATATAAACTTGAATGCGACCGCGGGAGTCCTTCAACTCCATAAACGAGGCCTTACCCATGATGCGACGGCTCATGATGCGGCCAGCAATGCTCACCTGGCGGGGCTCGGCGTCATCTTTAAAGTTGGCCTTAATCTCGTCGCTCCATGCGTTAACTACATATTCGGCAGCGGGATAAGGGTCGATTCCCAACTCACGCAACTGGTTGAGGCTGTTGCGTCTTACTATCTCTTGTTCGCTTAATTCTAAGATGTTCATATAGTAGATTTTAATTATTTACCTATTTTAGAGTGCAAAGATACAACTTTTTTTGAAAAGAAAGCACATCTACCTACTGTCAAGTTCTCAAGTTCAATATTTTCCAGATTTTCTAGTGGTTCTATATTTACTAGAGGATAGTGTGTCGTCAAGAAAAAAGATGCGCCCCGCATTGGGACGCATCTTTTAAATGTTTAACGGATAGATAGATTATTTGATAACAACCTTCTTGCCGTTGTGGATGTAGATGCCAGGAGCGGTTGGCATGCTGTTGAACTTAACACCGAGGAGGTTGTAGTAAACGTTGTCGGTCTTGTCAACGCCAACAGTGCTGATTGCACTTGGATCCTCAGCTACAGTAGTGAAGAGAACGCTCTCGGTCCAGTCAGTGGTGCGGCCATCAGGGCCAATAGCCATAACTTGTGCCTCATACTTGGTGTCGGGCATCAAGCCATAGATAGTGTAATCCTCGGCATCAACCTTAGCACCCTCAACGAGTGTCCACTAAGCTGGCACAACTGCACCAGGAATCTCAACTGCGATGTTGTCGATGTAGATAGACCACTGGTCGGTGCAGTCGTAGTGACGGAAGGCGATAACGCCCATGCCCTCATACTCGCTCAGGTCAATCTCAAAGCTCTCGGCAGTGGTTCCAGCAGGCTGGATGAACTCAGAAACTGGAACGAACTCGTCAATGCTCTCATAGTCAGCAGGAGCAACGTAAACCATGATCTTGTCGGGATAGCTAGCGCTGCGCTGCCAAGCATCAAACTTGAGAGTGCCACCCATGCCTACTGCTGGAGTGAACAGCCAGTTGTCGGGAGTAAGGGCGCCACCAGAGTAGCTTGAAGAAACGAAGCAGAGGTCGGTCTGAGCGTCGTCGGTGTAAGCGAGACCCCAGCCGTTGCCATCGCCATCAGCGTCATAAACCATCCAACCCTCATCG
>Ga0247611_10011809_pt1 | contig 10009 bp, 10 predicted proteins | sample 177DNAGHGhighgp2_FD_192422 | JGI IMG/M metagenome (GOLD analysis project Ga0247611, IMG submission 192422) | Sheep rumen microbial communities from Palmerston North, Manawatu-Wanganui, New Zealand - 1770 DNA GHGhigh gp2 | ecosystem: Host-associated > Mammals > Digestive system > Stomach > Rumen... | reverse complement strand
GTGCTTTTCGGGATTGCAAGAATCTAACTTCAATCAATATACCTGATAGGACTAGAATTAAAAATGGTGCTTTCAGTGGATGTGACGGAATCAAAGAAATCATACTTCCCAAGCGTATTGTTGCTTTACGAGGGTTGTCTAATAGAAGATTGGATTATATCTTTGAGGGTGTTGATTTGTCTCATTGCACATTGATAGCCTCACATGAAGTTAAGGAAGAGTTACTTTTATATTATGTGGGGGATTATAATATTAAATATGTATAAAAGAGATATTTGTTATACTAATTAAATATTTATAAATATGACACAGAGTTTGACGGATTATCAGAAAGAATTATTTTACGACATATACAAAACAGTTCTTGGTGCAACAATTTCATCTATTCCTGAATTCTATTTGGGAGGATGTCGTAAAGAAGATGTTATTCATGATGCTGTGAAATTAGCCAAAATCAGCGTAGAGTTACTTACTGATGAGAATGGACTTCGTCAGCCTGCTGATGTGCAAAAGAAACTTGAAGACAATTGGGACGAGATAAAGGGAGCATTTTAGTAACAAATAAGTGACAGATGTGGTCATATATAGTATAAGCTATCGGATGACGAACTGAAAGATATAAGAGGGAGCTTTGCAATCAGGTTCATGACAAAATGAATAACAAACCTCTGGAGTTTCCCATTTTAGAGGAATCGTTATCCTTACTATTCTCGAAACCACTTAAACTTTGTTAAAGTGAAAAAGAAACTCAAGGGTATGAAACGAAGTTTCATACCTTTTTGCTACCTTTGCAGGAAATATAATATTAGTATTATGACACTATTAGCAAAGTATATTTGGCTGATCAAGTTGCTTCAAAAGAAAAGCATGACTTTTGAAGAGATTAATGAAAAGTGGCTTAGAGATCGAGAAGGTACAGAAGACAAAAATATACCTATATGTAAGCGCACGTTTCATAATCACATCAAAGCCATCCACGAGGAGTATGGCATAGATATAGAATGTGGTTCTGGATACAAGTATCATATTGCAAATCTTGACAAGGAGGTTCTTACCAAAATAGGATTACTTTCAACATTGAATACATTGAACGAGACCATTACCGACAAGCAACTTAACAAGAATTTGTTTGTAGGGGATTATTTCGACTTGTTCCGTGAGCAAAGAGTTATGGCAGTTATGGATGCCATAAAGACTATGCACAAAGTAAAATTAGCGATATTCAAAAATGTCAATAATCCCGATAAGTATCAGGTGTTGAATGTTGCGCCATATCAACTGCACTATATATGTTCTCAATGGTATGTTATTGGCAAAACGGATGAGTTTGGTCTGATGAGGATTCCTTTGCTATATTATAAAAGAGGTGGAGCAAAAATCACAAATGTTTCATATAAACACTCAGCAGGCTACTCTACGAGGGAGTACCAAAATATGATTTACGGTATGACAAGTGAAAGGATTCACATAGCCGCAAAAATCAAAAACTATAATCCTCAAGAATTAAACTTAGACAATAATCCATTAAGCCCATTTCAGTTAGGAGTAGAATATAGGCATAGAAAGGAGGGTGAAAGTACAATCGATTATATAGCGAGCAATTATGTCATAGTTAGATTTGAACTTCCAAAGACACCTTTTGCATTGTTTACATTAAAGAGTAAATTGGAAAAGTACCGTTACGAGATACTAAACATAACAAACCCTTTCACGCTTTTCACTGAAGAGCAATATAACAATGAGGTATATTATCCTGTTGTATTATCAGCAAAAGGATAGTTGTTGATACCATCAAGTGTTTCCTGCAACAAAAAATCTTAATATTCGTTAATCAAAAAGGGGTGCGAAACGATGTTGCACACCTTTGGACTAACTTTGTCCCAGAAAACAATAAAAGTCACAATTTAAATTCTATCGGTATGGGAATAATTGATAATATATTAGCAGGAGCAGCTGGATATGCGGTTTCTGAAGCCAGCAAGAGTCATCCACTGCGCAATCTCATTGATGAACGGATCAATCGTTCTAAGCAGAAGGTGACGCTGGAGGATCTTATTGATGGGTATGCCAGACAGCGTGGTATTTATACCCAAGACAACAAACTGGCTCATAACCTGCATCAGATTGCTACTCGTTATGAGGAGTATGATTACGAGGATTTGTATGATCGAAGGTAAATAGTATTCATGATATGGGTGGTATTCTGAAAACACTGTTCTGTGTGCTTCTGGCATTGATCATGTTAGTCATTATCTTGCCGTTGCTGTGGTTAGTCATCAAGGAGGCTGGTGGATTGTTTGGCATTTCGTTTGCTGCTATGGGTAATGATGCTGGTTATATGATATTTACTATCATCTGCATCATCTTTATCATCTGGTGTATAGCAACTTGGAACAATTAACAATTAATAAAGATTATGGGACAAACTATAGTTAATGAAAAAAACTTTCAAACATGAAGTTTAAAAGAAATGTTGTACGTGTAGGTGATTACTTGCAACAATCAGGTAATCAAGTAGAGAAAGAAGGAACGGAGGGATTAGACATTTCTGGCATTTCATCAGGATTTAAACCTCTTGATGAACTTACAGGAGGTTGGCATGGGTCTGATCTAATTCTTATAGCAGGAAGATCTTCAATGGGTAAAACATCCCTTGCTGTATCAATGATGGTAAACACATCTATTAAACAAGGAATTCCTGCTGCCATTTTTTCATTAGAAAGCTCTAAAAAGAGAATACTTCATCGTATTCTTTCAAATATATGTGATATAGAAGTACAGAAAATAAGTAATGGAGACTTCAACGAAGAAGAGGAAAAACGATTTAGTAAAGGGTTAAAGATGTTAGAGGATGTTCCCCTCTTCTTGGATGATACACCAGGATTGTCAGTGGAAGAGTTCATCGAAAAGGGTAAAAAAATGATCTCGGAAGATGGAGTGAAAATCATTATGATAGACTACATTCAGCTTATGACCATTCATGGTATACCATTTTCTTCACGTCCAGAGGAACTTGCCTTAGTCATTCGTGCCTTAAAGAGCTTTGCAATGGAATATGATGTACCAATAATAGCATTGAGTCAAATATCGCGAGACTCTCAAGTGCCTGAGGGCAAGCGACCTCAATTGTCTGACCTGAAAAGGTACATCAATTTAGAGGAAGATACAGATATGGTTTGTTTTGTTCATAGGCCAGAATGCTATCATATATATACGGATTCTGATGGTAAAGATATGCATGGTATTGCTCAAATCATTTTAGCAAAAAACCGCAATGGTGCTAAAGGTGATGTCAATTTGAGATTTGCCGAAGAATGTATGAAGTTTCTTTAGGTTATCTGTCAGGTTTATATCCAGTATAGATGATATGTAGTATATCTAATAGATGAATGGATTATTACTTTCAAAAAAATAAATAATATGGAAACAAAGCAGGATAAAAAGGACAGGATTTTGAATGTACCAAATTTTAGATGTATTTTGGGAACTACTCACCCGAAAAATGGCACTTATGCCAAAATAAAGTTTGATAATGGTGCAAGTGGTTTTATCCTAAAACCCAAAGTAAAACCATACAAACCATTATGTAAATTGACAGATGATGATAAGGGCAAAACATTCCCAACACTATGGGATGCTGCCGATGCTTTGTATGCCAGTATCCAGAAATATGGCAATCCCAAATATCAGGAGAAACCGTTCTGCTATGAATTAATTGGTCAGTCCTTCGATAATGAAGATATAAAACCATTGAATTTGCCTGTGCATCCCCCTTATTATAGGCAAATGCATGCTGTGGGAGTTTACGAACTAAAGAAGGCTGTCTATGCCTATTGCTGTGGTGTGGAAGAGGAAGAAAAGTCGAAATTCAAAGAGGATGCTATCATTCCCGAGCTACTCCCTATTTGGCAGGCATTCAAGAAGAATGGTTTTGATTTCTACAAGTTTATGGTCGAAAAAGACTATGAGCTGATAGAAGACGAGGAAGTACGTGTGGAGGTACTTATGGGGACTTGTTTCCCTTTGTTGAAACTTCCTATAGGAAAATTTGCAATAGACTGGCTTAATGGCTATCTGGATTTCTTCAAACGAGAAAATAAAGAGATTACCGATACAGAGGTGCTTCGTCAACTATTCTTCTGCACAACAGAAGAGGATATTTGGGGACTAATGGCTAAAGGTATAGGTGACATAGTAAGTCTGTATTATTGGTACAAAGGTGAATATTTCATACATGTTCTCAAAGAAGCAACTGGTATTCCATGTTATTTTGAGAATGATGAACAGAAGGCAAGTGATTTTCTTGATTACCTGATGAGCGATTTTACTGGAGCTACTGAGAGCGTGCGAAATGAGGCAATGGCCTAGAAGAGAATGACAGAAAACAAAGACATACTAAGAGAGCTTGCAGAATATATGAAAAGAATAGAATGATATAAAGCTATGGGACAGTTAAAAATGTTAGGGGCATTGGTTGGTGATATTATCGGATCACCGTATGAGCTTGGAGGAATGAAGAGGACAGACTTTGAGCTGTTTAAGGAAGACTGTCGTTTTACGGATGATTCAGTGATGACATTGGCTGTAGCAAAATGGCTGGTGGAGGATAAAGAGCATACGATAAAGAAGTTAATATGCTATATGCAGGAATTGGGACGCAAATATCCCGATGCTGGATATGGAGGGCGTTTCTTTTCATGGCTTTTTGATACAGATCCACAACCTTATTATAGCTGGGGTAATGGTGCTGGTATGCGTGTAAGTCCTGTAGGTTTATATGCCAAAACACTTGATGAAGCTTTGGCACTGGCAGCATTAACGGCTTCTGTCAGTCACAATCATCCAGAAGGTGTAAAAGGCGCACAGGCAATCGCTACGAGTGTATTCCTTTGTAGACAGGGTAAGTCGAAGCAAGAAATCAAGGAATATATAGAAAAAGCGTTTGGCTATAACCTATATTGGACAATTGACAGGATTCGACCACGCTATAGATTTGACGTTTCTTGTACATTGACTGTTCCTGAAGCTATTAGGGCTTTCTTGGAAGGTAATACGTTTGAAGAAATTGTTCGTCTTGCAATCTCATTGGGTGGTGACTCTGATACTATCGGTTGTATGGCTGGAGCTATAGCTGCATGTATGTATCCTATTCCTGACGAGATTGCCAAACATTGTGATGGTTTTTTAACTGATGAATTGAGGGTCATAAAGGATAAGTTCATAGATCTTGTTGAAATGAGAAATCAATAATATTTCGTGATTATGGTATATAAGAGTAAATTCAACGAATGTCTTTCCATGATACCTGATGCTCTCAGATGGGCTGAAGAGCAGGATGTTGAGAGACTTAGAAAATTCCTCATGGAGGATGCACACAAGCCTGTTTATTGTTTGGCATCAGGTGGATCGTATAGTTCCGTTGACTATGCAGCTTTGCTATATGAGAGTAATAAAGGGATGGCAAAAGCATTAACTCCATTGTCATTGTCTTCTGTTTCAGATGATGCCCTGAAAGCAGCTAAGATTCTTTTCACTACAAGTGAGGGAAGGGGACATGATGAGAATTATGTGGCTAAACGGGCTGCAAAAGCTAATCCTGAGAACACCTGTGCCATCGTCAGAAATGGGGGCGACGATAACGATGTGGTCAAGAAACTCAGAAAGGCAGGCTCCAAATGGCTTGTTTATGAATGGCTTACTCTGTCTAAATCTTTTATCGCCACTATAGATACGGTGTGCAAGTTCGGCTTGTTCTACAGAGCTTTCACTGGTGAAAATGAAATACTTGGCAAGCTTTCTGTAAATTTAACGCCAGAGCATTGTTTCTCCTATAGTCCGAGAGTGGAGGGCTCTATTCCTAAACTGCAAGACATCAAGAACTACATTGTTCTTTACAACGGGTGGAGCAGACCTGTTGCTGTTGATTTCGAGTCGAAGATGGTAGAAAGCGGTATAGCTAGTGTGCAACTGTGCGACTACCGCAACTGGTGTCACGGCAGATTTATCTTTCTGTCAAAACACATGGCTGATTCTGCACTAGTTTTATTATTAACACCTAAAGAACAGCAGTTCGTAAAAGACTTGATAGATGGTAAGTCGTGGCGAGGAAAGAAAGCGGACATATTCCCATGTAATACTCCAATTATAAAGGTAGAGTCAGAGTTGGACTCCCCACTGGCATCTATCGACCTCTTAATCAAAATGTACGCCCTATTTAACGATATAGCCAAGGCAAATGGTGATGAACCATGCAAGCCGATGAATCCTTGTGGTATAGACAAGCGATTCCCCAAAAACACACAGTTTAGGGGGATATAGTCATATCGGACATTCTTGGGAGCTGCTAAGTCCTTATCAATGTCGCCTCATGTTGGAGGTGACATTTTTTTGTTTTTAGATATGATTTCATTTTCTCATGTCAAAAAAAGTTGTATATTTGCAAAAGAACCCCTGGTAATGTCTCCTACCAAGTTCATGAATCAGAAAGGAGAAATTATAATAAAACATGAAAAACATAATTATTAAAAAAGTGTTAAACCTTGAAAACATGCATCTGACTGTATCCGTACCGTCAGATGCTCTTCAAGAGCTGAAGACAATTCTTTCAAAGGACAAACCAATCGGAAAGGCTTTTACCAATATGGCGAAGACGTATGTATTCTTGTGTTGGATGAACCAAGAAGGGCAATTCCATGTATCCAAAAGGGATCTTGCAACCATGACTTATGCAAGACATGAGGACAGTCTGAAAAAGGCGATAGAAACACTAAAGGAACATGGTTTGCTCTCAACAACTTATCAGGGAAACAGACAAGGAAGCAGGTATTACTATACTTATAATGCACAAAGCTTTGACTACAAGCAATCATCAAATAGCACTATAGAGTTCGGATATGACATCCCTATATGCTCAAGCTATACCCTTGGGAAGGATAAAATCAAGACTTCAAGAACTGGTGACTTATTAAATAATCAGTTTTCTTCTTTTCCCCATATATGCCCTACGGATTCTCATTTCAACAATCAGGTTGATACTTTTCGGAAGCAATTCATTGGCTGGTATGAAGAGCTGTCGTTTGGAGGACAGGTAATTCCCCACGGCTCTTTCTCAGAAAAGGACGGACGTTACTATCACCATTTCCATGCTTTATCGAAAGAAGAAAGGTCGGCAACCGTTCTTTGGGATGGTGAACAAGTTGTAGAAGTGTGGGATGCCCACTCTGCATTCTTCATAGTCATGGGTTACTATCTGAAGAATTACAAGGAGTACAGTTCAGAGAAAGAACGTAAGAAGTTTACGAGCGAAGCCGATTTGATGATGAAATTGGCGATGAATGACAAACTATATTCTAATCTTCAGAAATACCATAATAAACATGCGCAAAGCCCTGTAGGCTACTTAACAAGAGATGGTATGAAAAAAGAAGTTCAGAGATACATAAGCAAGCCATATAATAGACTTTTTAATAAGAATGGCGAAAGAACAAAGTATTTAGATGCCCAATGGTGTAGGTATATTGATGAGTACTTTCAGCGCAACTTCCCTAACATCAGGCTATGGATATTGAATTATCCAAGGCATAAAGAAATAAAAGATGTTGTTGATGGGAATGGCATGACACATAAGAATCAACTTGTAAGTGTGTCTGAAATTCATCATGATATAATGCCATTCGAGTTTAAGCTAATCAGTATGGGGTTATGTAAAGACATCTACAAACTATTCAGGATAAAGAGTGTTACGGTGCATGACGCTATCTATATGAAGGCAAGTGATGCAGATAAAATCTCTAGTAGTACTATTGACGAACTGCTTTCTGAACGTCTTGGCATTAGTGAAAAAGCACCTCGATCATACGCTTTATTTTAGCCATAGCTTCGATGGGAGAGCATCATAAAAGTGTTCTGACCATATATTCACTGAGAATCGGTAGGGCATATATGGAGAAGAGTTAAAAAGAATATTTATATATAATGATGACAGTTTCTTCTATCCCTTCTGTATTCAAAAATCCCACTGTTTCCAAAAATATAATTTGCATTTTTTTGAATAAACTTTTTCCCATTTTTCCCCGAAACAAAAGTTACAATAAAAATCCAAGATAATTTTGAATAAGTTTATGAATAGAAGAAGCATTATTTATGGTAGAGTTAGCTCTATAAATGACAGACAGAACACTGACCGCCAGACCTATAGCCTGACGAAGCTGATAGACGCAAACAATGACTTGTTGGTACATGAGCCATTCCTTGAGCATATCTCTGGTGCAACACCCAATAAGGACAGGCCTGTATTCTTGGACTGTCTCAATTACGCAAAGGACAATGCAATCGATGTCATCTACTTCTCATCTATGGATAGGATGGGTAGGGCAATATGGGAGGTACTGGAAAGCATCAAGTTCTGTCTCGATAACAAGATCAACTGTATCTTCCAAAAGGAAGGTATGAGCCTCTATCTCGATGATGGTACAGAGAATCCTTTCCTTGCTATCTTCTGTTCTGTCATATCCACATGCGCCAAAGTCGAACGTGACTCAATCAAGTTCCGTCTCAATGATGCCCGTCGCAGGAAGATCGAGTTAGCCTTATCAAGCGGAAAGACCCTCGCAGATGTCGGCTTCGGTAGGCCGAAGGGATCCATCAAGACCAAAGAGAGGAAAGAACAGGAATACGCAGCTACCATTAAAGCCCTGAAACGTGGCCTGTCATTGAGAGACGCAGCAAAGATTAGCAACGTATCAGTCAGTACATGTCAGCGTATAAAGAAGGAGTTCTGTCTTTGATGGCCTTACTCATATAACAAGTTAAGTTGCAAGTTGTATCCAAAGGTATGGCTTGCAACAATTCTTCTATGCTATAAGGCTGTGATTTGTATGGTATTTTCAAAACAAACAATCCGCTGATTCCAGAGAGATCCTGGAGCATCTCGTTGGCCTCCAGATTTAATCTTAATGAGATTATAAAGCTCTTACGATCCTGTCCAACAGTAAAGAGGAGATAACTAATGTTCTGAAGGGCAGATCTCTATTTGTAAAATAAATCTCAATAAGATTAAAAACAGGACCGCGCCTTCAGTCACCAGTATCCTCCTATAGAATCCTTGATGGGCAACCCGCCGATCCAGAAGTTTGAGACTCAAGATAAAATTTACTTTCTCTTACATTAAGGATTTTCCATATCCAGCATCATCAACTTCTCGTTCAGCAAATCGGCAAAGGAATCGGCTGAAAAGTTGGATGAAAAAACGGAAAAATCTACGGAATACCAGAAAAAAGTGTATTAAGATGCACCCAAAAGCATCATACTAATGGACTGTATTCAGTAGAAACGAATTACTTTGTAAACGGAAAACCCTTTATACAAAGGAGAAAGAAGATCGATCCTGTCTTATAATTGGAAGTAGCCTTAACCAAACAAGTGTATATCCTATAGCCTGTTTGACTTGGATGTTTGAAACCCGTTTTATTGTTGATAGGTATTTTCCATTATTTACAACAACATACTATAACGAAAGTCCATTAGAAGGACACTTTTATCGTTAAAGACATGTTAATTATTCCTTTCGCCATTGCCATGTCTGGAAAAAGCACTACCTTTGCAAATGAAGTCAGAAGTGCATCAAATATTGATACCTGACATATAGCATCTTTGATATAGTGAAGATACTCAGAACTATAGAGGACAGAGGACAAGAACCTCTCTCTCCGCTCAATTAAACTGAAACCCGCTGAAAATCAGCGGGTTTCTTGTTTCTTACTAGTAGAGGTTATGTTTTAAGTTCCGTTTTACCGAGTAAATCCGCGGCCCCCTTTAGTGCAAGACGAATGAAACATCCTTTTATTAGAGCACTTATGAAGTGCTGCCTAACTTCAACAAAAGTTAAAAACACTCATAAATCTTCAGAATTCATCAGAAATAACTATATTTGCAACAAACTTTAATAATAAAGGCAGATAAATCGGAATTTATAGCATGTATATAAAGAAGTATCTTCTAACCACATTAA
>Ga0247611_10011808_pt1 | contig 10009 bp, 7 predicted proteins | sample 177DNAGHGhighgp2_FD_192422 | JGI IMG/M metagenome (GOLD analysis project Ga0247611, IMG submission 192422) | Sheep rumen microbial communities from Palmerston North, Manawatu-Wanganui, New Zealand - 1770 DNA GHGhigh gp2 | ecosystem: Host-associated > Mammals > Digestive system > Stomach > Rumen ... | reverse complement strand
GCAGCGCCTCCTCCGGCTTCGATTCCCGCACGTATCCGCAATACGGACAGATCTCATATTCCTCTCCGTATTCCTTCATGCATCCGTAACATCTCATCTTTTTCACGCTCCAATATAATACGCTTTCTTCATCAAATCCTTGACGCTTGTTAACTGCCCGAAGATATCAATATAGCGGTTAAACATTTCTTTATTGATCGGCAACGTACCGGATGCGCCGTCGTTATGATAGTTGTCCTGATACTTCAGGTGAAGCATGTAACGCAAAAGCGTCGATCCGACTTTGATCTGATCCTTGCTCCCTTTCGAAACGCTGAAAAAGTCGCTTCCAATGCACGGAATTTTTGAAACGTCCGGCATAACAATTTCATATCTTCCGCCAAACCGCTTGTTGACCGTGGGGAACTCCTCGATATCCGCCAGAAGAAACGCGGCATTCCCCTCGTAAAAGCGTTCTGTGTCCGTTTCCGGCTTCAGGCCGTTCACATCCGTTTCGAAAGCGCCTGAAAACAGCGCGGCAGCATCCGACTTCAAAACGATTCCCTTCTCCTGATATTCGGAAAGGGTTTGATAATTGATCTTACTATCTGAAAACTCCGATCTCTTTTTATTGGCATAAATGACAGGCAGATCAAAGCCCAGCGGGATCTTAAAGGTATCTCCCGTCTTGAAATAGGAATCCAGCAGGTAATAGTTCTGCATATTCAGTTTTTCGCTCAGGATATCAAACAAAGGCACCGCAAGCGTTTCATCCAGCTCCAGTCCGCGATTCTCGAACAGGATTCCCTTGTCCTTTTGACCCAGGGCGCTCCGCATCGTTTCATCATACTTATCGGGTTCGATTCCTTCGACCTCAATCGTGACGTTTGAATAGGTTACGAGAAAATCATCCACAATCTTCTGCAGCGCGTCGCCCTTTGCGTCATTCTCCGGATTCTCAATCACATACATCAGGGAAATGGTTGCTCTCGGCAGTGTTTTTTCTTCCACTTCATGCTGAAGCATGTTGGAGAACACACCTGCCACGATAAATACAACAATCAAAGCCGCAGCCACACTCAGGGCGCGTCTTGTTTTTCTTCTTTTTTCTTCTTTTTTCAGCGGGACCACAGTCTTTTCGTTTTTCAGCGCTTTTTTGAATTCTTCACAGGATGAAAAACGCATATGACGATTGACCGCCATCGCCTTCATGATCGCGTTGCTGGTATTCTCCGGCACCTCCGGGTTCAGTTCATGCGGCGGCACCACTTTATCATTGATCTTTCTGTTTGTGGATTCCTCCGGCTTCACACCGGTAACCAGGTAATAAAGGGTTGCGCCCAACGCATAAATGTCTGTCCACGGTCCCTGCATACTGATGCTTTCATACTGCTCCGGCGGCGCGAAGCCGGGCTTGAGGATGATCGTTCTGAGCTTCTCCTCTTCAGACGACAGTCTGGCCGCGCCAAAGTCTATGACTTTGACTCGGCCGTCTTTGCACATGAAAATATTATCAGGGCTGACGTCCCGATGCAAAATTCCTTCATCATGAATATCCTGCAAAGCGCTGCACAGGTGAATTGCGACGTCAACGCTTTCCTCGACACTGAAGCTGTGTGTACGCAGATAGGTGTTCAGCGCCTCACCCTCCAGGTACTCCATCACGATATATGCCGTGTTGTTTTCCTTGAAAAACTCATACGCATTCACAATGTTGTCGTTGGAGCTGAACTTTGCCATGTTTTTGGCTTCATCCAGGAAGCGGGCAATACCGGCGTCATATTCCACACGCCGCTTGCCGCCGAAAACAATCACTTCATGCGTTGTCGGGTTCCGGTTGACAAAGCTGCTCGGAAAGAACTCCTTGATCGCGACGACGGATTCCAACTGCATATCCCAGGCGATGTAGGTGATGCCGAAACCGCCGAAGCCCAATACTTTACCTAACACATAACGATCGGCTAAAACATAGCCGATCGGAAGTTGGTTGATCATTTCAACTGTGGCGCCCTCATAATAGCCACAGTGGGGACACATATCGAAGCTGTCATCGTATGTACTGAAACAGCTTTTGCATTGCTTACTCATTTCACAACCTCTGCCTCTTTTTCAGATTCTGCCGTCTCATCGGCATCATTATCCCACGAAAACTCAGGTCCGCAGAACGGAATAAAGCGGAACTCCGCTCTGCCGAGCATAATGCGGTCAAACGCATGCAGCTCCTCATAAGAAAGCACTAACTTTTCATTCAGATAAGTCAGACCGTTGCCCCCGCCGGATTGCAGCAGGAAAGACTTCTGAAGCGGATCATAGATGATCATCGCATGGCGGTCTCTGGATATGCTGCCTTCTTTGGTCAACGCGACATCCATATTCGCCGCACGGCCAAGCGTATTGCGGCCAGCCTTCAGACGGAAGTCCTCCCCCATGTGCGCACCCTTGACGCAAACGATCCAGCCGACAACCGGCTCGATCTCATCATACGCGCTGAAGAAGCCGATCGTTTTGGTGTCCTGCGAAACATTGGAGGCCTGCGTGGCGCGGATTGCCTGCTGCAGCGGTGAGATCGGCTCCGGCGGTTGTTGGGCCGGCGGCTCCTGAGCGACCGGTTCTTGCCCAATCGCGCCCTGCAGCGGGCGCGGCGGTTCAACATTCTCCGCTTCCAGCGCTACCGTTACGCCTTCATACGGCTCATACTTCTGGCTGCCGCCTTGCGGAATCGCCTGAACGTCCTCCGGCTGCAGCGCAACCGTAACCATTTCCGAAGGATCGTTTTTCTTGGAATGCGGTTTTTTCTTCCGCGAGAAGAGCTTTTTTTCCGCCTTTTTTTCTTCCGCCGGTGCCTTGTTGGTAGCCTGCGGCGCCTGTGAACTGCAGTGCGGGCAGGAATCGTAACGATCCGCATCATAATAATGGTTATTCGGACATTTTACAGGATTCATAATGATTCTCTCCTTCGCTTTTCCTTAACGAAATCTTTTTCAATACCAGCAGTCACTTCACTGCAATTTGTTCAAAACGCCCGGGGCGTCAAAGGGGGTTACTGTTTTCTCCGCATTACTCGCTGAGAAAAACGGCCACCGCTGTGTAATTGTCCATATTGACATCAGCGCCGTTTTCCAAAACCACTTTTTCCATTTGTGTCAGCCATTCCTGCGGCGTTTTTGAGGTCTTTAAAAGCTTTTGCATTTGCTTTTCCGCAATCAGTTCCCAAAAGCCGTCGGAGCACAGCAGAAATGCATCGAACTTCTTTGCCGGATAGATCTCCGACAGTTCAAACTGCGGGTTGTCCCACGGGATCCCGATCGCGCGAAGCAGCTTGTTGCGGTCGGGATGAAAGCGAATCTGCTTTTCCTTGATCTCTTTTGCCTGAACGAGAAGTTGCGGAACGCTGTGATCGGAAGTCCGCTGAACGATCTTCCTCTTCCGGAACGCATACAGTCTGGAATCTCCCACATGTCCCCACTGCAGTTTGTCGTCCTGAATACACAAAGCCACCGCCGTTGTTTTCAGCGCGCGCCGGTTATGCAGGATCTCCTGCTGCGCCAGTACTTTTTTCTGCGCCAGTAGGAAGCCGTCATTCAGATAAATCGAGAGCTGCTTTTCCTGCCCGTCCCGAATCAGCTCGTCAAACGCCTCCACGGCAAGCTTCGAAGCAACATCACCGAGGCCGTGTCCGCCGAGACCGTCGGCTACCATATAGCACGAAAAAGCCTGATCCGGATTCAGAACGCCGAAGGAGTCTTCGTTACAGTCCCTGTTGCCGGGATTTGTGATGGTGTGATATGTTATTCTCATGTGATTCCAAACCTCTTATTCTATAGAGCGGCGTTGAGATTCCTGCTTGACAGCGTTACATATTCTCTTGAATCTCGACCTCAAAGTCCAGATTGGCAAGACGTAAAACCTGTCCGTCAAAGAGCTCAGCTGCCACATTCGGCTTCAATTCTTTTCCGTCAAGATAGGTATGATTCTTGGATTCATGATCCTTCACAAAGACCCGGTCTCCCTGAATCGAAATGCTGCAATGATTTCTGCCGATGTATTTGTTGTCGATAATACAATCACACTCGACCTTGCTGCGGCCAATCACAAAATGCTCCTTGTCAACAACAATTCTTTCGCCGGTCATACGGTTTACCAAAACCGGTCGAAGCAGTCTCACCGGTTCCGGCATCTGCGGCGGATCAGAAATAGACGCAGGTACCGGAGCAGACTGCGGCGCAGGCGCAGGATCCGGAAGATCATCAGGCAGGTAATCTGAATTACCCAAAGAGGGAGCAGGTCCATCCGACACCAGAATATCCATCGGCGGCTCCCATTCAACTTCCTTCGGCGGCTCCCATCTGGGCACCTGCTGTTTCGGTATTCCCGGCACAGGCACACTGTCTTTGTGCGCATCTTCAACGGGTTTCACGCCTGGCTTTTCGAACGACGGCTTTTCTTCTTCCCCAGGAATATGGAAAGAAAAACCGGAGCCGTTGCTTGCCGGCGCTTTTGAAGGTTTTCCGGCAGGGTCTTTTTTCGGTTTGCCCTGTTTCCCTGCGCCTTTCGCCTTTTTCGCTTTGCCGGCCTTATACTTTTCAGCGTTCTCTTTGTTGTAATGTGCCAGCAAAAACACAAGACTCATTGGTTCTTCGTCAGAATCCTCTGCATCTGCTGTTTGCTGGGAGGAATCTTTTGCAGGCATCTGCGGCATCTGCGGTACGCGCGGCGGCTGAGCGACGGGTCTGTCATTTCTCCACGAAGCACCGGGAGCCTGCGGCGCAGGGGCTGCAGGTGCTTCTCTCGATCCGCTCAAAAAGAATTTAAACTTTTTCTTGGAAAAAGCATCCGCATCACTTAAAAAACGTTTGATCTTCGCAACAGTTGTCCCGTTGTCGTTAGCCGGAAGCTTTACCAGGCGCAAAATATCCATACACAGATTATATAATCTGCCTGTATCTTCCGCAGCCTGAACCGGAAGGCAAATCAAACAAATCCCCAAAGTTTTTTTGTCAATAAATACCTTGGCCGGATCAAAAAAGAACCGATCGTCCTCCAACATATATGTTTCGGAGTAATCAAGCGCTGTCATAATATTCCTGAAAATTGCCAGCACCTGGGCCTGACTGACGGGTTTTTCCAAAAAAGAATCCAGAGGAATGCAATCACCGATATCGAATTTTATTAATCGTTCATCTTCAATTTGTGTAAAAGACGCTTGCGCAATCCCGGGAATGCGATTATTCGAAATCATACCGAAACAGGTCTTATCGATCTCGTCTCCTTCGGACAGCTGATAAACCAGGAACCTCCGTTCAGCTTTTTCTTCGATCTTAAAACTACCCATTTGCAGAATCTCCTTTCCTTTTTCTCACATCAGCTGTTCAAACGGTGCTTCAGCCATAATAAATGATAACAGGTTATATGAATCCACGTTTTCAAACCGACGAATACCACCGAGTTTCAAAACTCGCTCATCTGTAATGACGGTGCCCGTATTCCGGCTGAACTTATTGTACAACAGCGAGATTTTTTCTGTCGTTTTGGTTTCTTGCTGTTGCTCCAAAATCGACAACGCAGTATACGCGCGGGCAAATTTCGCATTGGATACCTTCGTACCATCAGAAAGAAACACAATCTTATGAGAAAGATCCAGAACCGTATTCAATAACGGAGAGTCGCCAAATCTGAAATCTATGATAATGTACTCATATCCCTCTGCGTCATGCAAAACCTGCAGCAGAGATTTGATATCATCCGGTTCGATATCAAGCATATCAATCGCATTCTTTGTGGAGGAGAGATAATTCACGCCGGATAAGTCTCTCTTAATATACCGCTTAATCTTCAGCGCAAGGTGGCTGTCTTTGCGTTTCAAAAGGAAGATAACATCTTCCATAGATCCGGCACCGTTGTCCTCAAAATAGTGATCTGTCGAATCAAATGCGTCGAGATTGAGATAAAACACTTTACGGTTCTGCGCCGCCAAAAACTTTGCAAAGGCGAGAGACACACTGGTAACACCCACTCCGCCCGTCGGAGAAACAAACGCAATAATCTTCTCCGGCCTGCTGTCTCCGCCATAAGAGATTTCGACTTCATCGGACAGGCTGTCCGCGTAAACAGAGGTTATCTGTTGAGCAATACTATCCAATTGCTGATATTTGCAAATTGTCTTTCGGCCTTTCAGAACCTTCAATTCTTTTGAAGCCACCAGATACACCCAGGCGCAGTCCGGCGGCAACTGGTTCTCATCGAAATCAAATGTTTCACCGACCAGGAAAATATCGATTCTTCTTTCCTTCAGCGCGGACAATGCCTTCTCTTTGTCCGAAAAGCAGTAGACTTCAAACTTGTCAGCATAATAGTCACTGAAAGCGGAAGAGAAACGACGAATATACTCTCGGTCTTCTTCCAAAACGACAACTTTTAACTTCATATGATAAAACAGCCTCCGTTCTTAGAATTCCTGTAACAGCAGAGAAACAAATGAAATACTTCTAGAGCAAATGGTAAGCTACTGCTATTCATACCACTTTCCTTACAGCATAAACAATAGGTGTAAGAATTTGGTTATATTAAAGATGAATCGGTACACCTATTCAGAATGCTGATTACTTGCATTCCCACATACACATCAAACACATAAAAACACAATGAACACCGCAGTACGAAATGTGGGGGCAAAAAAGATACAAAAAGTCCTACATATTAGGGGTACCCCGATTCCTGAAACTCATATTTCTTCCTTGATACCTGACAATTGTAACTTGAATACATTTTTCATCGGGTTGCTTGTCCTTTTCAGTGATCCTGATACCCGCTCCAGGGTGCTGTTTTCATCCTCTTCAAACACATACAAGGGGTTCAGGAGTACCTCACCGTTTTCATACCCAACAACTTCTGTTATTTCCATGGTTTTTCTGGACTTATCACGCAGTCTGGACAAGTGTATAATAATATCGACTGCTGATGCGATCTGTTGCCTGATTGCTTCCAGCGGCAATCCGGCGGCGCCCTGGAGGACCATGGTTTCCAGGCGGCTGAGCATATCCTTCACGGAGTTTGCGTGGCCAGTGGAAAGCGAACCGTCGTGGCCAGTGTTCATCGCCTGCAGCATATCCAGCGCTTCCGCACCGCGCACCTCACCGACGATGATACGTTCTGGGCGCATACGAAGGGAGGACTTGATCAAATCGCGAATTGTGATTTCGCCGGTACCGGCAGAGTTTGCATTTCTCGTTTCCATTCGCACGATATTATCGATATTCACAATTTGAAGCTCAGCTGAGTCCTCAATTGTAATAATACGTTCGTCCTTCGGAATATAGTTTGAAAGCGCGTTGAGAAATGTTGTCTTGCCTGATCCAGTACCACCCGAGATGAAAATATTATATTTCGCCTTGACCAACAACTCGAGCTTATGTGCTATCTCCGGCGTCAAAGATTTAAACCGGATCAATTGTTCCATGGTCATTGGCGTGTCTGAAAACTTACGTATTGTAACTGTCGGACCAACAAGAGAAATCGGCGGCAGCACCACGTTTACACGAGAACCATCCGGCAATCGGGTATCGACAATCGGATTGGCCTGATTCACTTCGCGTCCTGCCAGACCGACGATTCTTTGAATTACATCAGTCAGTTTTTTTTCAGACTCAAAAGCCCTTTTTGATTTAATTAGTCTGCCATTCTTTTCAATAAAGATATTGTTTTCTCCATTGATCATAACTTCGGTGATGGTATTATCTTTTAAAATACTATCCAGCACTCCAAAACCACGAATGGAATCGAAAACACCTTCTGCAATCTCAGCACGAACTTTAATCGGGCAATAAACGCCTTGACAAATTCTTTGTGTAGCTTCGTTGATCGCGTCTTTTAATTCATCGTCTGACATCTCTTTCATCGCAACGTTTTCAACGATATAGGTTTTCACCCTCTTCTGAAGGTCATCATAATTATTCATAGTAAAACATCCTCTTTGCTAACTTGGGCTATAACCCAACTCGAGCAAATAATCCCTATAATATAATATCAATAATCGTATTTTGTATTATTCAAACGAATAACCAATCACTACTTAGTTTTTCAACTCCATAATTTTGAACAAGCAGACTGTTCAAATTCAACAAAGCCTTTCTCACTTCGGCCAATTAGCAATCCTGAATACTCTAAGTCCAGTTTATATCTTATCGTCACATAGATTTTACCCGAAGATATGTGCGACCCAGTAAAGCTAATCCCGTTTAAGCCATCATGGACATGATATCGCTTTTTTAATAAGTCATCGGCTTTCTTTTGGTCGCCATCTGCAAGATAAGCAATAAACCGATCTTTTATAACTCCACTGAATACTGACGAAACTTTTCCTTGGCTGCTCCCATCGATAGTGTCAGAAGTATATATAGACTTATCCCAACCTTTATATCTATCCTCACCTTTTTTGGGAGTGCCTGCACTAGAATTTGCATCCGAAGAACCTGCCGCAATCTGGTTCCAAACCTCTCCGGAAGAAAAACCGCTGTCCTCAGTGTAATGATGATTAAATATGGGTGACAAAAAATCCGCCAACGTTCCGCTGTTGTCCAACTTATCAATTTCATAGGTATCAAGCGCCAATGAATCCGCTGTTGCAAGAACAACATGCGCCAATTCATTACGCGTTTCAAAAACAATGAAAAGGCTATACAAAAACAGCATAAGAAATATGAAAACCGTTACTGCCACACACGCCTCAATGGTTATAGCGCCTCTTTCGCGTTGGCCGTTCATTTTAATACCCCCTATACATAACACGGTCTGTCGAATTAAACATACCGCTGTCTGTCAACTTAATAAACTCCTGGGTGGTAAATGAGGCTTCTACACGTACATAGGTATAAGCTTCTGTTAAATCAAAAGTCTTGTCGTTTCCTCCTCGATGAATCTGATTCTCCGATCCCTCCATTTGAATAATGTCAGATAAGCAATCTAGAATATCTTCTTGTGGGTAACAAGCTGTTAAGATTAATAACTGTTCTAGATAATCTATATAAAACGGATTAAACGAATCTGTCAAAGAGGAAGTAGGTCCCACCTTTGAAATGTCATTTTCTGTAGAAACGTCTGCGGAACTAAAAGCGGAAGTCATTTTGTTCTTCAGTGTATCACTTTTAGCCAATAACTTTCCTCTGGTACAGCTCTTGATACATCTAATAAAATACTCAATTCCGGTAGAAGTAAGAAACGGACCTTTCCATTTAAAAATAGGAATCTGACCACCATTTACCAAGATAAGTGAGTCTAAATACGGCTCAATAATAATATAAAAAATAGCCACAAGTACTGGCCCAATAATCGTTGGTGCCAACGCAGACATTAGATCTAAAAAATCCGGACTAAGGAACAACGAGAACACGTCAAGTACAAGCCTAATTATAAAAATAAGCCCGAATGTTTTCTTTTGATTCTCCAATTCATTGAGACTTTTACCAAAAAGATACTCCGTTTCTGCCCCAAAAAAGCACCTGGATTTAACTGTTGTCATACTACTTATATCACCAAAAAGTCCTGCAAGGGAATTCACTTGACTACTAACCAAGCCAGTGCTTGCTGAGGATGTGGGTTGCCCACGTAGATTAAAGCTGTTTCCACTCAAGTTGTTTCCAGTATATGTTATTCTGTTTTGAGTCATATAAACGTAATAACCGCCAACAAGCATTTTTTGATAAAAATGACTTTGAGTAAAAATTGTTTTTAGTGAATCCACAGCGTTACCGATAGAATCAAAAATACTTTTGAACAGATCCCGACATGTTTCGAGAAACTTCTTTGTTTCTTTTGGCTTTTGATCTTCATTCCCTTTATTTATTCCTGTGGCGGAATCAAGTGAGCCACTCAGAGAACCCAAAGCATTCACTATATCTCCAGTTCCGGAGGATGAACCTCCAATGCTCGAATAAGAGCCCAATAATCCCTTCCATGCTGCTGAGGCATCGCTATCCTTTTGATTTACTGCTGATTTCGTATTATGCTTTGAAGGTAGTCCACTTGGAAAATAGCC
>Ga0247611_10011807_pt1 | contig 10009 bp, 7 predicted proteins | sample 177DNAGHGhighgp2_FD_192422 | JGI IMG/M metagenome (GOLD analysis project Ga0247611, IMG submission 192422) | Sheep rumen microbial communities from Palmerston North, Manawatu-Wanganui, New Zealand - 1770 DNA GHGhigh gp2 | ecosystem: Host-associated > Mammals > Digestive system > Stomach > Rumen ... | reverse complement strand
AGGCGCCGGCTTTGACCTCGGCGACATCGGCGAGATGTTCATGGGCGGCGGTCGCAGTCGCGGTCCGCGTCAGCGTAGAGGCTCCGACCTCCGTGGGCGTGTTACCCTTACGCTTGAGGAGATAGCGACGGGTTGTGAGAAGAAAATCAAAGTGCGCCGTTTGATAGAGTGCAAGGACTGTCACGGAACGGGTAGTGCTGATGGGCAGACGGAGACCTGTCCGACCTGTAAAGGCACCGGTCGTGTGACTCGCGCACAACGCGGTATCTTCGGTATGATGCAGATGCAGAGTGAGTGCGAGACCTGTAACGGAGAAGGACGTATCATCAAGAACAAGTGCCCGAAATGTGGCGGTCAGGGTGTCGTTCGTGCCGAAGATGTGATTACTGTTACGATCCCTGCGGGTGTCATGGGTGGCATGCAATTGACCGTGCCCGGTAAGGGTAATGCGGCACCGTACGGAGGTGTACCGGGGGATCTGCTCGTACTCATCGAAGAGGAAGAACACAAGGATTTCGTGCGTCAGGAGAGTGACCTTATCTACAACCTGTTGCTCGACATGCCGACGGCTGTCTTAGGCGGACAAGTACAGATACCGACCCTCACGGGCGATGTGAAGATCACCATCACGCCGGGTACCCAACCGGGTAAGGTGCTCCGCATGCGTGGAAAAGGTCTGCCGCGAATCGACCAATATGGTCGCCGTTATGGCGAAGGTGATCTGCTGATCAACGTAGGCGTCTATATCCCGGAGCATCTCAATAAGGACGAGCGCAAACTGATAGAACAGTTGCAGAGCAGTCCGAATATCGCACCGGGCTCCGCCGATAAGAAGAATTTTTTTAGAAACTTGTTTGGGATATGATCAGACCATCCGGAATAATCAGATTATTCGGATTGTTCGCAATAATCGGAATCCTCTCGCCTCTACACGCGGAGGTTCCTATTGTGAAGCCTGATTTAAGTAAGCCGACCGGAATCGCGCCGGCTTACTTTGGTCCTAACGCCCTGCCGATCATTGACATGTCGGACGGTTTGACACAACGGACCTTGAACGTGGAGTTGGCCGGGGAGGGCTATTTCGGTTACGGGCAACATAACAACACCGCCGATTTTTTCGCACGCGTGTGCGTTCCTCTGTTCACACGTTGGGCGAACCTGCAGGTCTGGATGCCGGTCTTCGGCTGGTACGACCAGTATGACGGCAAAGGGCATGGGGCAGGGGATGTCTATATCTCCACCGACATACAGGTGTTGCATAACGAGTGGTTCAAGACCGAGAAAGCTAAGTATATCCCGCAGATGACCGTACGTGTCGGCGTCAAGACCGCGAGCGGAGAGCAGTTTGAGCGTCGCCGCCATTTCGATAATCCGGGGTATTTCTTTGACCTCGCAATCGGACAATCCATCCCTATTCGCACCGTCAGCCTGCGATTCGCCGGATCGGTCGGTTTCCTTTGCTGGCAGACGGATAACGCACGTCAGAACGATGCCGTGATGTACGGTCTGCAGGCAACGCTGCAACAGGAGTATTTCTCGTTGCAGGCTACCTGGGGCGGCTACGTAGGTTGGGAACGGTACGGCGATGCGCCGATGAGTATCAAGGTCCGTGCTGCAGGACATGTCAAGGGCTTTGAGCCCTACGTGCAATACCAGTACGGCATCAAGGATTATCCTTTCCATCATGTCCGTGTAGGACTGATATACCACATTAAGATCCTCAAATCGTGAAGCCGCTCCGATCCATAGTAGTCCTTGCGCTTGGTTCTTTGCTCTTTGCTCCGCTCCACGCAGCGCCCGGCATCGACTCTGTGTCCAGTGCGTTCTTTCGCGATTGGTATCAGACGACCGATCTGGGGCATTACCTGGATAACTGCAACCCCTACACGGTCTATGAGGCGGAGACGACCGGCGAGTGGAATTTAGGGGACAGGAACGTCTTTTCGATTGCCGGCAATTCCTTTCGGCAGACCAAATACCACCTCAACGGTTTTCGTATCGACTCCCGTACGATGGCCGGGCACACGCTGCTCCATACGCAGATGGACCGCACGTCTCTCGCACTCGATTATCATGACGGGGAACTCTTTTTTACGGACGACAGCCTGCAGCGCCAGACGATTCGCCTCACGGGCAATGTCGGTAACTTAGGCGGAATATCGCCCGGTACCAAGCAGTTGATCCATCTCTTCCATACCACGGCGTCCGAACGTACGATAGATGACCGTCCGTTGCAAAATCGCAATCATATGGTGGGTGCCGGTACGGTCGATGCGACCTTTGCCATTCACAAGGATGGTCGCCCCTATTACCAGCATGTCTATGCCCATTACGGACGCCGACAACTGACGGCTTTTGACCACACCGGTATATCCGGTATGTACGATGCGGATCATTATACCGCCCAGGTGGACGGTGAGCTTCCTTTCCACTCTCCCAACGCTACGCTGAACTATTTCCTTGTCGCGCACGGACGTTCCGATTATGGCTCGGAGTTCTATTATAACGCCAACGAGCAGGCGCAGCTGCGTGCTTTTCAGGTAGGTGCCTACAGTACCCGTCTTTTGGACAATCGTGGTACCCTTGTGGTCGGTCTCAGTTATGAGGCGAACCAACTCAAGCACGACTCCCTCTCTTTCTCCCGCAATATCATGGATCAGGATGGCGAAGGTTTTGAGCCTTGGTACACCGACGGTCGCACACATAGTATCAACCTCTCGGTGCGCTATGACCAGCCGCTCCTTTCCTGGCTGCGTGTGCATGCGGAGGGCTATAACTCCTTGCTCCTTTTCCGCCCGACGACCAACCAATGGACCAATTCGCTCTATGCGCAGTCTATCGTTGATAAGACCCCTACGCCCCTTTACACGCTCACATGGGAGTCTCAAGCGTTCACGTCCGGTTTGCTGGAGAACGAGGCACTCGTCATCGCGGAGCATGAACCGGTCAAAGGATTGCAACTGTATGGTCATCTCGGAGTGTCTTTAGACGGCATCGCCTTAGGGCACGGACAGTCTGTCATCAGCCCGAATATTCTTGCGAAGATAGCTTTGGATTACCAGCCTGTTTGGTGGTTCCGTTTCGGTCTCTCCCTCTCGCACCATCGCATGTCCTACACCTGGGACGAGATCCGTTTTCTTAGTCCCGACTACATGAATCGCGGAACCACACATACGCCTGACAAGTACCTCTGGGCGCACCAGCCTTCGTATGCCGTACTTGATCTGCCAGTCTATTTCACCTTCGGTCGTTCCCGTCGTCACGAGATAGCCGTGCTTAGTTCGCTGCGAACCTACTACTACCAGTGGTTCACTACCTATACGGACGGTATCGAAGGCACCGATTATACGGTCGGTCTTCAGCCGCTTGATCTGATCTCCAGCCGTCCCGGTTGCCGTACGCCTTACTACGCTTCCAACCTCGTGCGCTATACCTATAACGGCCGCAAATGGTTCGTCCAACTCAGTTGGCAGAGTTACCTCATGTCCGGCTTCAGTGCTTTAGGGAATGGTCCGTTGAGCAATAACCTCGGTGTGTTGTCTGAATCGACTGCAGATGCGGTCACGTTTACCACCCAAGCCCACAGGACCTTGCCTTATCAGGCCAACGGCAGACTCAACCAAGACCGCGCCTATATTGCGCGTATTCAGGTTACCTATAATGCCTGCAAGTATTTCTCTATCGGTTTTAACGGGAAATTCAAAGACGGTCAGCCTTTCACCAACTACGCTACACGCACGAACGCGGACGGTTCTGTCACCATCCTGCCGTACGATGCGCGGGGCATCAACTTAGCCAATAACGCTTTCGGAAAACGCAAAGACGCCTTCTTTAATTTTGAACTGCGGGTCACCGGTCGCTGGTGGGCCAACGAGATACCGATGTCCCTTGAGGTGCTTTGTTACAATATCTATGATTTCGGAACAGCGCTCACCGAATATACCTTCGATCAGTATAACGTCCTGCCGGATCGCACCACCATGAGCTTATGTATTCCGCGGGGTCTGCTCTTTACGCTGCGCGTAGGACTGGAGAAGGATAATCAGGATCCACACCAACCATAGGGCGATTCCGTCGAACTTACCGAACATACAATCCGTCACCATATTCATCATGAACAGCACCACCATCGACCACGCCATCTCGTGGACGCCGGGCGGTGCGCAGAACGGGATGGCTAACCATGCAATCAGGAACAGGATCAGACCCGGGATACCTACCTCGATCAGTTCTTCCAGATACTGGTTATGGACGTGGAAACCATGCTCGATATAATAGGGCGTAAACTGCGTATTCAGATAACTCTCACTCTGTCCGGCTCCCACGCCGTGGGCACGATAATCTTCCGGATGTCTCAGCGCAAAAGCCCATATATTCAGCCGGATATCATGGTCATAGTTGATGTCTCGCATCTGCGTGATGGCTTTGAAATTAAACTCCTGCATACGGGGATGCAGTGTCAGTAATCCTCCGCCGATCAGCATTCCAATCAGTAGAATCCCTACGCCGTAACGCCATCTGTACCGCTTGGGAAGGGCAGAGATCAGTGCTACAGCTATCAGGCCGGCACAGGTCAAGATCGACTGACGTGAACCCGTCAACGGAATAGCACTCAAGGTGAGCAGCATTGCCGGAATCAGCACGATCAGTTTCTTGCGGAACAAGTGCCATGCCATGACGGCACCGAACAGCTCCACGCTGCAGAAGAACAAACGATGTTTGTACACCGACATGTATTCTGCCACAAACTCGCGCCAACCTTCCGGATGTTGATCCGGATAAGCGGCAGTCAGTTGTGCCGTGTCGATCCAATCCGGATGGACATACAACCAACTCATCCACAGCACATATACCGGCACGGCGACCATACAACTGATGACCAACACGCGGCCGGCTTGTTTCCAGTCGTAGTACTTATTCACGCCCCACAGCGCAATCGGCAGGACCAATCCGAACGTCATGTACCGCTCCATCTGCCATGCCCAGCGACTGTAGTCCAAGGCCCACCATCCCGATAGCACTTTAAACCCGAACCATAGTACGAATAGTAGGATAGGGAGGATATATCGCCAATTGGCAATTTGCGATTTGAGATTGGAGATAGAGAGCCACCGGCCTTCCAGCAGCCAACTCACTAACCACAGCACCACTGCGTACCGCAAGCAAATCTGCGGGTACGGAAGAAGGAGTACGATCGCTAAAAACAGTCCGTAATTGATACGGCCGAGGATGTCTTGGTATCGGTTCATAGGTTCGTTTTTCCTTGTTTGATATGTTTGTACCAGCGATGCGCGATGATAAACTCCGCATCGTCATTCGCGTCTTCATGCATTTGTTGTGCGTAAGCACTCGCCAGCACGCGGAGCGCTTCGCGGTCGATATTCAGTCGCTCGAAGTTCAGTAATCGTTGCGTGCGACTCAGTTTGTTATAGAACCGGATGCGGTTCAGGTCAATAACCTCCACCTTACTCCCGTCTTCGTTAAACAGAATATTGCCGCCCGAATAGTCGCGATGCAAAATGCCCTGTTGGTGCAGCGTAGCGGTAAACCGTCCGATTGCCTCTAAGATTGTATTCCGCTTGGGGAAATCCGGATTGCCGATCAACTCATTGAACGTGTGCTTGCATGCCGACTTCTCGCAGGCATACCAACTCTCCCGCAGCAGTCCGCATATCCGTACCTCGCGGTATGAAATCGGTTTGGGCGTCAACCCTTCCATACGCAAAGCGTACTCATAGCTGCGACGTGCTTTACTCTTGCCGAACAACCCGTACCAAAGCCCTTTCCAGAAGCCCGGAACGGCAAACGCTTTCACGACTACACCCTTCGTCAAACGCAAAGTGTTCCTACGTGCAAAGAGCACCTCGCCTTCCTGCCAATCTTCAAAAACTCCCATTTGCCGAACGGAACGGAAACGGTTGAGGAACTTACTCCAACTGCGGTGGTAATGCAACGGACCACCCAAATAGCGCTCCATATACCCGGGGTGCAGATGGTTGATCGCATCCACAATGACGCGTTTTTGTGCTTTCGCCGTCTTACGTCTCGATACCGGTAAAACGCGGTAATAAAGCCCTATCTCATCCAACCGTACATACGTGCCGCCCAATTCCATCAGACTGATCCAGAAATTCCAGTCCTCGCGGTAGATCTCTTGTTCGCAGAACCCGCCGACTTGCTTCCAATCCGCCTTACGGAACAACGATGTGATAGGTATCATGTTTTTGCGTGCCAGTAAGGCGTGACTGAAAGTAGGCAGTTGCCATTCGCCTGTACGAACGCCGATGAACTCCGCACGACAGCCTACCACTCTTACCCCTTCTCGCATCGCTTCCACCGCATGCTCTATATAGGTATCGCTAATCTTATCATCCGCATCTACCGGTAGGATATATTCTCCTTTGGCCTCTCGTATGGCATGGTTGCGTGCGGCACTCACGCCCGCATTCGCTTGGCTCAGCACTTTCACCTCTTTATGCTCTTTCGCATACGTCTCAGCCACGCGCAGACTATCGTCCGTACTGCCGTCATTCATCACGATCACCTCAATTGGCCGGTAGGTCGATGCCAACACACTGTCCAAGGCCTCCACGATGTACGCGGATGCATTGTATAAAGGCACTATGACGGATACCAACGGTTTCATATCTTATCTCTTCCTTGCGTCAGTTTACGCCAATAATACAAGATCGGATTTGTATATTTAAGTTGTTTCCATGGTCGGCTGGAGTGGGGTTTATGCAGCACCGGATTGCTCACTTGCAGGATGTTCGTATATCCCATCTTCACCGACATATGACTGATATGTACGTCGTACCAGTTTTTCTCCGGATCCAACTGTTCAAAATCATAGGCCTCCAAAAACGCTTTCGTCAGCAGCGTGCAGCAGAAAGAGAATCGCTTCGTACAGGGTCCGTCTTCATGGATCTTCTGCGCATATTCGTACGGGAAATTCACGTTCCCTTCTTCATCTACTGTCACCGCGGCTACCATGCCGACGCTCGGCTCTTGACTCTTGACGATCAATTGATCAATTGTCTCAGGCCGAACAATCACATCGCTTTCCACAATAATCAGATCCTGTCCCTTTACAAGCGCCTCGCGTTGGGCTTCGATCAGCACCCACCGGTAGTTGGGCGAAGGATGGTTGATCTCTTTGCCTACATGCACGACCTCTATCCCCAACTCCTTGGATAACGCATCCAGACGCTGCGCATTCTCCGCCGTCGAGTTGTCATCATACACCCGCAACGTGTGACCGCTCTTCACGATCGCACGTATCGCCTGTTCCGCCGTCTCCAGCGAATCCTTTACCGGCATTAAGATCATCGGTTCTACCATTTGCAAAGTATATCTCTTTTAACGATGCTTATCTGTGCACCAAATGTGTTGCCAAACTGCGACCCGAAATCGCCCGCGAGTTTCAACCCGAACTCCATGCCCCATGCCTGCGGCACTCGCTTCGTTACCTCAAGCAACACCGCCGTATTCGTACTCAGCACCTTGCTACTCGTCACATCATTGCCGTAGTTGCGTGCATAAGAGGTCTTGATGCGGTACTTAAACCCGTAAATATCGCCCCGCACGCCCATATGATGCACCCGCACGCGATTACTTTCTTGTGTGATAAAGGGCGTACCCATCGAACGACCGAAATAGAACCAACCGTTCCTGTAAATGCTATTTTGGTAGTACTGGTCATTACCCGCATAGCATAGTCCGTCGCGGTCGTGCCAAGGTCCGCTCTGCGCCGTCGTGTTCATAAACTCATACAGCACGCCCTCGATAAACGGCCACCTCGTCTGCTTCATACTGATACCCCACAAACCGTCCGTGATATTCTGTCCGTCACCGATAAAGGCGAAGTTATCCTCAAAGAAATTCTGCCAATACACATTTACTTCCCAGCCTTGCCCTTTGCCGGTCAACATCATCTGCTGACTACCGACATGATTGCCCTGCGCATTCACAATATCGTTCCGCATCACACCGCCGCCTTGGGCAAAGAACACATGCTTGAAATCCCGCAGACTGCTGCCTAACGGACCATACACCGGACTCACACCGCCCCATTCGGCCGCATGGTGAAACTCATAACTGAAATTGACCGGCAGACGCCCGCCGAAACGAAGTCCGATAAACTTATGGTGCAGCAAGCAGTGCTGAATATACACATTATCCGGCATCCATGCATGCGTGATACAGCCCTTCAACTCAAAATATCCGTAACACCCGGGGAAGGGTACATATTTATCAATACCAATCGTGATATGCGGGAGCGGTTGACTGTTTCCGCTGAATACCAACGCACCCGAAGTCAGGGCCGTGTCCTGCGTCTCATAGATCATGGGCTTGATACCCACTGTAATATCGAAGATATAGAGCCTTGCATGAGCATACAACTGGTTGAAATAACCCGTGCCTTTCTTCTCGTATTCCACTATTCCGGTCAACTGCACGCCGAAATCGTAATCCCACCACCGTTCGTTGTGTTGCGCCTCTTTATAGATCCCTGCCGTCAGGTTACCGCTATACGGACTCGCACTCACATCGCCGTTCGTGTTATGATGCAACCAGAAAGGCGCATACGTACCGCTCGAAGCCACCGCACTCACACCGGCCATCCACCGCAAGGTGTCTTCCCCGGAAGTCACACTATCCCGGATGCCTGTCGGCCACCAGTCCCAACTCAATTGCCGTGCGCTTGCGCACAAGCTGAGCAGCAGTCCTATCAGCAGCAGTCTATTCCTCAAACCAGTACAGTTTATCGTTGATCTTCCATTCTTCGTTCTCGCCCAAACCCACGTACACACGCTTGCCGATTGCAAAGCAGTTGTGGTTAAGCAGTCCCTTCGGGAGCACCGCTACGTACGTCCAGCTGTCTTGTAACGGATCGTAGCGTTGAATATCCTTCAGCACCTCGCCGTCCGTGGTGATACCGCCGTAATGAATACCGGCCGTCACGTATATATACTTGTCCGTTGCCGCACTCGCTGCCAAGGTCCTTGCACGACCGGGAACGGAAGTACGCTTGGCCCAATGTTGGCCGTCAAACTCTGCCCACCAGTCCAAGCTGTGCCGATAATAACCTGTTCCCATGAAATGGCGCTTCTGGCAGGTGCAACCTGTACCGCCAAACGAACGGGTAGGGTAGCCGTGGAAACTCACTTCTACATCCACCGAGTCCCAGCGATTCGTCGCAATATCGTAGCGGAACAGGTCGCGGCGGTAGTTCCAGCAAAAACCGTACCCCACATAGAGTTCTTTCTCGCCCAAAAAACAGGTCGCTTTGTCCGTATACTCGTTCGGATAGTCCGCTAACTGCTTCCATTGTTTGGTTGCCGGCACATACTCCCACCAATCCTTCAGATAACTCGTGTCCCGACCGTACTTACCGCAGAAACCCAAACCCAAATAAACCTTGTCATCTTTCACGCAAGTTGTCGCGTTCACGCGCCCGCGCATAGGCGACGCACCCGCATTCGTCCATTCGTCCTTCGCCGGGTCGTAGCACCATAAATCGTTCAGATAGGTCCCGTTACTGTCTCTGCCGGCAAACACATAGGCTTTGTCATCTACCACAAAACATGCTGCACTCGCACGCGGACTCGGCATCGCCGCACTCTCATGCAACGCGATGTCCAACTCCGGTTTCTGACTGCATCCCAACAGCACCAAACCGATTAGGGCTACTATTAACTTTTCACTCTTCACGCTTCACGGTCAACTCATTATGTACCATGCGGTACACATATTGCTGAATCAGCGCCTTCAAATAATCCGTCATCGGCGCAATCCGTTCCGGATCCATCGTGTCTTTGAGGTTCTCCCGCACGAACCGATCCGTCCGGTAGTCATACACACCCGTCACATTCTCTCCGTCAAACTGCACCAGCAGGCTGTCCGACAGGATTTGATACACCGGTGCATTATAGCACACCGCATACGGATGCTTCTTTTTCGCCGTCAGGATATTCTCACCAAACGCCAAATACAGCTCGTCATACCC
>Ga0247611_10011806_pt1 | contig 10009 bp, 3 predicted proteins | sample 177DNAGHGhighgp2_FD_192422 | JGI IMG/M metagenome (GOLD analysis project Ga0247611, IMG submission 192422) | Sheep rumen microbial communities from Palmerston North, Manawatu-Wanganui, New Zealand - 1770 DNA GHGhigh gp2 | ecosystem: Host-associated > Mammals > Digestive system > Stomach > Rumen ... | reverse complement strand
TATTTGGCGGTGGCGTCGGCAACCACAGCGTTGTCAAGATAAACCACACCTTTATATTTGTCGTCACTGATAAGGCCCTTAGGATCAACGTTGATGCCAAAGAAACCTATGCGCTTGCCCTCAACGGTGCGGATGCTATAGGGCTGTAGCACATCGGCAAGTGGCGTGTTGCTGAAGTCATAGTTGGCACTGAGCTTCACCGCCTTGATATTCTTATAATACTTGGCGAGCTCGTCGATGCCGTTGTCAAACTCATGGTTGCCCACGATAATCATGTCGTAGCCCAGGCTGTCAATAGCGGCATATTCCACCTCACCCCTAAACAGAGAGAAATACAATGTGCCTTGCACGGCATCGCCGGCATGAACGGCAATCACGTTCTTGTTGTTGCGGCGTATCTCGTCCATAGCAGCCCGATGACGGAACAATCCGCCCAAATCACCGTTTGGCTCAATCTGGCTATGAGTGTCGTTAGCACTAATCACAATCAAGTGCTCGGCCTGCACATTAGCAGCAGCAATAACTGCAATAGCAATAGCAAGAATAATTTTTGAGAACTTCTTCATAGAGATCTTGTTTTAAAATTAATAATTCTACGAAATTAAATAATTTATTCCTATCACAACCTATATCCACTCTTTTTTTTGCATTTTTTAGGGAAAAAGTGTGCGTGTGCGATGTAAGTTTACTGTTAGTGTTTAAATATAGCGGAGTTAAGCACTTCGCTAGAAAATCTATAATGCCTAGATCATCTATAAAATCTAGAAGTTCTAGAAAAAAAATAAGAAACTCAAAACTTTTTACTACTTTTGCACTATGAACCTAAGTGAGCATTTTATTCAGCAAATCCACGGCCTCTTGCCCAGTGACGAGGCAAGTGCCATGCTGCACGCCATTGAGAGCAGTGAGCCGGTAGTGGCGGTGAGATTCAACGACAGCAAGGGCTTCTTGCCGCCAGCCTCGCTCGAGCACGTGCCCTGGTGTGAGATGGGCGCCTATTTGAGCCAGCGACCGCAGTTCACCAGCGACCCGCACTTCCATGCCGGTAGCTACTATGTGCAAGATGCCTCGTCGATGTTCATCTACCATGTGATAAAGAGCCTGGTCAACAAGCCAGTCACCTATCTTGACCTGTGCGCCGCGCCAGGTGGCAAGACCACTGCCGCCTTGCAGGCGTTGCCGCAGCGAAGCGTGGTGGTCGCCAACGAGATAGTGCCCACACGGGCGCAAGTGCTGCGCGAGAACGTCGTCAAGTGGGGAGCCAACAACTGCATGGTGACCAACGACGCGCCAAAAACTCTAGGCAAGCTTGAAAACGCCTTCGACGTCATCGCTGCCGACGTGCCTTGCAGCGGCGAGGGAATGTTCCGAAAAGACGACGAGGCCATCGCGCAATGGTCACCACAACTTGTGGCACAATGCGCTGCACGACAGCGTGAGATTCTCAGCGACATCTGGCCAGCCCTCAAGCCTGGAGGACTGCTCATCTACAGCACCTGCACCTATAATATCGACGAGAACGAGCGCATGGCGCTTTATATCGCCAACGAATTGGGTGCCAGCTTTGTAGAGGTTCACATCGACACATCATGGAACATCACTGGCGACCTCTCGGACAGCGACATCCCTTGCTACCGCTTCCTGCCGCACCGCACCCGCGGCGAGGGGCTCTTCCTGTGCGTGCTCAGGAAAAACTATAATTCTCAAAGCATAACTGATAACGCTCATCTTAAGACCCAAAAACAAAAAAAGCAAAATCACACCTCCATGGTGCCCAAAGAAGCGTCATCATGGCTTAACGGCAATTATGAAATAAGCGAACAAAATGGCGTCGTGATTGCAACCAGCAAAGATATAACACACACAATAGTCAGCAATGATAAATTGCATATAATTAAAGGCTTAAACCTAGAGATTGGAAACATTAAAGGAAACAAAATCGTCCCGTCTCACCAGCTCGCCATGTCGCCACTGCTCTGTGATGGCTCATTCGAGAAATGCCAGGTAGATTACACCACCGCAATAGCCTACCTGCGTGGCCAGGCCATCACCATCAATGCTCCACGGGGGTTCGTCCTGATAGCCTATAAAAACGCCACCCTGGGCTTCGTCAACAACCTGGGCAACCGAGCCAACAACCTCTATCCAAAATCTTGGCGCATCTTGAGCACTCGCCTGCCCAATGATCCATTCTCAATAATCGGTTAAAGTTTCGCAAGTTGTCAACTTGCTCACCGGTTTATGGTTTATTTCCCGAAAGTGCAAGCAAAAAACTAAAAAAACACCATTTCATTGAAAAAAATGAGTGTTTTTCAAAGTTTTTTTCTATTTTTGTAAGTTAAATTAGACTTATTGGCATCATTTTTGTTGATGTCGTTTGCATAAATTGCAATATTTTAGCTTGTTAAGAGTTGGGAAAGACAATATCACATAAGATTTGGAAGGCGCTGAAATGGATCCTCGGCATCCTGCTGGTGCTCATCATAGCGCTGCCTTTCTTGCTCTACATTCCCTGGGTGCAGAACAAAGCCAAGGACATTGCTTGCCACTATGTGAAGGAAAAGACAGGCATGGACTTGAGCATAGGCAGGATACTGGTCAAGTTCCCGCTCGATATCGCCATCGATGACATGACGCTGCTCGATGCGCATGGCGACACCATGGTAGTGGCAAAGCGGTTCACCGCCGATGTGGCTGTGAAGCCACTGCTCAACAAGCGCTTTGAGATTGATGAAGCCACGCTCGAAGACGGCAAGTACCGCCTCGTCACTGGAGACGCCTCGATGCTGCTGCGCGCCGACGTGAAGCACTGCCGCCTCACCGGCGCCGACATCAACCTCGACAGCCACAAAATCAACCTGCTCGATGGCGAGCTCACGGGAGGTAAAGTGCAGCTAGCGCTCTACTCTCACAAGTCATATAACGACGGCGACACCACCAAAGCTGAGCCATGGAGAATACAGGCTGGCAAGCTTGTTCTCAACGACATAGACTACTCCATGATTATGGAGCCCACCATCCACAAGATGGAGGCCCACCTGGCAAGGGCCGAGCTCAAAGACGGCCTTGTTGATACCGGACTTCACACCGTGGATGCCAAGTCGCTCAAGGTTGACAGCATCGACTGCAAATATCTCTACCCGAGCAAGCAGCTAGCGACAACTTATGAGAAGCATTACCCCACACCTCCAAAGATAGAAGACCCAAGCGACACAGTGCCATGGACAGTGCGCGGCGACACAATCGTGCTCAAAGGCTCTCACGCCGTCTATGCCGAGAAAGGCAAGACGCCTGGCAAAGGCCTGGACATGAGCCACGTGGAAGTGAGCGACCTCGATTTCACTGTCACCGACTTCTACAACCGCGGCTCCATCGTGTCGGTTCCCCTGAAAGAGCTCAGAGCCCGCGAGCGTGGCGGGCTTGAGATTCGTGATGCCCACGGCAAGGTAGATGTGAGCTCGCAAGACATTCAGGCCAGGGACTTCACGCTCCAAACCAAGAACAGCACCATCCACCTCGACGGAAAGGTTGATATGAGCACCATCGACGAGAACCCCACGGGAAGCATGAACATCACTACCGACGCCACAGTTGACCTGAGGGAAATAGGCACGGTGATGCCATCGATGGCGGGGGCCACAAAATTCATACCTAAGAATCATCCTGTGAAATTCAAGGGCAAGTTTGAGGGCAACACACGCGACCTCGACATCACAGGCGGTGAGCTGCAAATTCCTGGGTTTGTGAAGGCTAAAGTTGATGGAAACATAAAGAACATCACCGACCCATCGCGGCTGCAAGCCGACGTGGACCTCGACGCCAATATCGACAACATTGATTTTGCCAAGAAAGAGTTTCTCAACAATGACCTTCAAAAACAGGTGAATGTGGTGCCTATGAACCTCAAGGGAAATATCAAATATAACCCCAAGAGTGTGGCTGGCAACATCGACATGAAACTCAAATCGGGAGGCAGCCTCGTGGGAAAAGGAAGCTATGAGTTCAACAGCGACCGCTACACAGTGGATGCCACAGCCAAGTCCTTGCCAGTGAAGAAACTAGTGCCACAAGTGGATGTGAACACTGTGAGCGCTCACATCAAGGCCGACGGGCATGGCTTTGACCTGCTGGCTGACAACACCACAGTGAACGCTCAGATACAACTCAACGATATTGACTATGCTGGCAAGCACTACCGCAACTATGATGCCGACGTGAAGCTCAATGGCACACACTTCGACGCCAAAGTCAATGCTCGTAATCGTGGCAACATGGCGGCAAAGGGCAGCTTTGACCCCAAGACGGAGAGATATGACATCGACGCCACATTCAACTCTTTCCCCGTGCAAGAAATTGCTCCACAGCTGGGCGTGGACAACCTCACAGCAGATGTCAAAGCTAAAGGCCAAAAATTTGACCTCCTCAATCCCAACACACGCATCAATGCCGACATCGACCTGCAGAGCGTGGTTTATAACAATAAAGCCTATAAAGACCTGAAAGGCAATATCGCCCTTGACGGAAACTCCTTTGAGGGGCACATCAACTCGGCAAACCCCAACTGCGACGTCTATGCCGACGTGAATGGCACTATCCTGGGCGACACCTACGACGTCAACCTCAAGGGCAACATACGCGACCTCGACTTGCAGGCATTAAACTTGATGGACATGCCATGCAACGGCAGTGGAGACATTGAGCTGCATGGACAATTCAACCCCAAATCCAACGAATACAAAGGCACGATGACGCTCAATGAGCTGGACTGGACCCTCGACAAAGAGCGCATATTCACCGAGAAAGCCGATATCTCATTCGACCTCAACAACAGCTCATCATCATTGAGTTTCAATGAGCAGAGCAATTACGTCGATTTCAACTCGCCACACAGCGTGAACGACCTGATGAAGAGTTTTGACCGCTGCTTAGAAGTTGCCGGGCAACAATACAAGAAGGTTGACCTCAACGTGAATGAGGTTGCCGATGAAGTGCCACAGTTTAATCTGAAAATGAAGATGGGACCCAGCGGCATCATTCAACGCTATTTGGGAAAATGGGACATCGACTTCAGAGACTTGCAGGCCGATTTGTCGAAGGACTCCACTCTCCATGCCCATGCCGAGGCCACTAACCTGGGTTACGGGTCACACGTCATAGACCGCTTGAGTCTCAACCTCGACGAGCAAGACAGGACCATAGACTACAACTTGCGCATGGAAAACAAAAAGGGGTCGTGGGACGACATGGCGCAAGTGGATATCACCGGCTCGGCCAAAGGCTCTAACGTGAACATGCTCATCAGCCAAAAAAACATCGACAATGAGACTGGATACCACCTGGGGGTTAACGCATTCATAGAAGACTCTGTCATCAGAGCTAACATCATGCCCGACCAGCCAATCATTGCCTATAAAAAATGGGACCTCAACAACGACAACTATGTGAAGCTCGACTTCGGTGACAAGCGGCTCGAGGCCGACGTCACGCTGGCGAGAGACTCCAGCCTCATCTCTCTTAAAACCGACCCCATTCAGGTGGAGGGAAAGCAAAATATACTCGCTAACATTAAGAACTTCAGAATTGAGGAGTGGACCAAGATAGTGCCATCGCTGGAATCGGTGTCGGGAATTATGGATGCCGACGTAGAACTGTCCTACGATGGCCGCAACTTTGAAGGTGACGGTGAAGTGCAACTACGCAAGTTCACCTACAACCACATGCCCGAGGGCGATTTCAAACTAAGAACCAATCTAACTTTAGACCCGCAAAACTCGAGCACCAACATCACCGCCAACCTCAACATCGACGGCTCGGATGTGGCACTAGCCTATGGCGCGATTGGCGACAGCACCGCCACTAATCCTCTTAATGTGAAAGTAGATCTCAACAAGTTCCCAATAAGAAAAATATCACCTCTCATCCCAGGAAGAATGGTTCTGCTCGATGGCTTTGCGGGCGGCGAGCTCACCATTGACGGCTCTCTCGACCAACCCCTCGTGAACGGCTACCTCGTGAGCGACACCGCCTATGTGAAACTGCCACGATATGGCAGCTCACTACGCCTGTCAGAAAAGCAAATCGACATTAACGACAACGTCATTGTTTTTGACAACTATCAAATCTATGGCTTGAACAACAATGCTGCACGCCTCAACGGCTCGGTAGATTTCAAGTCGTTTGATGACATCAAGATGGATCTTGACCTCAAGGGCAAGAACATTCAATTCTTCGGAAGCACGCAAAGGCGATTCTCTGAAATATTTGGTGATGGATTTATCGACATCGACGGCAACATCAAGTCACGAAACAACCTCACTGCAGTTAATGCCGACGTGAGACTGCTATCGGGGTCAAACATTACCTATGTGATGCAAGACGATGTCAACTCGCTAGTCAACCACAGTGCCACCGAGGGAATGGTGACTTTTGTAAATCCTAACGACACGGCTTGGTACAAAGAGACTATCATCACTGGTGGAACCACCCCATCAGCACTGAACGTCCTGGTAAACATCGACGTGGAAAAAGGTGCAAAAATCAACGCATTCCTTCAGCCCGAAGGAAAGGACAGGGTGACTGTCGATGGCTCTGGACGACTGAGATACTTGCTGGACTTTGCAGGAAAAGATCACCTCTCAGGCACTTACACCATCTCCTCGGGAGTTGTGAGATACACACCACCAGTAATTAGCCAAAAGATATTCAACCTGGTGGAAGGCAGCAGCCTCACCTGGAATGGAGAAATGCTCAACCCGCAACTCAACCTAAAAGCTACTAACAGAGTTAGAACCAGCGTCAATAACACTAGCGGCAGCGGGTCAAGGCTCGTTGACTTCGACATCATTGCCGAGCTGAAAAATACCCTAAGCAACATCGACCTGAAGTTTGACCTCGATGCCAAGAACGATGCCACTGTGGAGAGCGAGCTACAGACCTTGACCGAGACGCAACGGTCACAAACTGCCATCAACCTGCTGCTCTACAACTCCTATTCGGGCTCACTGCCCACGGGCGATTTCTCTACAACTGGTGCACTATTCTCGTTCTTGCAATCACAAATCAATAACTGGACTGCCAACAATCTCAAGGGCATTGACCTCTCGTTTGGCATCAACCAATATGAAGGCACACAAAAAGGCAACAGGCTAGAGACAAGCTATAGCTACCGCCTGTCGAAGTCGTTGTTTGGAGAGAGGTTCAAAATCGCTGTAGGTGGAGAATATTCCACCGAGGCCAGCAGCGAGCAGAACTTCTCGCAGAATCTCATCAGCGACATCTCGTTTGAGTATTTGCTCAACCCCACTGGCACCCGTTACCTGCGCCTGTTCAGGCACAAGGGCCTGGAAAGTGTGCTCGAAGGCGAAGTGACAGTGACTGGCATCAGCTTTGTGATGAAGCACAAGCTCTCATCGTTAAAAGACCTGTTCAAGTGGATGCACAAGTCCAAAAACAACGAGTTGCAACAGGACAGCATCCCACAACCTGTCCCCGAGACCAGCAACGAGCAAGCTCCAGCAAGCACCATTCCTCAACCGTAATTTCTTGGCAAAAAAAATGACAAGCAACCTCGCTAAAATACTGATAATAACCGCTCTAATAGCAGCCTTAGCTGCCTGCTCCACTACTAGCAGGCTGGCCGAGGGAGAAGTCCTTTACACTGGAGTCAAAAAAATTCAGTATAACCAACCCGACAGCGTCAAGATAGCCGACGAGGTGAAAGACCTCATCTTCACTGCGGTGAACGTAAAACCCAACAACCCCCTCTACTCACCCTATATTCGCTCGCCTTTCCCCATAGGCCTGTGGGTCTATAACCACTGGGACGAGAACTCTAAAGGTCTCAAAGGATGGCTCTACAAGAAGCTCGTAGCAAAGCCTGTGCTCATCAGTCGTGTAAGGCCCGAGACACGTGTCAACATGATCAACGAGCTGCTACAAAGCAATGGCTACTTCGACTCACATTCGTCCTATTCACTTAACTATAGCGACAAAAACCAGAAAAAGGCAAAAATCACCTACGAGGTTAATGTGCGAGCACCTTACACTTTAGGCGACATAAGTTACATCAACGAAGACACTCCGCTTTCCAACCTCATCGACTCGGTGGCCCGCAACAATAAATATTTCAAGACTGGGAGCCGATATTGCCTTGACTCGCTCAATAACGTGAGAATCGACATCGCCAACCAACTGCGAAACAGAGGCTACTATTTCTTCAGGCCAGAATATATCGAGTACCTTGCCGATAGCGTGACGCAAAAAGGCGTCATCAACATGCAACTGATAAAATCGGCCAACATCCCCAATCAGGCCTCCATCAAATATCTCTCTAACGACATAACGGTGAGAGTGAACGATGAGAAATTAGGGGGAACCCCCGACACCGTTGTAGAGAAATACTGCACCATCATCAAGATGCAGCCCGTTCACGTGAGCGACAAGCTGATCAACTCCTGCATTAGAGGCAGAAAAGGACGCCCATTCCGTGTAGGAAACATGGACTTGATACAGATGTATCTTGCCCGAACAGGCATCTTCAGCAACATCAACATACAAGCCACTCCGCGCGACACGGTGCTCGACAACGGCTACGGGCTCATAGACCTTGACGTGGCATGCACGCTCGACAAGCCCCTTGAGCTGAAAGTAGAGGCCAAGGCCACCACAAAAAGCACCAGCTTCATAGGGCCTGGACTGGGACTCGGCATCAAGCACAAGAACATATTTGGAGGTGGCGAGCAGCTCAGTGCCGACTTGACAGCAGCCTACGAGTGGCAAACGGGCAAAGGCAATGCCTATAAGAACTCCGACTTCAACAGCTACCAAGTGGGGCTCGAAGTGGGGCTGTCTATCCCAAGGCTCCTGGCACCACGATTTATCGACCGAGCCAGGCGCTACACCAACTGGACAAAGTTCTCGATAGGTGGCGAGTTCATGAATCGCCCCAAATACTTCAAGATGGCGCGGGTGAGCGCCGAGATGACCTGGGAGTGGCACTCCAGGAGATATTCTCAGCACAAACTCACTCCATTCAAACTGACCTACTCTAACCTGCTGAGCACTACTGCCGCTTTTGACTCGGCCTATTTTCACAACCGAGCCATCGCTCAGAGTTTTGATGATGTCTTCATCCCGCAGATGAGTTACACCTATACCCTCGACCGCACTTTTGGCAAGAACAACTTCGTGTGGTCAACCACAGTCACCGAGGCTGGCAATCTGTGCTATCTAATTTGGAGGGCGTGTGGCGTGGAGAAAGGCAACATGCACATCCTCAACACCTACTTCTCGCAGTTTATCAAGGCTCACACGCAACTGGTGTGGACAAGGGCACTTTTTGGGGAGCACCAGTTAGTGACGCGGGTGTTCCTCGGAGCAGCACATGCTTACGGCAACTACGAAGAGGTGCCCTACATGGAGCAGTTCTACATTGGCGGCTCTAACTCCTTGCGCGGCTTTGCGGTGAGGACAGTAGGCCCTGGCAGCTATCGACCGCAAGTTCTCGACCGCAACTCCTATTACGACCAAACCGGCACTTTCAAGTTTGAGGCCAACGTCGAATACCGCTTCCCATTATTTGGATATCTTAAAGGTGCAATCTTTGTTGATGCCGGAAACGTGTGGCTGCTCAAGGATGACGAGTTCAGGCCTGGAGGCAAGCTCGAAGGCAAGAATTTCTTCAAAGAGCTGGCCCTCAACACTGGTGTGGGACTGAGATTTGACATGGGAATGATAGTGCTGCGTGCCGACCTGGGCATTGCCCTGCACGCACCTTACAACACTAGCAAAAAGGGATATTTCAACATTCCTAAATTCAGCGACGGGCTAGCGTTCCACATCGCCATTGGCTATCCATTCTAGGAGGCCTGGCCTTGAGAAGTGTCGCCAGTGTGAAAGTTCCAATAAGAAGTGCGAAAGTCTTCTGAAAGTTGTTTTCATAAAATAATATTATGAAAAACACCGAGGGGAACGCCAAGCGGCAAGGGGGCGAGTAGCCCCCGCCGAGCGT
>Ga0247611_10011805_pt1 | contig 10011 bp, 6 predicted proteins | sample 177DNAGHGhighgp2_FD_192422 | JGI IMG/M metagenome (GOLD analysis project Ga0247611, IMG submission 192422) | Sheep rumen microbial communities from Palmerston North, Manawatu-Wanganui, New Zealand - 1770 DNA GHGhigh gp2 | ecosystem: Host-associated > Mammals > Digestive system > Stomach > Rumen ... | reverse complement strand
CTGGAACAACTACTATAACATCGGTTCGGGTAAGGAATACCGGTTGTCGAACTACGAGTTCGAATGCCTGCTGCTTGAGGCTATCGGGTGCCCTAAGCCGGAGAAGATATTCAACGCCAACTGGTTCACCACCCGTAATTTCCACGGCATGTGGTATATCGACGGGGATAAGTTGGAGGAGTTGCTGCATTTCCGTGCGAACGTGCCGGTGAAAGAGTATTTCGCGCAGATGGCTCAATCGCCGACGCTGCCGTGGGGTATTAAGTTCGCCTCGAAGACCCATATCGCGAAGTTAGTGCCGCATTGCGTGAAAGCCGCTATGTGGTTCATGGCTAACAGTAAAATCCACGGCACGCAGTGGTGGGTGAAGGGAGTCAAGAGTCCAGATCCAAGAATCAGGAAGCACTGTGAGGACCGAGTACATACTTATTACGGTTCGCTGGGCGCATATAAGGCAATACCTGACTGGCAACATTTTGACGTGAGTCATAACAGCGAAACGCCGGTACTGCTGGACCATGGGTACGATGAGCGCAAAGATGTAGATAAATTGACGGATGCCGAGTTACAGAAAGCGGCAGCGTTCCGCGGGGGCAAGTACTTGGGTGATAACATCTGGCAGTGCGCAGAAGGACATACATTCAAGGCTTCGAGACGGTTGATTCTGCTCGGCGGGCACTGGTGTCCCGACTGCTTCCCCTATCCCTATCCGTTTGAACCGAAAGATAAGCAGCGGCCGTGGGCATGGGATGCCGAGGCGAAACGTAATCCGTTCTTTGCACAATTGTGGAATCCGCTCCATGAAAGCGATTCAAACTTTGAATGCATGGTTGATTTTTGAATATGGCAGAAATAGACGAAATAAATGTAAATGCCGTGGAATACGGCGAAGAGAATATCATCCATTTGGATGACATGGAGCATATCCGGCGGCGACCGGGTATGTACATCGGTAAGTTAGGTGACGGCAGTCACTCCGACGACGGTATCTACGTGCTCATCAAGGAGAGTATCGATAACTCGATTGATGAGTTCCGCATGGGCGAAGGCAAAGTGATTGAGGTGGATGTAGCCGACGGGCGTGTACGTGTACGCGACTACGGGCGCGGTATACCTCTGGGTAAGTTGGTAGAAGTGGTGAGCGTGCTCAATACCGGCGGTAAGTACGATAGCAAAGCCTTCAAGAAATCGGTCGGACTGAACGGTGTGGGTACCAAAGCTGTCAATGCCTTGTCGAGCTTCTTCGCCGTGGAGTCTTACCGCGAAGGTAAGATGCGCCGCGTTGAGTTCGCACAGGGTAAGTTGACCTCCGACACCGATATCCAAGACTATAACGGTCCTGAGAAACGCGGTACCATCATCGAGTTCGTGCCGGATGACGGCAAAGGGTTATTCGAGAATTACCATTTCCGCGATGATTATATCGAAGAGTTGTTGCGCAATTACGCTTATCTCAATACGGGTCTTACGCTCGTTTATAATGGGAAGAAATTCGTATCCAAGAACGGTCTTTTGGACCTGCTGACGGAGAACATGACGGTCAATCCGTTGTATCCTATCATTCACCTCAAAGGTGAGGATATCGAGATAGCACTGACCCATACCGACCAAAACGGCGACGAGTATTTCTCGTTCGTCAACGGTCAACATACCATCCAAGGAGGTACCCATCAGGCTGCTTTCCGCGAGGCTATCGGACGAACCATCAAGGAGTTCTTCAACAAGAACCAAGAGTTGGCGGATATCCGTAATGGCGTGGTAGGCGCCATCGCAATCAATGTAGAGGAACCGGTGTTCGAGAGCCAGACCAAGGTCAAACTCGGCTCTAAAGATATGAGTCCGACGGGCGGCGTGGGTATCAATAAGTTCGTCAATGACTTCGTCAAACTGCAACTGGATAACTATCTGCATAAGACGCCGCAGACTGTGGAGATCATGCTGCAGAAGATCCAAGATAGCGAGAAAGAACGTAAGGCCATTGCCGGCGTGACCAAGGCAGCACGGGAACGCGCGAAGAAGAACTTAGTCAACAATCCCAAGTTGCGTGACTGCCAGATTCATCTCAACGATACCAAACCCGTCAAGTCCGCCAAGGACGCCGATGACGATTTGCGGCTGGAGAGCTGTATCTTCATTACCGAGGGTCTGTCCGCATCAGGTTCAATCACCAAAAGCCGTGACGTGCGCACGCAAGCCGTTTTCTCGCTGCGAGGCAAGCCGCTGAACTGCTACGGGCTCAGCAAATCCGTCGTTTATGAGAACGAAGAGTTCAACTGCCTGCAGTCGGCACTCAATATCGAAGACGGACTCGATGAGTTGCGCTATAACAAAGTCATCATCGCAACCGATGCCGATGTGGACGGCATGCATATCCGTCTGCTGATGCTCACTTTCTTCCTCCAGTTCTTCCCGGATCTCGTTAAGAAAGGGCATGTCTATATATTGCAGACCCCGCTCTTCCGCGTAAAGGATAAGAACAATATCATCTACTGCTATTCAGAGGAGGAGCGCCAGAAGGCAATTGCCAAGATCAAAACACCGGAGATCACGCGATTCAAAGGTCTCGGTGAGATCTCGCCGGACGAATTCAAAGGCTTTATCGGTAAGAGTATCCGTTTGGACCAAGTCACGTTACGTAAGGAGGATGCTGTGAACGAACTGCTGGCCTATTACATGGGTAAGAACACCACCGAGCGGCAACAGTTCATCATCGATAACCTTGTTATTGAGGAAGATCGGGTCGACGATGTCGATATTTTAGATTGAAGATTGATTGACAATTTATGAAGGCGCTCATTGCATTCATAGTGATGGCCCTCGTAATTCTCACGCTCATCGAATTCAACGAGCGGCGGAAGACAAAGAGGGATCAGGAATCAGGAGTCAGGAATCAGGACTGTCATGAAAGTTCGTGCTCGGATTGCTCCCTGCACGAAGTATGTGATAAAGAAGAAAAAGTTTAATGATATGAGAAAAAACATTTTATTTTTGGCAACATTAGCGTTTATGACAACAGCTTGCGTAAACAAACAACAGACGACGGGTATTCACATGGAGAATCTGGATACCACGGTAATCGCCCAGAATGATTTCTACCAGTATGCTACGGGCGGCTGGCAGGCGAACAACCCCTTGACTGCCGAATACAGTCGTTTCGGTTCGTTCGATAAACTCGGATTGCAAAACCTCGAGCAGGTGAACGGCTTGATTCAGGAAATCGCAGTAAAGGTGAAAGATGAAAGGTTAAAGGTGAAAGATGGCTCGGTGGAGCAGAAGATTGGCGATATGTACAACCTCGCGATGGATACCGCGCGGCGTGATCAGGAAGGCATTGCTCCTGTACAGAAAACCTTGGATGAGATAGCCGCTATCAATAGTCGTGATGAGTTGAGTCAGGTACTCGGTGCAGCGATGGATTTCCAGTTGTGGGCGATGTACGTAGATGCCGACGCGATGAATAGCTCGATGAACATCATGAATGAGTACCAGGCAGGTTTCTCATTGGGAGAGAAAGAGTATTATCTGGACGAAGACGAGCACACGCGCTCGATTCGTGAGGCATACGTGAAATATGTGGAGAAGATGTTCGGTATCTTCGGTTTTGACAACGCCGCCGAGCGTGCACAGACCGTACTGCGCATGGAGACCCGTCTGGCGAAAGCAGCGTACAGCAATGTCGAACTGCGTGACCCGATTCGTAACTATAACAAGATGTCAGTTGACGAACTGCAAACGCTCGTTCCGCAAGTAGATTGGAAGGTTTATTTCGCAGCATTGGGCGTAGAGTTGGATAGCCTGTCTATCGGTCAGATACCTCATATTCAGGAAGCCGGTCGTATGTTGGCTGACGAGCCGCTCGAAGACCTGAAGACGCTCTTTGCATGGCAGGTAATCGAAGGTGCTTCGTCCTATTTGACGACAGAGATATACATGACGAGTTTTGATTTCTACGGCCGTGTACTGTCCGGCACCGAAGAACCGCGTCCGCTGTGGAAACGCGCGGTAGGTATTGTGAATGGTACACTCGGTGAAGCGGTGGGTCAGATGTACGTAGCGAAATATTTCCCCGAGGAGAACAAAGCACGTATGCTAGCGCTCGTGAAGAACCTGCAACGCGCGCTCGGTATCCGTATTGAGAACCTTGCATGGATGAGTCGTGAGACCAAAGATAAAGCCCTTGAGAAACTGAACGCGATGACTATTAAAATCGGTTATCCCGATAAATGGCGTGACTACTCAGCACTTGATATCAATGCCGAAGACACCTACTACGCCAACCTGCAGCGTGCCGCTAAGTTCGAGCAGAATTACAGCCTCAGCTTCCTCGGCAAGCTGGTCGATAAACAAAAATGGTACATGACCCCGCAGACCGTGAATGCGTACTACAACCCCTCGTCCAATGAAATCTGTTTCCCCGCCGGTATTCTGCAATACCCGTTCTTCGACATGAGTGCGGACGATGCTTTCAACTACGGTGCCATCGGTGTGGTGATTGGTCATGAGATGACCCACGGCTTCGATGACAGCGGTTGTCAGTTCGACAAAGACGGCAACATGGTTAACTGGTGGACAGCCGAAGACAAAGCGGCATTCGATGCCCGCACGAAGGTGATGGAAGAGTATTTCAACGGCATCGAGGTAGCACCCGGCGTACATGCCAACGGTGCCTTCACGCTCGGCGAGAACATCGCCGACCACGGAGGGTTGCAGATATCGTTTACGGCCTTCACGCTGAACGAAGAGGCTAAACCCGAGGCCGAGCGTTTACAGACCCGTGACGGCTTCACACCAGCACAACGGTTCTTCTTGGCCTATGCGAATGTATGGGCGGCTAACATCCGTCCGGAGGAAATCCTGCAACGCACCAAGTCTGATCCCCACTCGCTCGGTCGCTGGCGCGTTAACGGAGCTCTGCCTCATATCGGCGCATGGTACGACGCATGGAACGTGACAGAGGAGAGTCCAATGTATGTAGCACCGGAAAAACGGGTAAGCATTTGGTAAAAAAAAATGGAGATCTCATCGAGGTCTCCATTTTTCTTATTTTTCTTCAGGAACAATCCGTATAATCTTAGCCGGCGTTCCGCCTCCGAAGCAGAGATTACTCGTTTCCGGATCGCGTACCGCGCCTTTGGGTTTGATCATTTCCACATCGTTCAACACCAAATCGCCTGCTCGAACAGCTACTTCAGAGGTCGTCACTTCAGCCAGTAAACTGCCCGATTCTATTGTCAACGTACCCACACATTCCAAAGCATACATGTCCTTCTGCGAATTGCGGGAAAGCAGTTTAAGCGTCGTCTGTGGGCCTATATAAAGCGATGGACAGAGAAGGGCAGAACCGCTGATGTTGGACGTGATATCGAGCGTATAAGCCCCGTCTGATACAACACGAAGTGAATTACGACTCCATACAGAGGCTTTGATCTGTGCATTACCTTCCAGACGGATAACGAAAGGCTCTTGCTTGGTGTCAAACGTTACAATGCCTTTGCTCAGAGAATAAGCAAACCCCTCCTGCAGCACCAGTGTGTTGCTCTTCGGGTCATACGCCGCTTTGCCGTCACCGAAGATGTCGTCTTTGTTCGCCGACGTCACTTCCACTTTACCGAACTCGATGCCGTAACGCTCTACGGCCTGAGCCATTGTCACGCAGCACATCGCTGCCATAAAAAGAAAAATCTTACGCATAAGTATTGATGATTTATGATTGTATTGCTTTTTCCAGTTCGCGGAGATTGAAGTCTTTCTTGCCGGAACGGAGGGCGTAGGCAATCATGGCGCAGAAAGTCTTCGTATCACAAGGAACGCCGAAAGGAGTGAAAGTCTTCCCGCTTTTCCAGTCATCGGCATACGCTGCCAGCACCGCGCCGTTCGTAGCATGGATGCGCAGCACGGCATGCTTGCGGCCGTAACCACCCGGCCAGAACAGATACAGCGCATTCGGCTCATTCACATTATCGTTCAGGATGTACTTATGGCCATCCACGATGATATAGAGAATCTCGTGCTCGTAGTGATGCTGCTCACGACCACCCGGCTCATCGCCGTAACGACCGAACTCTATGCCGTTTTCACGATACCATACTTCGCGCGTCTCATAGCGCGTGCGTTCTTCCACTAAGCGCTCGAGTTCACTGATGTCCCAATCATACCCATCGTCAATAGCCGTCGTCAGCAGCAGACAGAAATGTTTGGCGTCGTGTTGGGTCCCGGTGATTGTACCGCAGCGGTAGTTGGGGTTTTTACGAAATTGCTGACACTCGTACTCTACGTCAAACGCATTATGGATATAGGCCACCGCCTCACCACACTTCAGGATGATTGCCATCGGTTCGTGACCATCACAGCTAAAACGGTATATCTTGCCATTATAGAGCAGCGTCAACCCGTCTGACTCAAACGACAAGAGGCGACAACTGTCCTCGTAGATAACGTTCGATTGAGGATAAGCTGGTTTGGGTTTTGGCTCCGGTTTGGGCTCCGATTTAGGCGCAGGGTTAGTCTGATCCTTTGGGGCCGGCTCGACTTTCTTCGCCTTCTCCTTCTTGTACTCGCGGTACCAGAGCACCGAAGCCACAATGATCACTATCCAAAGAATCGTTATCACGGGCAGGTTGTCATTAAGTTAGCGCATACCCATTCTTCATCCATCCAACCATAGACAGACACATATGGTTGTTCGTCCCAACACCAGTCGTTCGGATTGGTGCGACAGAGCAGACGGCGGGTCTTAGGATCGGCATCCAGCACATCGATATTACATTGCACACGCAGTTTATCCCATACTTGCTTACCGTCCGATTCTTTGTACATCTTGATAGTCTGGTTGGAATAGTTACGGGTGCTGAAACCCACCGAGTCGGTCTTGATAATCGGATAGCGCATACCTGCAAACGGGTCCTTATACACGGAAGCGGCAGGGAGGGGATCACCGTTTTCATCTTCACCTATATAGATCTCTTCCATCTCATCCAGGCACCAGTGACTCAACACCACCCACCAGCCGTCATGCAGCGGATAGAGCATACCCTCAAACACATACCCCATATAATCGAAGACAAGACCGAAAGCATTCTCTTCGTTAATCTCATCGGGCAATACTTTCAGTTCTCCCACCGGTACCGTCCAGTACTCAATGGAACGCTTCGTCCCTTTCTCCAGTTCGGCCACGATGAAGTCACTACCGAGTTGGTCTTTGTCCTCCGGTGTCCATTCATACAGTGCTTCGTCATCTACCCAAGAGTGGAAAGCGGTCATGTTACCTTGTTTATCAAACTCATACCGATTGCCCCATTGCCTACCATCCGCTTCCTTTTGATGCGTAACGGCTTTGACGCCCACCGGCAGGTCAAAGAGTTCTATATCCTTATAATATTTTATTTCGCGCACTCGCACACTCGCACACGCGTAGCCGTCCTCACTCGCATGAACCTGTTCAAACCAGTTACCATACCCGTCGTAACGGATACCGAAATAGTAGCCCATCTCCCCTTTCTGATGCCATTGTGTGTGACAGAATGTGGTATCCCCGTATTCCTTCTCCGCTCTATCACGGAAATCCGCATCTTTGTTCTGCCGAGGAAAGAGTTCGAGCGTCAAATCCGCCCACGCATCCACCGTGTTATAATCGGCACAATAGGTCTCCAAGAACTGTATTTTGCCCTTCTCGTCATACGCGTAGCGGTAATGCGCCCAGAGCCCAAACACACAGCCGCCGTTCTCGAAGAACGGATGGGTGTAGTCGATATACTCGATGAGGCGGCCTTGCTTATCGAATCGCCAAATGGTCTTGCCGTAGTTATTATAATCGTATTCCGTCACTTCGGCTACCGGTCCGCGCAGCCCGAACCATGCCATATGGTCCTCGGGCACCGAATCACGAGGGATAGCTAACTCCTGCGCCGGCAAAACGAGCCATACACAGAGAGCCAACATTATAAACGAGAAACGTTTCATCTCCTTTTCAAATTTTCACCTTTCACTTTTCACTTCACTTCGCGTACCAATCGTACGGCGCAACCGTAATGACGTCCGTTGTCATCTCCATTTATGTAAATATTACCATTTCCGTACTTATCATCACGGGAAGAATAAAACTTCACAATCACACACCCGGTGGAGGTACCCCCGCTATCGGAAGCCGTATGATACCAACCCGTTGTCTCACGCGCACATGTAGTACCTTCGCGATAGCCTGCTGCCGGAAGGAAGACCAGACCATTGTCCGTCAGGTATTTCTCATCCTTAACCACCTTATGAAGATAGTCGTCGTACGATATCTCATTCTCATCCACCTCAAATCCCGCAGGAAAAATCAGCACACCGGGTACACCGCAAACAGTCGCTAATGTATGCCGGTTATAATTGAAGATAATTTTCCAATCCGAATTGTTCAACACTTGCCATTGATAGGATGGATCGGGATTATTCTTGATTCTACTGCTATTATATATTCCCCAGTCATACCTTGCATATTCTGACGAAAAGTGAAAACCGGCATCGGATCCATATTGGTAATCGTCCGTGGTAGTAAGATACGGCATACAGGAATTATAGCCCGACGTACCCCAGCCGAAAAGGTCGATATAACCGCTATAGGTCTGCGATATCTTATCATTGTCGTAGCCAACCATGTCATACTGGTGTTCGGCAAAGCGCCATTCGTCTCTTGACGCACAATACTGCAAGTTACCCGGTGCAAAGACCACTTTCTTATAACCAAGGTCGAAATACGGAGCGTCTTTTGTACCACCGTTATCTCCTCCATTACCGCCATTATCGCCGCCGTTACCACCGCCGTTATTGCCGCCGTTATTGCCGCCGGTCTCATCCTTGTCGTTCGCTTCCTGTAGCACATGGGAAAAAACGGAACTGCTCTTGCCGCGGATGGCGATAGCCGCCGAACGGGCAACCATATGCGGGTTCTTGGCTACCGTCACTGTGATCTTTCCATCGCCCTTACCGGACGTCGGATTAATAGTGATCCATGCCGAATCGCATTCTGCCGTCCATCTCGGATCCTCGTCAGTCGTAATGAGGGAGATAGTGAACGTTCCGCCTGCCGCCGGCACTTCCTGCTTGGCAGGAGTTACAAGCATCGTGGATGACAGATTACATGCCATAAACGCCATCGTCGGCAACAATAATATTAAGAATTTCTTACACATAACCTTTCATTTTTTATTTTACATCACGTACCAATCGTACGGCGCAGCCGTAATGGCGGCCGTAAGGTTCACCCACTGTAGAGAAGTAACCTATGCCGTCTTCAGCATCACGGGAAGAGTAGAACTCAACGATTACACAGCCTTTTGCCAAACCCGTTGAACCTTCTTTAGCACTCGTGGCCGTATGATACCAACCCGTTATCTCCCGTATGCAGGTAGTGCCTTCGCGACGCCCCGCAGCTGGCAAGAAAAGGATACCGTTGTCCGTCAGGTATTTCTCATCTTTAACCACCTTATGAAGATAGTCGTCATACGATATCTCTTTCTCATCCACTTCAAACCCCTTCGGGAAAATCAGCAATCCGGGTACTCCGCAAACCGTTGCTAAAGTGTTTTTGTGATTATCCAGAAGAGGGAACCAATCCCAGGATGACAACAAATGCCATTGATAGGACGGATCGGGATTGTTCTTGATCTTGCTGCTGTTATATACTCCCCAGTCATAACTGGCATAACTTCCTACCAGATCAAAGTCCCCCTGGGGTCCATACTGCATGTAGTCCATCGTAGTGAGATACGGAACACAGGAATGATAACCCGATGTTCCCCAGCCGAAAAGGTCGATATACCCGCTGTAGGTCTCAGAAGTCTTGTCGTTATCATAACCTATCATATCGTACTGGTGCTCAGCAAAACGCCATTCGTCTCTTGACGGGCAGTATTGCAAGTTACCCGGCGCAAAGACCACTTTCACTCCGCCTCCCAGATCGAAGTACGGACCGTCGTATGCTTCTCCGCCGTTATTGCCACCATTGTCACCTCCGTTACCGCCACTGTTGCC
>Ga0247611_10011801_pt1 | contig 10013 bp, 15 predicted proteins | sample 177DNAGHGhighgp2_FD_192422 | JGI IMG/M metagenome (GOLD analysis project Ga0247611, IMG submission 192422) | Sheep rumen microbial communities from Palmerston North, Manawatu-Wanganui, New Zealand - 1770 DNA GHGhigh gp2 | ecosystem: Host-associated > Mammals > Digestive system > Stomach > Rumen... | reverse complement strand
GGTACTCCTGCATCCGGCAGCTGTGGGACTGTTCCTACAATGAGAAAGCCGGCCAGGGTAGCGTTCTGTACTTCCTCTGCGTTGTCAGAAATAATCGGGACGTCTCCGTCTTTTACTGTGCAGTCCCAGGAAACTCCCGCGCTTGTTATGTCTTCTGCGTTCATCTTCAAATCCATATTATCCTCCGGTTACTACGTTTGTGGTCTTGGCGCCGCTTATGTCTATATCTAGCGTTGCTGGTGGCACTACCACCGGTGGTCCGCTTGGGTTGGTTGGCGCAGCGCAGACGTGAGTATGTGTTTTCAGCGCAGTTGTAAAAGTCTTGAGTGCCTGGTTCAGTTCGGCCCAGGTTACAAACTGCTTGCTGTCTCCGTTGAGCTTTACTTTTCCCTTTGTCTTTACGTCCAGGTCGCCGTTCTGGACTACGATCTGAACCTTCGCCTCGTCGTTGAATACGCACAGCGGCAGCGCTTTCATTGTCTCCCTGGAGTAGTGCAGGTAACTGGTTGTCTCCGTTGCGCTTGTTACGTCTTCTGTCTTCGGTACGTAATCTTTGAGCCCTAAGAGCAGGACTTTGTCTCCGGCTTTGTAGTCTATCTGCAGACTAAAACCGGAACCTGCCAGGGTCAAAACCTCCAGGCCTTTGGTCGTGGTCGGGTTCAGGCTCTTGCCGGTGTAGGCTTTGAGCCGCTTTGCATGGACTACGTCTACTGTCTTGTCCGGGTTTACTGTCTTGATGTATCCATAATCCAAAATATAAAAGCTCGCTACCAGCGATTCTATGAGGCTTCTGTCGTTGAATTTCTCGGCTCCGAATACTGAATTCATTTTATGCCTCCTACATTAAATCCCTGGACCGTCATGCTGTTGGCGCTTCCGGTCGTGGAAAAATGAAAGGCTATAGCGGTTACCTGTATAACCTGGGTCTTGGCCGCACCTCCGACTCTTACGAGGTTCCTTATATAAACTTTGCTTGGGATCCGCAGCTGGTCGCCTATTCGGAGCTCCGGGGTCCATGGTGCGCTTACTGTGGTGTAGTATGCGCCTTCTTCCCCTCCGACGTTTTCCTGTGGTGGTGCGCTCAAATATTCCAAATTGTGAGCGGTTATAAAATCGTTACCCGGAGCGCAGATTGCGCACAGGTAGTTGTTCCTTACAAAAACGTTGAGCCCTGCATCTTCAAAGGTTTTTTGCAGCTTGGCGATTGCTCCTCTTGCCGGTCCGTCGTATTCAAACCTTTCTTTTATCTGCAGGTATCGGGCTTTTATCTGGCCGGTTCTTACTCCGGTTGAGCGCAGCGCTTTTCTTAAATCTTCCAGGATTACTGTGAGCATTGTGCCGCTGTCGTAGTTCATCTGGACTGTCTCATCCAGCCAGGTCTGAACCTGTCCGAGCTGGCACTGTATTACTGTCTGTCCTTCGGGTCCTGGGCTCTCCTGGTAAAGTGAAAGGATGGAGCCTTCGAAGGTGTCGCTCGAGCCGTCTGCGTATCCGGCCTTTACTTTGAGCTTGGAGTAGTCCTGGTCTTTGAGCTCCAGGTAAAGGTTTTTTATTGTTACATTAAACGCCGGCAGAAAGTTTGCGGTTGTGTAGTTGCCGGTTATCTCTATGGCCGGTTTTCTTCCGTGCTTCGGGCAGACTATATGGTGCTTTCTTCCGTTGCTGGCCGTGAGGGTGAGTTCTATAATTCTGTTGTAGTTCCGTCCGATTACAGCCATGTGATCAGCACCATCTCCGTGAGGAATAATGAATTAAAATCTATGGCCGGCAGGCTTGTCTGGAATACGAGGCCGTAGTCGTCGTAGCCGGTCCAGCTCACTACGTTCGGCTCGACTCCTGCCTGTCTTACGCTTCCGTCTGGAAGTGTTACCCAGCAGTTCCATCTGTCGTTAAGCCATTTGAAATGGAACGTAAAACTTCCGGCGTCCGCGGTACATGAAAACTCAAAGTTTTCTTGAGGGTCTTCGCTTGGAAAAGGGACGAGCTCTGTTTTCGATATTGCCTTCATGTCCTTATAGTCATTTATAAGTTAGTCGTGAATTACTAACATTCGGTAGTTTTTAAACTAACAAAAGGTAGTCAATGTTAGTCGCACATTCCAGTATAAACGACGAGTAAAAGACATCATAAAACGAGTGGTTAAAACCGGCCCTAGGATTGAAAAAACGGGTGGTATTTTTAAGTTTTTGAGTAATTTGTCAACCACTTTCAAAATGGCCACATTTGGGCCTAGGATTGCTCACGTTGCGTCGGAGGGTTTTCGCCAGGGTCTAAACTGTGTTAAAACCGGCTTTTTTCGGCTTTTTAGCCCTGTTTTTGCAGTTTTCCTGCAAAATCCGGAATTTCGGCAGAAACAAAAAACGAGTACAATTTTACGAGTATTTTGGAAAACTAACGACTGTTAGTCAAATTATAAAATCAGGGAGATCGGGTTGCTGGTTACGGTTCCCATTGTCGCTGCCTGTCCTATCGCGGTGCCTACCGGTGGCATTGTAATTTTTATGTCGGCAGCTGTGAGGATTTCCATGCGGGCCGTGATTTCCATTACGTTGATTTCTTTGAGTGTCATCTGGAAACTCACGGCATCGGCCTGGTCCTTTACCTGGCTTGTCTGCAGGCTCTTGATTACGACCTGGTTGTAAAGCCTGGCGCCTCCGTCCATGTATTTTAGCACGGCTCCGTTGGTGAACCAGGACCATAGCATATCTGTGTAAAGGCGCATTATCGGGCGGTAGTAATTTGTGAGCTCCAGGTTCTTGTCTCCGACTATGTATCCGCTAAGCTGCCAGGTCTTGCTTCCCGGCGCTACGTTGTCGGCTACGTACTTCTTTGTGTCCTGGGTAATGAGCAGGCTCTCGCTTACTTCTGCCTGGGCGCTCATCTGGTTGGTCTCCACTTCGAGAGGGATTGCAAACTTGGCGCCTTGGGAGATGTCTGTGTTTATGAGAGTCGGCTGGGTGATCAGTGTCTCGGCCATTTTGCGTGCCGACTTGCTTGTGATTACCTCGCTGCTTAATCCGTCTATTACTGTTCCGATAATGCCTGGCATTTTCTTCTCCTGGTATTTCCTTTATAGTTATTTACAAAGCAAACCGATAATTAAATTATGTGGTCCTTAATTTTAATTGTTTTTACAGTTCTCTTTGTTCTCTTTTATTCTCTGCTTATTAAAATTCGCGCCAGGAAAGCTCGCAAGTCTAAACCTGTCCGCGATTCCTTTTCGCTTCCGGTTGATGTAGAAAATCGGCGCTATATGGCAGAAAACGTCCCGGAGCTTTTGATTCCTTATAACGTTTTCGCTCCTTCTTTTCTGTCTCGCTTTTCTGCAGAATATCTCACCTCCGGTCACTTTGCTCGCTTCAAAATTGACGAGCTTGTGGATGGGGTGGAGCCTGGCCATGCTGACTGGGTATTAAATCACTGCATCCAGCTTGCTTCGGCTCGTTATAATAATCTGCGCGTTATTCAAAATGCAGAAAGTGTCGAGGCGGAGTATGTCGTATTAAAATCATTTAATATAAATCCAGCCTGTACCCGCGCTCCAAAAAAAGACAAAAAATACAAAGTCGGCGAGGAGGTTCCTTTGTTCCCCTGCGCCGATTGTAAAGAAGATAAAATTTGCGGTATCTGGTATAAGCTCGATTGGAACTAGCGCGTTCCGCTCATCATCTGCAGGCGTCTTGAGCTCTGGTTCATTATTGCCATCAATCCTTCCTGGGTTCCTCTGTAGGCCTGCTGCTTCAAAACCTGTGGGATGTCGTTGCCTCCGTTGATTGTGAAGTTCTGGACTATGCTGTATTCGGCCGGTCCGCTTACTGCTCCCATTCCTGCAGGAATAAAGGCCTTGGCTAAGTCAGAAACGTTGCGGGCTGCAAATACCCAATCATCCGGTGCTACCTTTGTTATCTGTCCGTCTGGGCGCATGATTCCGTCCTGCATTTCTTTTCCAAACAAAGCAGCCCATGGGGTAAACATTACGCCTTTGAAACTGTCCCAGGCAGCTTTACCAAATCCTCCCAGGCCTCCTTCTTTTGCTCCTTTTACCATATTTGGGAGTGCATTGGCAGCTTCTTTAAATGATGATAACCATGCAGTTCCTGCCGATTTTACTTCTTTATTATCTAAAACTCCCAGGAGTTTTCCCATTATGAGTGAAACCGTAGACGCTATTCCTGTGAGAATTTCTACGATGGTGTCTCCGTTCTTTTCCCACCAGTCTCCGATTTTTGTTACGAGCTTTTCTGTGGCGGTGCCTATTTTTGTTATTCCGTTGGAGATGTCTGTCTTGTGGTCTGTGAGCCATTGGTTCAGCGTTCGGGCTGGTCCGATCAGGGCGCCTGCTATGTCGTTCCCTATTGATTTTGAGATGCTTTCTGCTGTTACTCGGAGTGTCTGGACTTCTTTATTAAATTCCGCAGCGTTATTGATACCTTCGTTGGTCTGGTATTGTGTGGCCTCGGCTCCGGATAAAAAGTCGGCTATTGATTGGTTAGATCTGGCCAGCTCTACGAATAGCTGCGCTCCGGCATCTCCGAGCAGATCCTGGACGATTGTCGTGGTTCTTACCTTTGTTTCGTTTGTGCCGTCCAGTTTTCCCTGGGCTGTTGCGAGGATCTTCTCCATTGCGTCGGCCGGGTCCATGGCCATTAAGTCCTGTATGCTTAGTCCTAAGTAGCCCAGCTGCTTTGCGTATGCTTCGAGTCCGCTTCCGTCTATCGTCATGTGGTTCATGACGTTTGAAAGTTTGCTAATGCTTCCGACCAGGCCGTTGGCGTCGGCTCCTGCTATCTTTGCTGCAGCTCTCCATACGTTGAGCTTCTCGGCGCTGGTTCCTATTAGGTCGGCTGTGTGTGAGGTCTGTGTGGCCATTACGCCGCTTGCTACGGCGGTTCCGGTTAAAACTACGGCGGCATTGCGGGCGGTTCCTATCAGCTTGTTTAAGCCGGTAGTTACGCTGTCTATGAGCTTGTTTCCTGTCTCAAATGAATTCTTATCTGGGTTTAATCCAAGCGACACAAAAAAGCCGCCGATGTCATTCTTGGCCATTGTATATTTCCTCTATTTCTGATTTTGCCCTGATGCAGGCGAAGCCGTCGACCAGGTCGTCCAGGTCTACCGGCTGTCTTGCGTATTCCCGGCAGTATGTATAAAAAAGCCAGAGGTAGCCGTTCGGGCAGAGCCGCTCGATTACTCTCTGGGCTTTCATGTCTTTTAATCCGTCGCTTTTGCGGCTGCCGCTCCGGGCTTCGAGAGCCGCACGTATTTTTTTAGTATGTATCCGTACAGCGCGTCGCTGATTGCGATTAAAGCGAGCGGGTCCTTCTGGAAAAGCGGGAAACCTTCCAGGTTGTCATCTACGTCGCTCATGCAGAATTTCTCTACTTCGCCGTTCGGGCATTTTACTTCTACGTTCTTTCCGGCTATGCATATTTTCATGAGCCGGAGCTTGTTATTAAAGGTCGGCTCCTGAATTACCCGGCAGATTTCCAGCGTGTTTGCTGTGTTTATTCCGTCGGGAAATGTTACAGAAAAAAGGGCGAGGTAGGTCTGTCCTGCCTCCAGCCCATTTTCCAAATTGTCGAGCGCCTCGTTGTAATCGGCGCGGGTAAGTGTCAGCGCTTCCATTCTGTCACCTCCCTTCGATTACTGTTCGTCCGGATCTACCTGGCCGTAGTTCCATACTACCTGGTAGTCTGCAGCGTCGTTGCCCTGGATGTTCAAAGGCGGGCAGCTTCTAACTGTACATGCTTTGAATGTGTTTCCTTCTGTCTTGCCGTTGATTTCCTGGGTGATACGGATTGTACCTCCCTGGCTGTCTCCGGCGTTCTTCAAGAAGTTTGCAATCTTTACCATGTCGCCGTCGGTTCCGGTCTTTACGACGTTGAATGTCAGCGTTCCCGATCCGTTGTTGTTTGTGATTGTGAGGCTATTGCCGTTGGAAAGCGGTACAATCTTTGAGCTGTCCATGGCCTGCTGGGCCTGTACCATCTGGCCTTCAAGTCTGAAGCCTGCGATAGTTGTCGGTGTGCCGCCGTTCCATAATGGGTGTGTCAAAGTGACACTAAACTGTCCGGCTGCTACTACTGTATGTTCTGCCATTTTCTACTTCCTCCTATCTTGTCGGCTGTGAAAGGTACAAAGTACCAAAAATTGTGACCTGGCGTACGCCGTCGATATAAGTTGCTTCCCATGCGTTTGGCACTGTGATCTGGTCGCCGCTTGCAGGGAGGTCGCGGAATATCGGAGCTGTAATTCTGAAGTCGTCAAGTCTTCTGAATGCCAGGAATGGTCCGACTACGTCGCTCAAAATCAAGAGGCAGGCCTGGTATGTCTGGTTGTTTCGGAAGGTATTCATCCTTGTGATGTAGTTCGCGGTGCGAACCTTACACATATATTCAATGTAAGCCTTTACCCAGTTGGCTGCTACGCTGTCGCCGTTAAGGTACATGCTTCCTTCTGTGGCCACGTTTTCAGTTCCGTCGCCTACCCATGTCTGGTAGCCGATTTTCTGTGCGTCGCAGGCTGCCTTCTGTGTTGCGGTGAGGTTTTCGTGCTCGCCGTCGTCTCCGGCTGGTCCTGATGCTTCAATGGTATTAAACTGTACCATGTCGCAGCTGTTGCCTACCGGTGTTCCTGTGGTGTTGGCTGTGGAAAGTGTAGCACCAAGCTGTGCCAGGGCCGGGTTGATGTTTGAATTTGAATTGTAAATTACGCGGGCTTTGCTCTCTGCTGTGTTCAAAGCAGAAATAAGGGCGCTTGTACTTGACAGCACGTTGCCGTCGTCGGTACCTATCCACAGTACGCTGTAGAGCTGGTCTGCTTTACAAAGGTTTGAAAGTGCCACCTGCAGAGCGTTGTATCCGTCGCTTGGGGCGATTGCAAACTTAAAGTATGCGTACATCTTCTTTGCTTCGTAAACAGCAGCGAGCGGTGCGGTTGGTTCCTCTCCGTCGTCAAATAATGCGATTCCCACTTTTACTGTGGTTGCTTTTGTGAAGAACGGAACGAGCCAGGTCTTAAGCAGGCCGCCTGTCAGTTCTCCGTAGTTGTTCGAGTCTAATTCTATGAGGTCTCCGGCTGCCGCAGAGCTAACTCCTGGGAGATAAGTTGCGGCCTGGTCAACGTTCATAAAAATCATGGCTCTTGAGTAGTTTTCTCCGGCCATCGGTGTGATAACTGTCTCAATCGGATAGTTTATGTTTACCTGGGCTATGGAGTTCTTAAACTGTGACATTGGTTGTCCTCCTTTTCCTTATAGTTATTTTCTTATGATTTTTCCGTCAAAAATTAAACCAGGCATCCGTCCCTGGTTCGTCTCTAAAATGTCGTACCACTGGACTCTTATGCTGGTGTTCCATGCCATTACCGTGTTGTTTCCGTCCTGCATAAAAATCGAGCTTATGGCGTCGTACTCGTCGTTCATTATGGCTCCGTGTACCTGGGCCATCTGTTGCTGGACGTCGCTTCTTAAACTCCAAAATGCGACGCTATTGGCCAGCTGTTCGCTTTGTGGTCCTACAAACTGCAGATCTATGTCGGCTATCTTAAGTACAGCGCATCCGTTGACCTTTGTTTCTACCTGGCCCTGGCGCTGTGTTCCTACGTCGTAAAACGGGAGCGTTCTCGGCCGGTTCGGTCGTATCTGGTAGGCGCACCAGTTCTCTATGTTCGCGTTGGCTTCCTGGGGATTGAACCAGTTACCCTGCTTCGGTACTACGTACTTCTGGTCAACCGAGAGAATTGCCGCCAAGATTCCACGTAGCGTTGTCTGATTCAGTTCCATTGTTTCCTACCACCTTATTTAGTGTATATCTAAAAAATCCGCCTTCGTGCTCCCAGTCGTTGTCCGCTGTAAGCCGATAAACGGATCCGTTGATTTCTGTGAATTTGTCAGCCAGGCCTCCTGTCTCGGTCCACAGCTCCATTCCTTTGGTGTGGACCAGGTTGCCGTTGCTGTCTCTTGTCTGGTCTCCGGCTGTATTCTGGAATACTCCGGTTATGGTTTGTGTTATAACCTGGCCGGTTGTCGGGTCCACGACCTTATCCCAGCCGCCGTTGATTTTTGGCTTCATGTCGTAAACGGTGAGGCTTCGTCTCTGCTCCGGGAAAAATAACAGCATATCTCCGTATACGCTCATTTGTCGCCTCCGTTAATTATAAAGTGCAGCGATTGTATCATGTTGGCTCCGTCTATAAGCGGGATGTCGCTGCCTTTCCACTTGATTGTGCTCTTTGCGTTTGGTTTTTTCTGCTTGTAGTAATCGCTTCTTACAAACTCCTGTATTGCTCCGACGGCCAGGGTGCCTACGTGTCCCCAGTTGGCTTTCTTGCCTTCTGCGAGCTTCTTGCTCTCATCCTGCAGCGCTCTTTTTATCTTGCCGAGGTTCTGCCTTATTCCGTCTTCCAGGAAAGGGCGGGCCGGGATTCTTGCCGTTCCGAAATGCAGCATTTTTGCGAGCTCTGCGGTCTCTATCGGCTGCTGGTCCATCGGGTCGCTTCCGTCGAGGTGTACGTACTTTCCGCGGCGCTTTTCGTTCGGTTTATCAAAGTCATCTTTGTGCAGGGTATTTACGTGCTCCATTCCACTTGGGAAACCGACCAAAATCTCGACGCGTGCTTCGTCCATGAGTTTTTGGATTTTTTTGAGGTCTATCGTGTTCTGGATTTGTACCCGCAGTCCCGAGTTCCAGGCGTCGTGTCCTGTATTTACGAGTCCCGCTATTCTGCTAAGCATAGATTCCGTACCTCTCCGGTGCGCTCTGGATCATGATGAGCGCCTTCTGGCCGAATAGGTTAGAATTCAGTTGCTTGAGGCCTTCCTGGGCTTCCATGTCAGAAAAGCTCACGGAAGTTCCGCCTATGCTCTTGCTTCCCAGCGCCATTCCGCCGTTGCTTACTACGCCTGTTACTGCCGACGGATTCATGTCGGCCAGGTACCAGGCTGTAAGTAAATTTATGCAGAGGGTGCGCTTGTTGGTCCGGGTCGGTTCTGTCAAACAGGCCCAGCACTGCAATACGCCACTAAACATGACGCAGACTTCCTCGTACGCAGTGTTTATCTGCTGGTCTGTGAGTGTCGGGAAATTGTCAGCGTATTTGAAGTCTGTACGTGTCATGTTCGTCCTCTTTTATTTCTTGCTCTTTTTTGAGCTTGTTTTCTTTGTTCCTTCTGCAGCTTCTTCGTCCTCGGTTGTCTCCTCGGCTTCTTCTTCTGCAGGTACCTCTGCTTCTGCAGCTGCAGCCTCGTCCGGCTCTGCTTTTGTGGTCTTTCCGGCCTTTGCTTTGAGCGCTTCGTTCTCGGCCTTAAGACGAGCGATTTCGTCGTTGGCTTCGTTGATTCTCTGGGCGCTCGATACGTAGCTCTCCGGCATCTTATTCAAGACGCGGATTTTCTTTGCGTTTACGAGCTCTCTAAAAAATGGCTCACAGTCTTCCAGGCGCTTGAGTTCTTTGTCTTCAATTTCCATTAAGTTCTTGAGCGGTCCCTGGGCGCTTCTGGCTGGGAGTGTCTTCCCGATTGAGCTGAATGTTACCGGGTACTGATAAAAAGATTGTATGTATTTCATTTTTTTGCTTCCTTCTAAATTAGGGGAAATTTCCGCTATTTTCCGTTAATTTCCCATGATTAAAAATAAAGCCAGGGCCGGCTTTTTAGTTCCGGTCCTGGTTCCTTCATCCTACGACGAGGTTGATGGTGTTGGAGCTGGCTTGCATCCAAATCCTGAGTATACCTTTACGGCTGCGGCTACAGGTGCGAATACGCCGGCAAATCTGCGGAGTACTGCGTGCTGCTGGTCGTAGCTGTTTGGATAAACAGGGTATGTGAAGTTCTCCAATGGTACGCCGAGGAGCAGGAGGTCCTGCTTGTCGTCGTTTGGTCCAGCGCCTACTTCCGGTGCTGTGATTACGAGCTTGTCGCTTTCGCCTGGGATAAATTCTGTTCCTGCAGAAAGGAATGGATCTGCATAAAATTCAATCTTTGGCTTGCTTCCGTTCTTTGTAACGCCTGCGTT
>Ga0247611_10011800_pt1 | contig 10014 bp, 10 predicted proteins | sample 177DNAGHGhighgp2_FD_192422 | JGI IMG/M metagenome (GOLD analysis project Ga0247611, IMG submission 192422) | Sheep rumen microbial communities from Palmerston North, Manawatu-Wanganui, New Zealand - 1770 DNA GHGhigh gp2 | ecosystem: Host-associated > Mammals > Digestive system > Stomach > Rumen... | reverse complement strand
ATTTTTTTATAAAATTTTCATCATATTTATCCTCGATTTTATTTTTTAATTTTTTTATAAAATTTTCATCATATTTATCCTCGATTTTATTTTTTAATTTTTTTATAAAATTTTCATCATATTTATCCTCGATTTTATTTTTTAATTTTTTTATAAAATTTTCATCATATTTATCCTCGATTTTATTTTTTAATTTTTTTATAAAATTTTCATCATATTTATCGTCGATTTTATTTTTTAATTTTTTTTATTCACAATAAAATAATGTCAGCAACAGCAACACAAAAGCAAACTAGCAAACCAACAAAAAGCTTTGAAAAGTTTTTAAATACTTATTTGGCTAAACCAGTTTATGCCAGAACAAAACAAAACAAACCAATCATTAAAAAGAATGCTCCAAAAATTATTGTTAAGTCATTAAGTGATATTGATGCTAAATCTTTAAAGGAAGGTTATCAAAAGAAATTAACTGAATTAAAATTAAAATATGATTCATTATTGCCAAGTGATGCTGTTGGAAGAAAAGCAATACAAGAACAAATCGATAGACTTCAAGCATCACAAGATAAATTATATGCTAATCTTATTAATATTAATAATTTTGAATTTGTAAAAGAATTTGTAAGTAGTAATGGTGATATTAATAAAATCACTGATCCAGAATTAAGAGGATATCTTTCATTGATTGGAAATAAAGTAGAAAAAGAAACATTTAAGAAATTGATTGATAAATTTAAATTTGATAAAATCCAAAAGAAAGATTTAAATGCTATTTATAAATCATTGTTCGAAGATAATAAATATAAATTAAAAATCTTTAATTCTTCATTTACACATCCAGATATGAAAAATAAACAAAATCAACCAGTTTATAGAAAGTTGAAGCATGATAAAGAACCAGAAGTAATGAAATTGTATTTGAAGAGATTCTGTAAATATTTCGATGAAGTATTGGCTATGGTTATTAATCCACAATATAGTAGCCAACAAATTTTAGCTACAATTATTAGTAATCATATTAAGTTGCAACAACTTAAAGTTGATACTCAAGATGTTTGGAACAAATGTCTTTCATATTCACCAGAAGCTAAAGTAAAATATACTAAAGAAGAAAAGGAAATTATTAACTTGTATTCATCTGTTAAAACAATTTTGGATGAATTAAAAGAATATCCAAACTTAACAGTCGAATATCCAAAATATGTTGAAAAATTAAAGCAATTTGAAAATATTAAAAGAATGGTTTTAGAAACATCAGATGTTCAATCATTCCTTCAATCATTAAGCAGAATTATTAAGTCATTTGAACCATTAGAACTTAATGATATTATTCTTGGTGATTTCATTAGAGTTGGTAATCTTAAATTTAAACCAGAAATTAAGAAGAAATTAAGAGAATGTATCATAACACAACAACCAATTATGGTTGTAAAGCAAGAATATGAAACTAAATCTGAAAAAGGTAAGGAAAAGAAGATTCCAAAGAAAATGGAATTGGCATCAAATCAATTCTTAGAAGAAGATGTTAATGTATTTGAAGTTGTAGAAACAATTTATGATATTGATAAATATGATAGAATTGGTAAGATGTGTAAGACAGCTTCAAAGCCATGGCATGTAGCTTTAGCATTGAGACTTATTAAAGAATGTAAACTTGTTATTCAAGAAGGTCAATTAGCAGGACAAACACAATTCACATTCATAATGTAAATGTAAATATTATTATTAATTTTTTTTTTAATATTTTAACGTTATTTTTTTATTATTCTTTAATGAATTTTAATGATGTTTATGATAAAATTAATAGCTTAGAATTTGATTTTATATATTTGAGGGATATTATAAATCAATATGAAAATGAAACAAATATGATGAAATTAAAAAATGAAAACGAAGAATTAAAGAAAGAGTTAAATAGATTGAAAAATGAAAATGAAGAATTGAAAAAGAAATGTAATATTCCTAATGTTAATGATAATTTTATTCATAATGTTAACAATAATAATCAAAATATTTCATTATATTCACTTTTTAAAAATCGTGATACACCTATGTTTATCGATGACAAATATTGCTTTGATGGAATTCGTGGCATACCATTAAATATTAAACTTGATAAAAATAATAATATTATATCAATGTTGATATGGAATTATAATATTGGTTATGCTTGTCATTTTGAATATGATGATAAAAATAGATTGATAAAAACAATATCATGTCGATCTTTATATAATGATTCAATGCACTTATATGCTACCGAATACAATTATACTGACAATAATATGATATTTAAAACATTTAATGATACTCGTTATAATCAAATTGATAAAAACAATATCATGTATAAACGAAATAAAGTTATTAAAAATGATTTTAATGGAGTTTCAGAAACATATTATGAATATGATGATGATAATAATTTAATATCAGATATGTTCATTTATAAAGGTAATCATACTATTGATCATATAAATCATTATAAAATAAATGAAAATAAGTTTATGAAATACGATTTGGATCAATATAAACAAAAAGTTAATAAATATAAATTAGTTATTATTGATTTTAACACATATGAATATAAATATGGTTCTTATAATTATAATACTAAATATGTAATGAAAAATAAAAATGATTGGATAATATTTTATAACAAAGATAAAAAAATTGCTAAAATTAATTTTAATACATTAGAATATAAACATTATGATGAACATAATGGTCACAGATATTCTATTAATACTACTAAGCATTTACGTGAATTTTATTCTAAATATCCAAATTAATGTTATTTTTTATTTTTATTCAAATGTCTGTCCTTGATCAAATACGTAAACAAATTAATGAAGATTTAGATTCATATGTAGATATATCTTTATTTAAACACAAATACGTTGAAACAATGATTAAGAATTGTGATAAAACATGTCCTAAATGTGGTCATCAAAATGTTAACTGTATTACAAAGCAAATAAGAAGCGCTGATGAAGGTGCTACTGATTTCTTTACATGTTTAGATTGTGGATATAAATGGAAGCATAATAATTAGGAATATCAATATTACAATTTATTAATTTATTTTTTTAATTTATTTTTCAAATGACTTTTAATTATTTAACAAATCTTCCTCAACATATTGAAAAATTAATTAGTGATGCTAGTAATATTAAAAATAAACAACCTAAATGTTGGACAAAAGAATTTGATGATGTAATTATTAGTTTAAAGAATGTTTTAGATAAATATAAATATAGTACACTTGGTGCTAAATGTGATTTTCAAAATCTTGAAATATCTCAATTTGATTCATTTGGAGCATATATAAAATCAAAAAATATTTCAGCTATTTCATGTAAGTTTAGTACAACAGCGCAACAAATGAAAAAAACAAAATCATGTCCTAATTGTTCATGTATTCATTTTGAATATGATTCAGTTAATGGTAATTATATTTGTTCAAATTGTAAAAATGTTGTTAGTAAAAAACAAACAACACAATTGATAACAAAAGATACTAACAATGAAGCAAAACATATAGTTAAACAAATTAACATTATTTCAGGTAAATTAGTTAATCCTCCAGCTCATGTTATTAAAGTACTACCATATATAAATAAATGGTTTACAGAACGTATACACTTATATAATTGGTTAGTTTATACAAATCATTTAAATGCTTTTATTAAGAGATATTTTAAAGAAACAGGAATAAAAATTGATAAAACATGGTTTATGGAATCATTTGATCAAAATGATATACCTATTTATACTGTATTTAAAATGATAACTGATGAATTTTATTTATTAACTGAACGTGTTATGGGTTATAATAATTTTAGTAACAATATTTCTATTTTAGATGATAATTTACAAATTGAAATATGTGAATCATATGTGAAAGAACATGGATGTTCGTTACCACCTATTGATTATATTTATGAATATAAAGGTGAAAAATATGAATTAGGTAAATATATAGTATATTATCAAATTAATGATGTTGAATCAAAAACAGAATTAAAACAAAAATTAAATGAAATATTTAAACAAACTATTTTATTACCTGGATTAATATTTGAGTTTCCAGCAATTCAAGGAACAAAAGGACATATATTACAAAAATTTAATTATCAACAAAATTATATATTTATTATTAAGGATGTATATAAAATAGAATTAACACCTATTTTAGAAATTGATAAACAAAAAATAATTGAAATCATTTTAGATTTTAATAAATTCGTTAAAAACATTAAATCTAATAAATCAATGAAAAAACATAATGCTTGTTTGTGGCAAGTTGTTTTAATGTTAGTATTGAAAATGCCTTATTATCGTTGTTATTCAAATATTATTAAAATATTACCTATTAAATCATTATTAACAACATTGGAAATACAAGAAAATTGGTCATTTTATAGAATTATGAATTATGAAAAATTAAAACCATATATGACAACATTAAGAACAAAAATAGATATTCGTAATAATGCTAAAACAGTAGTATCAAAAGGTCAAATAAATATGGAAAATGTTTATAACTTTATTAATGAAACGGGTGAATTTTATAATAATGATGCAGATGATAAATACTTGAAAAATAAATTACATATTACAGATAAAAAGCATGATTGGATAAATAATGTAGGTTTATATTATGATGAAGATGTTAATAATAACAACAATAATAATAATAATGAAAATAATAATAATAATAATAATAATAATAATAATAATGAGATTAATAATGAGATTCACAACAATAACAATGAAATTAATAAGATTAATACAAATGCTAATATTCATAATAATGAAATTAATAATACTCATATTCATAATATTCATAATAATAATGAAATTCATAATAATATTAATGATAATGTAAATAACATTATAGATTTAGATGACTGTGATGATTTATATAGTGATGATAATGATACAAATGAATACATTGATGACATTGATATTAATGATGATAATAACGATGATAATGAAGATGAAAATGATGATAATGATGATAATGATGATAATGATGATTATTATGATGATAATAATGATGATGACGATGCTGATGATAATTATTATAATGATAAAAATATTAATTATTCAACTAGTGAATATTCATATGATGACGATTAATCTGGTTTAAATATTGTATTTATTTGTTTGTTTTGTTCATTATTTTTATTATTGCTATCAACTTCATAAATTATAAAATCATTATTTTTAATTTTATCACGTATTTTTTTCTTTTTAAGCTTATTAAAAATCTTTTTAATAAATTTCATTTATTTTAATAAAAATAATAATTATTTTTTTAATCTTTAATAATTATTTTTTGATAAAATGAATTTAATATTATTTATAATAATATTTATTTTCATAATCGTTTTAATTTTAATTATTTTAAAACATATAAAAATGACAAGATATTTAAATTATAATTCAACATTTATAACAGGAGGTAAATTTAATCCATCTGATATATATTATCAAGATAATATCGAGCTACACACAAAGGAAGAAATTATTAAAAATTATTTAAAGGAATATGTTAATGCTCCAGATACAGCAAGTGTTATATTCAATTCAGGAGCATCCGAAAGTATAGCTAATATGTTTTTATGGGCTAAAGAAATTTCAAAATTTGGTGTTGTTGTTGGTTCAATATTAGATCATCCAACAGTTAAAGAAAATGCTGATAATTTTGGAATGGAATATACAATGATTGATTTTAAAAAGAATGAAATAACATTACCTGAAGATACTGTTATGATGTTTATTACAGGTGTATCACCTAAAACAGGTGAAATATTTCCAATGAGTAAAATAAAGAAATATAATTATTTATCCGAACATGAAGATTCGATAAATAACACAGTAAGACAAATAAAACCTTTAAAAGTATTAGATGCTTCACAAATGATAGGTAAAATAAAAATAGATATGATTAAAGATGATTTAAATGCTGTATTCTTCTCATGTCACAAATTTGGAGGTGAATTTAATACAGGTGTATTAATTGTAAATGATGGTATAATAAAATATAAGCCATTAATAGCAGGATCACAACAAGAACATATGAGAGGAGGTACATATAATGCTTATGCTTATCAAAACATTAATAAATTATTAAATGAATATTCATCACAATATAATGAAAAAGAATGTAAAGAAATTTATGAAACTTTTATAAAAGAATTAGATAAAAATAAAATTGAATATTATAAACCAAAATTAAATCATTTATATAATACAATATTAATCCATTTACATGGTTGTAATGCTAAAGCAATTCACACTTTAGCAGAATATGGTATTTATGTTGGTTCATCAACAGCTTGTACTAATTCTAAGAAAGTTAAAGAATTGAGAATTAGTTATTTAAATAAATCTGAATTTGGTAAAAATACAATTTCAAAAATATGTAAGATAATTAAAGAAGTTGATATTGATGATAATGATGATAATGAAATTGATAAAGATGATGATAATGATAAGATTGATGATAATAATAAAATTGATAATGATGATATTAATGATAAAAATGATAATAAGATTTTAGATAAAGAAAATGGTGAAATTGAAGAAGAAATTGATAAAGTAAATAAATTAAATGATATACTTAAATTTGAAGAAGAATACATCTAAACATATTTTTTTATTTTAAATTTATGTATTCTACAATAATTAATTCAACTAAATTAAATAATAAAATATGCGATGAATTATTTAATAATAGATCTATTAAATTTTATAATCTTATAATAAAATACCAAGATATAATATTAGAAGAATATTATTGCAATAAAATTGATAAATTAAATGATATTAATAATAAATTAAATGATAATTTAGATGATATTAATGATGTTGATAAATTAAATGATAATAATAAGTTAAATGATAATGATAATAAATTAAATGATAATTTAGATGATATTAATAATGTTGATAAATTAAATGATAATGATTTAAATAATGATTTAAATGATATTAATAACATTAATGAAATTAATGATTTAAATAATAAACCAAATAAATATTTATCATATTTAAATAATATTGTTAATATTGATATTATTACTGATAATAATAAATATATGCTTATTGATTTAAATAAATATAATCAATTATTTAAATTTACATTTTCATCTCAACATTTAGGTGTTATAGGTGAAAATCATATTTATGATACTTTATTTACTTTAGGTTATAATCCCATCAATACTACTAAAACAGCTCATGTAGGGGATATACATTTGAAATTTGATAATTTTATGATTATGTTTGAAATTAAAAATAAATTGAAAATTACAAGAGAAGATATTATAAAATTTAAATCAGATATCGAAACTTTAAAACAAACAAATGAAAATGTTTGTGGATGTTTTATTTCATTATGTGAATATTCGCCATTTAAATTCAATATTTATGAAACATATATGACAAATCCTGATGAACATATGTTACAAACATATATAGAATCATTAAAGATGATTTTTCAATCAAATAATAATTTAATATCAATACAAAATAAGTTAAATGATCAATTGATTAATTATTCTTCTGAAATTAAAATAATAGACAAACATATTAAGTATTCAGAAGAATTAAATAAAGATATGATTAATTTAAAGAAATCATTGTCAACAAAATTAGATGTATTGATATCGATATTAAAAGGATTAGATCCAAATTTAGATAATAAATATAAATTACAACATGATTTAAAAAATTACATTTTAAATAATTCAAAATGGACTATCAAAGATTGTAAAAATATAGTTCAAAATCACAATATGAATATAACTTTTAAAACTAAAGATGATGTCATAGTATTTATTAATAATTTATTATAATAAATTTTATATTTTGTTATTTTATTATTTTTATCGTTTAATATTCATTATCAATATATTTAATATTTCATTACTTTTATTAATATTACTTTATTAATATATTTTATTATTTTTATCAATCAAAATATTTAATATTTCATTATTATTACTTCATTAATACATTTATTATTTCATTATTCTATTGTTTTATTATTTAATTGATTATTATATTTAATATTTCATTATTATTACTTTATTAATATATTTTATTATTCTATCATTTAATATTTTATCGATTAATATATTTAATATTTTATTATTTTATTATTAACATATTATTCCATTATTAATATTAGCTATTAATATATTTTTTTATTAAAAAATAATAAAATGTTAAAGTGGATTTTATTATTAATATTTAACTTTTTCACACAAAATATTTTATCAACTAAATTTACTAATATTTCGATTACAATTTTTAATGTTGGTCAAGCTGATTCTCAAATAATAGAATTTGATAATTATCGTATTATGATTGATTTTGGTAAATATGATATTCCTGATATTTCAGATAAAACATTTGATTTATGTGTAATAACTCATTCACATATGGATCATTATTCATCAGAATGTCAAAATTTAAATAAATTTACATGTAAAACAATTATGATTTCTAATGATGACATTGACTGTATTAATGATTATATTACTGACCACAATCCTAAAGTAATTATACCAGAAATAAACGATGACTTATCAATTAATAATGTTAAAATAATTGTTAAATCGGTAAAGCATTCATGTTCTGATGATAAAAATAAATGCTCTATAGGTTTGTATTTTGAGTTTGGTGATTTTAAATATTTTACGGCTGGTGATTTACCAAGTAATGAAGAATCAAAAGTAGATATTTCTAAAATTAATGTATTTAAAGTTTCACATCATGGATCATCAACAAGTTCAAAGGAAGATTTCTTAAATAAAATACAACCTGATATATGTATAATATCATCTGAATTAATTACAAAAGATTGTATTCCAAAATCTGAAACAATTGAAAATTTAAAATCGGAATGTAATAAAATATTAATGACTGGTGGATTAAGTAATGAATGTAGTAATTACGATGAAATATATCAATATTATATTCATAATAATGGTAATATTAAAATTGAATATTTAATTGATAATAATTATTATCATGTAAAATCAAATAAACTTGATAAAAATTATTATTTCTAAAAATATTAACATTATTTTTACATTCATATTATTAATTTCATAAATTTATCTTTATTACATTCTTTATTTTTGTCCATTAATTGTATAATATTTAAAGCTCCATCATAAATACAACTATTAAATAAAGTTACAAAACTTCTTTCATTTATTTTCTTTTTTAATTCATTTAATTCATCATAATATTTCATTAATTTCTTCAATACTGAATCATTATATTCATATTGATCTGCTAGATAAATAATTGAAAAATGAATTTGTTGCAATTTCATTTTATCAAAAGTATTCATTTATTAAAAACATAAAATATATCTTTTTTAAAATTTGTAATTTATTTTAATATTTTTTCATAATGTAAATGAAAGTGGAAATATCAGATATATTAATGTGGATATTAGTAATAGTAATATCAATAGGTATTATTCTTTGTTATAGAAACTTAAACAACAAACAATATTTAAGTAAATATGAAGGTTTAATTACAATAACATTTGGTTTAATTACTTCATGTTTTGTTGGTATTGCTTCAAATAAATAATTTTTTATTGAATGATTAATGAATAAATCAATAATAATAAATATTAACTTGTTAATGAATTGGAAAAATGCTTTCTTTGCTTGGTATTATCGTGATAATTATGACATATATAATATATTCGATAAAACATTTGATGATAACGATAATTTAATTTCATGTTGTGAAATTATAGATGGAATTAAAATAAATTATTTTAAATTTGAATATCTAAATGATAAATGTTCTAAAGTATTTATTAATAATATCGAAGAATATTATTTTAAATATCAACAATCAAATAATTTAATATTTCTTCATTCTTCAAAAACATCAGATATAATATCTGTAATACGTCATAATGATGAAGTAATTACTAATGTAAATTATAACAAATTTTATTATGAAAAAATAATT
>Ga0247611_10011799_pt1 | contig 10014 bp, 5 predicted proteins | sample 177DNAGHGhighgp2_FD_192422 | JGI IMG/M metagenome (GOLD analysis project Ga0247611, IMG submission 192422) | Sheep rumen microbial communities from Palmerston North, Manawatu-Wanganui, New Zealand - 1770 DNA GHGhigh gp2 | ecosystem: Host-associated > Mammals > Digestive system > Stomach > Rumen ... | reverse complement strand
GAAGCACCGTCAACCAATAGCAGGACGGGACAGCCTCTACGCATCGGCCGTCTACGATGCCTACGCGCGCGTATATATAATAAAGGTAGTGAATGTGGCGAGTGCACCGCAACATCTTTCTGTCGGCTTGAAGGGCATCGGCAGTCTGACCCATTGCGAGGCAACCCTCTTCCACAGCGATTGTCCGACGGCTGTCAACACAATCAGTAAGCCCGATGTCGTACAGCCCAAGCTGATCGACATCACACCAAAGGGAAACAACCTGTCGCTGATGCTGCCGTCACAGTCGTTCCTTGTGGTGCGATGCCGATAACACAGGGATATGCTCATCGAGACGAATCGCCGCGGTCAAGCGCCCGAAGCATCTGGTCGATACACTTACGCTTGTGATCCATGTTCGGATGCACATAGACGTTGAGCGTCGTGCTCACGTCGGAATGACCGAGGATGCTGCTCACCGTCTTTACATCACAATGGCTCTCGATACATCGCGTGGCAAAGGTGTGGCGAAGCGAATGGAAGTTGATGTGCGGCAGACCTAACTCGCGCAGGAGACGATTGAAATACTCCCGATAGGAACGGGGCTCCACGGGGTCGCTCTTGTTGCTCAACACATAGTTGCTCTTGTCCGACAGACGCATGGGCGACTCTAATAGCTTTGTCAGCTTGCTGCTGATAGGGATGACACGAAACGACGACTCCGTCTTGGGCGTGCCGATGATGATAGATGAACGTCGCTCGCCATCCTCACCCTCTGAATAGACCCGCGACACCGTGCGCGAAATACTGATAGTGCGTTCTTGCAGATTGATGTCGCTCCACCGCAGCCCGCAGATTTCGCCAATGCGGATGCCGGTGTTGAGGCAAATCTGGATGCCGAGGTTGCGCAAAGTGTAGTGAGCCGACAGGTATTTCATCAGCTGACGCTGTGTCTGGGGCGACAGTACCGTCAGCCCCGGCTTGTTGCGTCGTGGAGGGTACTTCAGGTCCCAGGGACGCATCCTCCACCAGTTGCGCTTGTCGGCAAAGCGGATAATCATCCGCAGCACGATGATGGCATCTTCCGCCGTCTTGTGCGACAACCCTTGCTCAATCATCCGGATGATCAATGCCTGACCGTCGGCCTCGCTGATCTCCGTCGCATTGCGGAACACGGGCAACAGGTGTTTCTCGGCCAACATCGTGTAGGTGGCCATTGACGATTCTTTTACGAACAAAGCCTTTTCTGACTTCCAGGCTTTGTAGATTTCCTCAAATGTTATAGACTCCATAGTTTTGGTTTTATTAGAAGTAAAGTATATTCGTTTGCTGCGAAAAGGACAAACTATTTACAATTCGGAGCAAAATTAAATAACATATTAGTTAAAATCATCATTTTTTTTAATAAATTTCTTGTGGAATGAAAAAAAATAACTAAATTTGCAGGCCATAATTAATACCATGCATGTATATAACTTAAAATTTAAAAACAGATAAGAGAAGCAAGTTTATGAAAAGAAGATTGCTAAGTACGATGGCCTGTTTATTCCTTTTCATAGGAGTAGCGATGGCCCAAACGAAAGTCTCTGGTACGGTTATCTCTGCTGACGACGGCGAGCCGGTAATCGGTGCGTCCGTTGTTGTAAAAGGTACCAAGCAGGGCGTTGCCACTGACTTTGATGGTAATTTCACGCTCACAACGAGCGCAAGTAACCCTCAGATCACTGTTAGCTACATCGGTTACGAAACCGTAACCCTGAAAGGCCAACAGAACATGAAAATCACACTACATCCCGACAAGTCGCAACAGCTCGACGAAGTTGTCGTAACGGGTATGGTGAAAATGGACAAACGACTCTTCACCGGTGCTGCCACAAAGGTGGATGCCGAGAAGGCCAAGCTCGACGGTGTGGCCGACATCAGCCGCTCGCTCGAAGGACGTGCAGCAGGTGTGTCGGTGCAGAACGTCTCGGGTACCTTCGGTACGGCTCCGAAGATCCGCGTCCGCGGTGCCACCTCTATCTACGGTAGCTCTAAGCCGCTGTGGGTGGTCGACGGTGTCATCATGGAAGACGTTACTGAGGTGGATGCCGACCAGCTCTCCTCGGGTGACGCTGCCACGCTGATTTCAAGCGCCATTGCCGGTCTGAATGCCGACGACATCGAGTCGTTCCAGATTCTGAAGGACGGTTCGGCTACCTCTATCTATGGTGCTCGCGCCATGGCTGGTGTGATCGTTGTCACCACGAAGAAAGGTAAGGCAGGTACTTCGAAGATTAGCTATACGGGTGAGTACACCATGCGTCTGCGCCCCAGCTATGATATGTTCAACATCATGAACTCGCAGGAGCAGATGTCTGTCTACCGTGAGATGATGAACAACGGTTTCCTTTCGTTCATGAGTTCCTACCGCGCCAGCACCAGCGGTGTCTTCGGTAAGATGTATCACCTGATGAACGAATACAACCCCCAGACAGGTTTCGGACTGCCCAACACCAAGGAGGCTATGTACGACTACCTGCGCCAGGCTGAGTACCGCAACACCAACTGGTTCGACGAGCTCTTCTCCAACAGCATCTCGATGAACCACTCCGTGTCAATGAGCTCGGGTACCGACAAGGCTCAGTACTACGCTTCGTTCTCTATCATGGACGATCCGGGATGGACAGAGCAGAGCAAGGTGCAACGTTACACGGCTAACATCAACGCCAACTACAACCTGAGCAAGAACGTCACGGTGAACCTCATCGGTAACACCAGCTACCGTAAGCAGAACGCCCCGGGTACTTCCAACCAGAGCGTCGACGTGGTCAGTGGTGCCGTGAGCCGCGACTTCGATATCAACCCCTATTCTTATGCTATCAACAGTTCGCGTACGCTCGATCCTAACGAGATGTACATCAAGAACTATGCTCCCTTCAACATCCACCACGAACTGGCCAACAACTTCCTGAAGCTCGACGTCGTCGACATGAAGTTCCAGGGTGAGTTGAAGTACAAGCCCGTGCGCACCGTAGAACTGAGCGCCATCGCCGCTTACAAGTATTCTACAACCACACAGGAACACTTCATCAAGGAGACCAGTAACCAGGCTATGGCCTTCCGTATGATGGACGATGCCACCATGCGCGATGCCAACCCCTGGCTCTATACCGACCCCGACGTGCTGAACGCACTGCCTGTCACCGTACTGCCCGAAGGTGGTTTCCACCGTCAGACAGTCTACAAGATGAACTCTTGGGACTTGCGTACCACCGTCAGCTACAACGACGTTTACAACGACCAGCACATCGTCAACTTCTATGGCGGTATGGAGGTAAACAACATCGACCGTCGCAGCATGTCGAACACCAACGTAGGTGTGCTCTATGAGCAGGGACAGCTCGGTAGCTTCGACTATCGCTACTTCAAGCAGGCCAGCGAAGAGAACAATATCTACTATTCGTTGAACAACGGCTACAGCCGCGAGGCTTCGTTCTTCGCTACGGCTACTTATTCTTGGAAAGGCCGCTATACCATCAACGGTACTGTCCGCTACGAGGGTTCTAACCGTCTGGGTCGTGCCCGCAGCGCTCGTTGGCTGCCCACGTGGAACGTGTCGGGTGCATGGAACGCTCATGAGGAGCCTTGGTTCGAGAAGACCTTCAAGAACGCGCTGACTCACGCCACGCTGAAGGCTTCTTACTCGCTCACCGGTGACAAGCCCGCCGTGACCAACTCGATGGTCATCATCTCGGCTTACAACCCCTGGCGTCCGTATTCTAACGAGAAGGAGTCGGGTCTCGACATCTCCAGCTTCGCTAACCCCGCCCTGACCTATGAGAAGAAGCACGAGCTCAACATCGGTGTCGACCTCGGTTTCCTCAACAACCGCATTAACTTCCAGTTCGACTGGTACACACGTAACAACTACGACCTGATTGGTCCGAAGCGTACAACGGGTGTTGGCGGTCAGATTGTGAAGTACGCCAACGTGGCATCGATGAAGTCGCATGGTGAGGAGTTCTCTCTCTCTACCCGCAACATCGTGGGTAAGGACTTCCAGTGGACCACCGACCTTATCTTCTCGCACACCCATTGCGAGGTGACCGACTTCGAGTCGCGCAACCGCGTCATCGACCTCATCACTGGTTCTGGTTTCACCGAGAAGGGCTATCCCTATCGCTCGCTGTTCTCGATGAACTTCCAGGGTCTGAACTCCTTCGGTCTGCCGATGTTCATCAACGAGTCCAACGAGGTGACAACCAGTGACATCGACTTCCAGTCGTACGAGACAGGTCACCTGATTTATGAGGGACCGACCGATCCCACAGTCACTGGTTCACTGGGTAACACGTTCTCTTACAAGAACTGGCACCTGAATGTGTTCATCACTTATTCTTATGGCAATGTGGTCCGTCTCGACCCGTCGTTCGCCGTGTCTTACTCTGACCTCGTGGCTATGCCGCGTGAGTTTGCCAACCGTTGGGTTGTTCCCGGCGACGAGGCTCACACTACCATCCCGGGTATGGCCGACCTCCGTATGATTCAGAACGACAGCCGTCTGGGCTACGCTTACAATGCCTACAACTACTCGACAGCCCGTATCGCCAAGGGTGACTTCATCCGCATGAAAGAAATCTCGCTGGCTTACGACTTCCCGAAGTCGTGGATCAGCCACCTCGGCATCAGCAACCTCAGCGCTAAGCTGCAGGCTACCAACCCCTTCCTGATCTATGCCGACAAGAAGCTGAACGGTCAGGATCCTGAGTTCTTCAACTCGGGTGGTGTGGCTGTGCCGATGGCTCGCCAGTTCACCTTCACCCTCCGCTTAGGTATTTAAGACTTACGTTGAATTAGTATCATGAACATTATAAATATAAGAACAATGAAGATATATAAGCATATTTCAGCATTTGCACTGGCAGCACTCGCCATGCTGAGTCTGGCATCCTGCGACGACTATCTCGACACACTGCCCGACGACCGTGCGGAGATTGATACCGAGGAGAAAGCTCGCCAACTGATGGTGTCGGCTTATCCTACATCGTCGACCGTGCTGCTCAACGAGATGACTTCCGACAACATCGGTGACAACGGACGAAGCTATTCTTCCAGCGTGCTGGTAGAGCAACTCTACAAGTTCCAGGATGTGACGGAAGAGGGTGGCAACGACTCTCCTTACAGCATCTGGGGCGGCCTCTATCAAGCTGTTGCTACCGTCAACGAGGCTATGGTGGCTATTGATAAGATGGAGATGACCGACGACCTCCGTGCCATCAAGGCCGAGGGACAGATGATTCGTGCCTACTGCATGTTCCAGCTCGCACAGACCTTCTGCATGGGTTGGAATCCCGAGAAGGCTGACGAGTATCTTGGTCTGCCTTACCCCTTGGAGCCCGAGCAGGACATCAACACGAAGTACACGCGCGGTACGCTGCGCCAGCTCTATGAGGCTATCAACAAGGACATCGAGGAGGCACTGCCCAACATCAGCGACGCTATCTATAAGATTAAGAAGTATCACTTCAATCGCGCTGCCGCTTATGCCTTTGCAGCACGCTTCAACCTCTGCTACATGAATTACGAGAAGGCCATCCAGTATGCCAACCAGACTCTTGGGACCGATCCGACCACAGTGATGCGCAACTACGAACCGTACCGCAATCTTGGCCGTACCGACTTCGGAAACCGCTGGATTCGCTCGGAGGAGGACTGCAACCTGTTGCTTATCTCTACTTACTCGTCAGCTTCGCGTCAGTTGTCGCTCGGTTTGAGTTCTCGCTACAATCACAACTCGGCTATGGCATCTTATGAGACCTATTGGGTGGACATGCCATGGGGAGGTGGCTCTTCTAATAATACTATTATTTATGCCAATAAGCTTTATGGTTCTAATGAGTGTGTCTACTATCCCTCTGCCGACGAGCAGTTTGAGTACACCGACAAGGTGGCTGGTATCGGTTATGTACACATGGTATATCCTGTATGCACGGGTGACCAGACGATTCTTGACCGTGCTGAGGCCTATGCTCTGATGGGCAACTATCAGGCAGCTGTTGACGACATCAATACGTGGATTGTGACACACTGCTTGCCCGAATCAGGCCCCACCATTCGTCCGACAATGACCATCGAGTCTATCAATGAGTTTATCGAAGGAATAGATTATTCTCCGCGTAAACCTGATGGCAACCGTGATCGTACCATGCGTAAGATCTTCCATCCTCAGGGCTTCACTGTTGCAGAGGGAACGCAAGAAAATATCCTCCAGTTTATACTGCACATGCGCCGTATCGAGACTGTGGCATACGGAACTCGTCTGACTGATATCAAGCGCTACGGTATTGAGTTCACACACTTTGTGGCTGGCAGCGATCCTATCATCTTTATTCAAGGCGACCTCCGCGGAGCTATCCAACTGCCGCAGACGGTTATCAAAGCCGGTCTTGAGGCCAATCCCCGTATGAGTGAGGAAGAGCTGAAGAAGTATATCGAAGATACCACTCCGAAACCAGAAGAAGGTGAAGGCGAAGAAAGTGGTGAAGAATAGTACGTATAACAACTTAACGACAGAATAAGATATGAAACTGAAAAATATAAGTCTGATGCTGCTGGCAGCCGGCATGTTCGGCTTGAGCAGCTGTGGCGAGGATGATCTCAACTCGCAGAGTGTCTTCGAAGACCTGTCGAATGTCCAGAAGAATGAGTTCGACAACTGGTTGGAGGAGAACTACCGCAAAGAGTATAACATCGATTTCATGTATCGTTTCACCGATAAGGAGTCGGACCTCTCCTACAATGTAATTCCTGCCGACTACGATCGTTCGGTAGCACTTGCTATCCTCGTCAAACACATGTGGTTGGAGACTTACGTTGAGGCATTGGGCATCGACTTCATGCGTACCTACACTCCGCGGCAGATTCAGCTGACGGGTTCCTATAAGTGGAATGCCAACGGTTCGCAGGTGCTCGGTACCGCAGAAGGTGGTCTGAAGATTATGTTCTATGGAGTCAACGAGCTCGATATCGACAACCCGCGCATCAATGTTGACAATCCTTACGAGAGCCATCAGGTGGTGCCTCTTGACATGAACTACTGGTTCTTCCACACCATGCACCATGAGTTCTGCCACATCTTGAATCAGAAGAAGGAGTATGATCCCTCATATCAGAACATCAGTGCTGCAACCTATCATGCAACCGACTGGATTAACCTCTCTGATGTGCAAGTAGCAAAAGAAGGCTTTGTTTCGGCTTATGCAAGTAGTGAGGATCGCGAAGACTTCGCAGAGATGTACTCTACCTACATCACAAACTCTGAAGCTGGATGGCAGAAGATTCTTGATGCAGCAGGAGCAGACGGAGCTAAGATTTTGACTCAGAAGATGGACATGGTGAAGGAATACTTCAAGAACGAGTGGAATCTCGATCTCGACCACATGCGTAGCATCCTGATGCGTCGCTCGGCTGAAGTGCCAAATCTTGATTTACGTACCCTAAAATAATTGACGGCTATGAAGAAGATATTTTATTTCATGACAACGTTCTGTGTGGCTCTCGCGTTCACATCGTGTGAGCTGAAGGACGACAAGGAATATTTTGACGAGAATGCCTCGCAGCGTTCTTCGACTAATATTGAGAATGTAGAAAAGATTCTTAAGGCTGCTCCTAACGGCTGGCTGATGGAATATTACGGAAACCTTGGTTATGGCGGTTTCAACGTCATGATGAAGTTTGATGGCGATCAGGTAACGGTAGCCAGTGAGCAGATTGGCCCGAGCCATAAAGCTGGTATTGGTGACGACGGCAAGGTGGTCACCAGCACCAGCCACTTCAAACTGGAGCAAAGCATGGGCACCATCCTCTCGTTCGACGACTATAACCCCACCTTCCACTACTTTTCTATGCCGAATAATCCTGATGGCATCGGAGATACCAGTGAAGGTATGTACGGCGACTTTGAATTCCGCGTGATGAAGTGCACGCCCGATAGCATCGTGCTGAGCGGCAAGAAGCATCAGAACCGTATCTACATGCTTCCGATTCCTGCTGACAAACCTTGGGAGAACATTATTACCGAGGCGGAAGAAACTGAATACTTCATGTCGTCGCGTTCATACACTCTTGAAGGTGCTGATCGTACAGATACGACGGACATTCAGATTGAGAATTCTGGCAGATGTTTGATTTTTACATATAAAGACTCTACCGACTTAACCCAGACAGTTGTAGCTCCTTACATCGTCAACAAAGACGGCTTCGAGTTTTATAATGCTGTCAACGTCAACGGATATGAACTGGATGGCCTTTTAAGAGGTGATACTGATGAGTATTTTCTGTTCAAGAACAATCCTAATCTTCAGTTGAATACCTATATGCCAACTCTCGCTGAGAGTCTTATTACCGGATCTTGGTATCTTCGTCATAGCAGTCTAGGCGATTATGCTCAATCTAAATGGGATGAGATGGTTGATGTTCTTATGGTTTCTGGTAAGAATGATACACCAATTAAGCTTTACTATGCAATCTTTGGACTGTATAATAATAAATTGGGCTTTAATATGATTTCTGGTCCTGATGCCCCATATTACGGTATGTCTGTTAGCACCGTTTCAGAAACTGGTGATCAGATTACTATCAAGCTTTTAAATTCTCAGAATAATAGAGATGGTCGAGACTATTATAATAAATATGGATGGAAAGCTGCTCTTGAACCATTTGTTGGTACGAAAGGTCGCACATTCAAATTGAGTTGTGACTATCCCAGAAAGCCAAAGTATATCACTCTTACCGATTTGAACGAGCCAACTAATATTATTACAGTCTGGGCCGATTCTTATTATTTCATGGATGATAATATGGATTATTATTTGGATGATTAATGCATTTATCTATAGCAAATACATATAAGCGTTATATTATTTATTAACTCAAAGTTTATTAATTATGAAAAAAGTTATACTGTTTACTGTTGCTTTCATTGCAGCAATGGGAGCAAGTGCACAATTGAACAAGACGACTGTCCCTTTAAAGGGAAAAGTGACAAACGAGCTTGTTGCTAGCGCATCCGTCAAAATGTCTGATACGGGTACTAAGAATAAGATTAAAAAGATTGTTCGTGCTGAGGAAAGTGAAACAGGTGCATCAATCTATGGTGACTATGTTGTCAATTCCGAATCTCAAGATGGTGAGTTCACAGGAAGCCGTTTAGGCGTTACTTTCGAAAGTGCAGAAGCTCAGTTTGAGGGCGACGAAACCGTCTATAATGTTTTGATTTCGAATTTATTCGGAGTTGAAGATAAAGTTTACGCTTATTTTGATGAAGCAGATAGTACTCTGACTATTCCTGCAAATCAAATCATTCTTGAAAGTACGATGGGCTATGATGATGATGGCAATGAAATTGACTTGGGTAATTTGATTTTCCTTTCTTTGGTAGAAAAGGAAGATGGCATTTATTACAGTGAAGATCCTGCCGTGTTGCTTCTTAATGAGGACGGAAGCTTTGATTTGGATGCTGACACATACGCATTGGCATCATATTTGGTTGACTACCAATATGTTGATAAAAATACTGGCGAGACTAAAACGGGAACAGGTTATGATTTCCTTTTTGCTACTCGTGTTCTTCCTTGTAATGCAACACTGGATTGCACAACAACTTCAAGTATTATTCCAGGTTTTCCAAATGAGACAAATGATTGGATAGATGCTCAGATTCCTATGAGTGTTGAGTACTATGAAACTGCTCTTACTATTAATGGATTTGCTAATCAGGCACCCGTTGATGTTACAATCAACGACGATGGAAGCTGTGATCTTATATTAGGTACAAGAATGACAGAATACGACTATTCAGCTCGTCAGCCAGGTATCGGTCCTATGATTCTAAATAAATGCTATATAGGTGATGATGGCTATCTTCACGTAGACTACACAGCCGAAACATTGCCTGGTGCTTATGTTGATGATAATACTATATATTTCTTCACTGTCGAACAGCGCGAAGATGGAAAATATTATTATGTGGATCACGGAATAGTCATTTCTGCT
>Ga0247611_10011798_pt1 | contig 10016 bp, 7 predicted proteins | sample 177DNAGHGhighgp2_FD_192422 | JGI IMG/M metagenome (GOLD analysis project Ga0247611, IMG submission 192422) | Sheep rumen microbial communities from Palmerston North, Manawatu-Wanganui, New Zealand - 1770 DNA GHGhigh gp2 | ecosystem: Host-associated > Mammals > Digestive system > Stomach > Rumen ... | reverse complement strand
AGATAGCCGTAATGGGCAAGAACAACAGCAACTGGGTAGCCGTTTACTTAGCGGCAATCACCTATGGCGCTATCATCGTGCCGATCCTTCAGGATTTCCGTGCGAACGATGCCATCCATATCATCAATCATTCGGAGGCTAAGTTGCTCTTTATCAGCGATATCAACTGGGAAGGTATCGACCTGGACCAGATACCGAATGTGCTGGCGGCTGTTAGCCTGAACGATTGGCATCCGATTTCTTTGGCATTGGATCCGAAGAAAATCAATTTAACGGCGATTGCCGAGAAGTTCAAAGAGAAACATCCGGACGGGTACTGGCCGAAGGATGTACATTTCGACGAGCGCGGCAACGACCAGATCGGTTCTATCAACTATACCAGCGGAACTACCGGTTTCAGTAAGGGTGTTATCATGCCTCTGAACGGTTTAGCGGGAAATATCCGCTATGCGCATGAGATCCAATTGGTATATCCGGGTTGCCGCCATGTGACTTTCCTGCCACTGGCGCACGCGTACGGATGTGCGTTCGATTTCCTTGCCTGTCTTTCCGCCGGAGGACATACGTACCTGATCGGTCGTACTCCTTCGCCGAAGATTCTGTTGCAGGCTTTTGCGGAGATTAAGCCGACGACGATTCTGTCTGTGCCGCTCATCTTGGAGAAGATTTACAAAAAGATGATTGTGCCGCAGATCCAGAAACCGCCTGTTAGTTGGGTGCTCAAAGTGCCATTCTTAGATGAGGTGGTATGTACGAAGATCCGCGAACAACTGATTCAGGCTTTCGGCGGCGAGTTCCGTCAGATGATTATCGGCGGTGCCCCGCTGAACCCCGAAGTGGAAGCTTTCCTCTACCGTATCAAATTCCCGATGTCGGTGGGATTCGGCATGACCGAATGTGCGCCGTTGATCTCTTTCACGCCTTATGATGAGGGCAGTAAACTGTATTCGTGCGGAAAACCGCTGCCGGGAATCATGGAAGTGAAGATTCTTGATCCGAACAGTGAAGGAGTGGGTGAGATCGTTGTTCGTGGCGAGAACACGATGGCCGGTTATTTCAAGAATCCGCAAGCCACCAAAGAGGCGTTTACTAAAGACGGCTGGCTGCGTACGGGTGACCTTGGTGTGATGGACGAAGACGGGTTCCTGTATATCAAGGGTCGCTGCAAGACGATGCTTCTCGGGCCAAGCGGACAAAATATCTATCCGGAGGAGATTGAGGCCAAAATCAATAATATGCCCTTTGTGCTGGAGTCGCTTGTGCTTCAGATGGAGGATAACCGATTGGTTGCCCTCATCTGTCCGGACTATAACGAGGTGGATGCCAGCGGAATGACCCAAGAGCAGTTTAATGAGTTTATGGAGGATGCCCGCAAACAGGTTAATTCCGAGTTGGCATCCTATGAGCAGATAGCGATCGTCAAACTCTATCCGCATGAGTTTGAGAAAACGCCGAAGAAGAGTATAAAGAGGTTCCTTTATACGAGTATGGTATAATGAATCTGTGTATTGACCAAGGAAATAGCCGAACGAAAGTGGCGCTGATGACGGATGAAGGTAAGATGATCAATCATTTTATCTACAAACAGTTTTCGTCGGCAGAGGTGGAGCGTTTGTTTGACTTGTATGATATCACGGATTCGATTATCAGTTCGGTGGTTAATATAGAAGCCGCTGTGGTCAATACGCTTCATCGCCGCTCGCAGCATTTTGTGCTCTTTGACCATAACACACCAGTGCCTATTATCAATAAGTACGAGTCACCGCAGACGCTTGGTCAGGACCGCTTGGCGGCAGCTGTAGGCGCGAAGAGCCTATGCCCGAACGAGAACTTGCTGATAATCGATGTGGGCTCGGCGATAACGTATGATTTTGTTACGGCGGAAGGCGAATATATAGGCGGTAACATCGCACCGGGTCTGAAGATGCGGTTTACGATGTTGCAACGTATGACAAAGAAACTGCCGTTGGTGGAAGCGGAGGAGAATGAACTGATTCCGCTTTTCGGCAAGAACACGCGCGATGCGATTGCGGCCGGAGTAATCCGGGGTGTGGCCTATGAGGTGAAAGGATACATGCGGACGCTGCATGAGAAAATGCCGCATTTCCAGACTTTCCTTACCGGCGGACACGCGGGTTATGTGCTTAATAATGTGCGGACATCGCGCACCGAGAAAAGGGACATGCATTATGAGAAACATCTGGTGCTGGTAGGCCTGAACGAGATTTTGATATGGAATAAGGACCGCTTCGCTAACGGACAAAGGACAAAAGACTAAAATGCATAAGATTAGAAACATATTCTTGATAGTTTCGCTGCTAATGAGCGTAGGACTGGGTGCGCAGAACATGACCAGTTCTCCCTTCTCGCGCTATGCTTACGGCGACATGAATGAGAATGTGCCGACAGGGTATCGCGCTATGGGAGGCGTCGGTTTCGGTATGCGTTCCAACAAAGCCATCAATCCCGCACAGCCGGCTTCTTACACCGGTATGGACTCGCTTACGTTCATGTTCGACGTAGCGGCGAGTGCGTCGTGGAGTCGTTACAAGGATGCCGGAGGAATGAAGAACAAAGCCAACGGTAACCTCGAATATGTCACGATGCAATTCCCCCTCTACAAACGCTGGATAGCGATGTCGCTGGGTTTGCTTCCATATAGTTCGGTGGGTTATGATATCACTTTGCGTGATTCCATTCCGGGCTATCATTTTACCAAGTCTTATACCGGCGACGGCAACATCAGTCAGGTTTATGGCGGTCTCAGTTTTAATATATGCGACTGGTTTGCGTTGGGCGCCAATGTCTATTATATGTGGGGTGATCTCGACCGTATGCGGACGCTTACTTTCGATGAAGCGGGGTTGAATACAACGATACAATCGGAGATTCTGAGTGTGAGCAACGTTCGTTTCCGTGCTGGTGCACAGTTCTTCCATACCTTCGGAAACCACGCATTCAATATCGGTGCGATCTTTGAGAACAAGATGAAACTCAATAGTGAGTATATCCTTATCGAGACGCAGACGTCGGATTCTATTCCGATTTTCGTAGACGGCTGGCAGTTGCCGATGGTATGGGGCGTAGGCGCCTCTTACACTTGGGCGAACCGTCTGACGATAGGTGTGGATTATGAGCGGCAATGTATGGCCTCGGCGTTGTATAACGGAGCACCGGGGTACGAGAGCGGGTTGCAAGACAGAAACCGTATAGCGGCGGGTGTTGAGTATCGCCATCAGCCCGGCGGACGTAAATATGTGGATAACATGATTTGGCGTGCCGGCGTGAGTGTGCAGGATGAGTATTTGACTTCGATAGGTGCCAAACGAATCTCTGCAACCATCGGTATCGGCTTCCCGCTTTGGACCATAGGAACTGTCATCAACACGACCATCGAATATACGCACCGCGGAAGTGTTGCCGGATTGGAGGATAACAGTCTGCGTTTTACCATCGGTGCATCCGTTGCAGAGAATTGGTTCTTTAAGCGGAAGTTGTAGTTTGGCATGATAATTGTAAGTTAAAATGGTGACTACATCACGTTAAATTGTTAAACTGTTAAATCGTTAAACAAAAAATATAAGCGTTATGAAATTCAAGACATTAGTTGTGCTCGCATTAGTAGTAGCCGTACCGGCTCTGGCATGCGCGAAGAAGCCGAAGAAGGCTGAGGTAGAAACTCCGGAAGAGGTGGCAGCACCTGTGGAAGAAGAAGCTGAACCCGTGATCACCGAGGAGTGCATCATGAACGTTTCCCTCTTCCATGAGGCAGTAAAAAACAAGATGTATGCAGATGCCTATGAACCTTGGTTCGATGTATACACCAATTGTCCGAACGCCAATAAATCCATCTATTCGGACGGTGACAAGATTGTGGAAGCACTCTATCAGGCTACATCGGACAAGGCAGAGAAAGAGCGTCTGGCAAAGTTGTCCATCGAGATGCAAGACAAGCGTATTCGTTATTTCGGCAATGATCCGAAGTACCCGAAGGCATATGTGCTTGGCGAGAAGGGATTGAATTATATCGAGTTCTTCGGAGAGGCTAAGTACGCTGAGGCCCGCGAGTGCTTGCGGGCGTCGGTAGAAGGCATGGGCGTAAAGAGCAAAGTGATGGTACTTGTTAAACTGGTCGATGTATCCTACGCCCTCTATAAACAAGATCCGAACGGTAAGGCAGAGCAACTCATCTCGGATTATGAATTGGCAGGTTCTGCATTGGCTGAACAAGCAGCGGATGCAACCAACAAGAATGCCGAGATTGCAGCCAAGCAGAAAGACTATGTGGACAATATCTTCGCTATTTCCGGTGCCGCTGATTGCTCTAAACTGGATGAGATTTATGCATCGGTGGTAAAGGAGAATGTTCAAAATCTGGATATGTTGCAAAAGATCGCCAAACTGTACAAGCGTGTTCGTTGCACGGAGAGCGATGTCTATTTCGCAGCGTGCGAGGCAGCGCATAAACTGCAACCTACGGATGAGTCCGCAGCGGGATGTGCTTCTATGGCGGCCAAGAAGGGCGACTATGAGCAAGCTGTGGCCTATTACGACCAAGCTATCAAGTTAGCGATGGTAGAGGACGAGTTGGAGGATGTAGCGGACTATCAGTACAATGCTGCTTTCTATTGCTACAACAACCTCAAGAAATACTCGGAGGCTCGTAAGTACGCATTGGCATCGATTGCCACGCTGACCGGAATGGGCATGAACAAAGGCCAGGGACGTTGCTATATCATCATCGGTATGTGCTATGCGGCTACGCAGTTATATCCGCAAGATGCCAAGGGACGTATCCTCAACAAGACCGTTTACTGGGCGGCTGTAGACAAGTTCGTTAAAGCAAAACAGATCGATCCGTCGGTAGAGGCACAGGCTTCGGAGTTCATCTCTTCATACAGCAAGTACTATCCGACCAAAGAGGAGCGCTTCGACTTACCGAACGAGTTCTCCGGCAACACGTACTTCGTAGGAGGATGGATTGGTGAGACGACCACTATCCGATAAGATTATCGTAGCGAGTGCCGTTCTGGTGCTCGCTATCCTTTTTGTCGCGTGTCATAAGGAGGAGATACGTCAAGAGAAAGAAGCTCTACCTCGCGAACAGACACCGGTGTTAAGGACCGACAGTGTCACGACGCTCATCTCGGATAGCGGCGTGACGCGTTATCGTATCGAGTCACCGCAGTGGTTGGTGTATGATAAGACCGAACCGCCGTATCAGGAGTTTCCGGAAGGTATCTATCTCGAGCAGTTCGACGAGGACCTGACGGTTCAGGCTTCGCTCAAGGCTGACTATGCCTATTATAACGAGACTGAACAAGAATGGACGTTGCGCGGGAATGTGCATGCGTTGAACCGCAAAGGCGAGCAATTTGATACGCCCGAACTCAAATGGAGTCAGCAGGGACATCGCGTTTATTCGGACACCTCAATCCATATCACACGCGAGAAGAGTATTATCGAAGGAGTGGGGTTTGAGTCCAACGAAGAGATGAGTAAATACACCATCCTTAACCCCACCGGTGTCTTTCCCATCAAGGAAGAGGAATAACCGTTTAATGATTTAACAATTTAACGTTTCATATGCTACTAACAGAAAAAACTGCTTTAATCACCGGTGCAGCCCGAGGTATAGGCAAACAGATTGCTTTGGCTTTTGCCCGCGAGGGGGCTAATATCGCTTTCACAGATCTTGAACTGAACGAGCAGGCACAGTCCACGCGCGACGAGATAGCCGCGTTAGGTGTCAAGGTGCAGTTTTACGCCTCCAATGCCGCGGATTTTGAAGCAGCGCATCAAGTGGTCGAACAGGTTGTCAAAGACTTCGGGCAACTGGATATACTGGTTAACAATGCCGGCATTACGCGCGACACGCTGCTCATGCGCATGACAGAACAACAGTGGGACCAAGTCATACAAGTGAACCTCAAATCGGCTTTCAATTTCACGCACGCTGTGACGCCCGTCATGATGCGGCAGCGCAGCGGGTCGATCATCTCCCTTAGTTCGGTTGTCGGCCTTAACGGCAATGCAGGACAAGCTAATTATGCAGCATCCAAAGCCGGTATTATTGCCCTCACGAAATCGGTTGCCAAGGAACTGGGCGCACGGGGCGTACGGGCGAATGCCATTGCGCCGGGATTCATCCTGACAGATATGACAAAAGCGCTGAGCGAAGATACGCTCAAGCAGTTCGTTTCCATGATTCCGATGCGGAGAGGAGGAGATCCAGAAGAAGTAGCAAAGGTCGCCCTCTTCTTAGCGAGCGACCTTAGTTCCTACGTCTCCGGACAAGTGATTCAAGTCAACGGTGCCATGGCGTAAGATTGTGACACTTAGAACAGGACCATCACGGGACCATCTCCAGACAACCTTACCTTCAGAACACTTTCACATAACAAAAACGCAGCCCTCGGACTGCGTTTCTGTTTATGTTCAAGATATCTTGCCTTCAATTTTTGTCGGTTATCCTCTGACCGTCTGTTGAATACATCTGATCTCCCCGGCGGATAAGCAACTGACCTTCTTTGAGAATCTTAGTGCTTTTCGCATTCCCCGCAACTTCTTCTATTCCTGTTGCTACACCTGTTGTCTTGAATGAGCCGGACTCAGTCTTCAAAGGATTGCCGTCTTTATCAGCCGAAACGATATTAAAGTAGTAATCTGTTCCGGAATCTAAGCCTGTCACGGTGAATGAGAAACCTTTCTCCTGCGCTTTCTGTTCGGGTGCATGTCTCGATGGCGCGAAGAATTCCAACCCTGTAACTACTCCCGATGCATTAAAGGTCAACGCGCAGATTTTTTCTGTTTTGGATGCATCCGCCCAGATGATCAAGGTATAGGTAACGGCATTCGTCACCTTGGGCCATTCAATATTGGCTGAGTTATCAGATGGTGTTACTTGTACTCCATCCACATTAACCACATCAGCTTCTATTTGCTGGAAGATGGCTACTACATCCATATCTTCCTTGGCGGTAAACTTGTAAGGGTTGTATTTCTTTCCGTTACTCCAGCGGATGAAATCATAGCCCGAATTAGGGAATGCCTCCAATGTCACTTGCGTGCCGAACTCATATTTGCCGCCTCCGCTCACGGTTCCCATATCCAGATCATTGGAACTGACATTTATGGTCAGCAGGGACGCACTGCAATCGGTATCTCCTTTGATATCGGTGAACGATCCCCATAGACCATTGTCTTCATAAGCAGATACAGCCTCACACGGAACACGGATCCGGATGCCTTTGTCAATATTGGCAAAAGTGGTGGAATAGATCGTTGGAGGTGTAGTCGCTGCACAGTTGATTTCGCTGATGGACGTGGTGTAGGAGAATGCATATGCAGGTATATTCGTCACTTCCGGACCTATATTGATGGTCTTGAGATTACTTACGCCTTGAACAAACCCCGGCGAATAACTGGTTCCCATACTGGTTAAAGCACGGGCATTCAACGTGAAGGTGGTCAGAGAATAGTTGTTCCACCATACGCAATCGCTGATAAACGTAACACTCTCCGGAATAGTCACAGTTACGAAACCGTTCCCGACGAATGCATTTGAATTGATGTTTTTGGTCGTGGAAGGAAAAACCAAATCATGTTGCTCAAGATAACACTCGTAAAAACAACTCATTCCAATAGTACTGAATACCCCGTTTTCGGGGAAGGTAACGGATGTCAGTCCGCTGCAGTGTTCAAACGCATATGTCTCAATGGTCGAGATATAGTATTCCTTGCCTTCGTAGGATACTTTTCCCGGAATGACTAAATCGCCGGAAGGACGTGTGTAGTCCTTGTAAAAACAATCTCCTTGACTTGTGAAATAACCCGGATAGGTCACGCCTACCGTTGTGTCCGAGAGAATCTTGTAATACAAAGTCTGCCCGGAAGGACACACTGCCGAGAAATTCCATTGTTTGCCGGTTGCTGCATTGGCGGACATCACTGTGAGCAGTAATGCGCCGAGCGCTAACATCGTTGACCTTTTCATATAAATAATTGTTTAAGCGATTAGCATATTGTTCGTTTAATGCCTCTTATTTTTCGAAGATCTTAAACTGCCACGGTTTCAACGTGAAACTCTGTGCCGTCTCTAACCGGTGTTTATTGCCGCAGAGACATTTGTAGGTTCCTTCGTAGCCGGCAAGATCCAGTGTCACATTCTGCTCCTTGTCGCTCATGTTCATAACGGCAATGACGATGTTGTTATGCCATTTGCCTTCTTTCTGGCGCACGCAAGCAAAGATAGCGTCGTTATCGGCTGGGATACGAACCATCGGAGCTCCTACTTCGGGGCTGAACAGCGCTTTGTTGCGCTCACGCAGGTCGTTCAGCTTCTTATACAGTGCAGCCTCGGCATAGTTCTCATCGACATCAATCAGGTCTTTTTCAAAGAACGCCAAACGGTGGTGGTTTCCGCTCAACTGACCCGTGTAAATCATCGGCATACCGGGTACGATGTAGCAGAAGGCCTGGAAGAGAGGCACAGCGTCGCCCATACGTTCGAACTCGGTACCATTCCAACTATTCTCGTCATGATTGGAGATGAAATTCATGCGGATGGCTTCGGGACGAATGGTGCTGTCTGTTTTTGCGAAGTTAGCCCACAAGTCGTCCACACCTTTTTTGCCCTGTGCTACGTCGTTCATCGCATGGTGCAGACTCCAACCATAGAACATGTCAAAGGCGCTCTCGGTTAACTCCTGTGCTTTATCCTCGTCCTCGGCGAGGGTGAACATGTCCGGATGCGTCTGACGCAGGTCGCTCATCGCCCAGTTCCAGAAATCGGTCGGCACTTCGCCCGCTACGTCGCAGCGGAAACCGTCGATACCGATTGAGTCCATCCACCAATGCATGGCCTTGAGCATCGCGTCGCGCATGTCCTGGTTGTCGTAGTTGAGCTTGGAGATATCGGTCCAGTCGTACTGTACCATGAGGTTGCCGAGGCTATCGCGATAGTGCCAGCCTTCGTTCTTGGTCCACTCGCTATCCGGCGCCGTATGATTAGCAACCCAGTCGAGGATGACCTTAAAGCCCTGTTTGTGGGCGGCTGCCAGAAAATGCTCGAAGTCAGCGCGGGTGCCGAACTCGGGATTGATGGCGCAGTAGTCGATGATAGAGTAATAACTGCCGAGCGAACCTTTGCGGGTGATTACACCGATAGGTTGACAAGGCATCACCCAGATGATGTCAATACCGTTCTCGCGTAACTGCGGCAGCAGCGCCTCGGCTGCAGCAAACGTACCTTCCTCCGTCGCCTGACGGGTGTTCAACTCATAGATAGTAGCGTCATACGCCCATTTGGGGTGACGCAATTCACATTTGTCGGCGCAACCCGCGAGTGTCACGAGAGCCAACGCCAAAAAGAGTGCTTTTTTCATTAGTCTGTAATGATTTGATATGTTAATTCTTTTCTATTGATAATAACCGTCACTTTCTCTCCCAAATAGACGCGTTGGAAACTGATCTCGTCCGGCGTACTCTCAAGGGGTATAAAATCGCCGTAGAGCAGCGGCATCGAGTGACGGCGCATATGAATCAGGTCAGCTACGTTATTACGCATCGCACGCTCGTCCTCATTCAGAGTCTCAAAACGCATCATATGACGGTTATCGGGGTCGTTACCGCCGACTTCGCCGTACTCGTCCCCTTGGTAGATGCAAGGCACGCCGGGCAACGTCATATTCAGCACCTCGAGCAGTAATGCACGTTTATATGCCGTTTCTGCATCTCCGATGCCGATCTCTTGTGTCCAGCCTTCTTCTTTGCCATAGGCATAAAGGTCGATTGCTCCGCCGGCGATAGACGCAAAACGAATCTGGTCATGGTTACCGCTGATGTTACCCATCGTATGGTGTGCGCCGTAAGTACGCAGAGAAGTCAACTCATTCGCCATCACCTCGTCCAATCCCTTGGCACCGCATAGTGCTTCGCGGGCTGTGAAATAGACATTGAAATCGAATTGGGCGTTCAGCATGCCTGTCTTGACATAACTGCCAATCAGTTCAGGG
>Ga0247611_10011796_pt1 | contig 10016 bp, 15 predicted proteins | sample 177DNAGHGhighgp2_FD_192422 | JGI IMG/M metagenome (GOLD analysis project Ga0247611, IMG submission 192422) | Sheep rumen microbial communities from Palmerston North, Manawatu-Wanganui, New Zealand - 1770 DNA GHGhigh gp2 | ecosystem: Host-associated > Mammals > Digestive system > Stomach > Rumen... | reverse complement strand
ACAACAGACCTACCAGACAAACTTCTATGAGATGACGCGGTTCCCATAGTCCGCCCATCAATTTACTTCTTCAGAATATATAGTAAGACGCAACAATCTGATTTAAGGGGACACCACCGTGGCGGTACCGCAGAATTTAACAGGAGTCGTCTTGTGAAGTTGTCTGATAATCCGTATATCAATTACCCGTTTGGTATGGTACATATTCCTTTTCGTTCTTCAGGACGGAGAAGATGATGTTGGAAAGTTTCCTTGCTACTCTCACTATCGCCTCCTGTGGTTCCATTCGTTTCTTGTATTGGAAGTATTGTGAGCCAAGTCCTGCATCCCAGCTAATGGCAACCCATGCAGCCTCGACAACCATCGGACCAAGTTGCTTGTTTCCGCGGAATGTCTTCTCGCCATGCACGGTCTTCTCACCGCTGCTGTGGCTGGTGGGCACCAGTCCAAGATAGGCGGCAAACTCGTTCTCGTTGTGGAATCGTTTCACGTCACACACCTCTGTAAGGATGCACATGGAAACGATAGGGCCGATTCCAGGAATTGTCCTTAGAAGATCGTGCCTACGCTTGTATCTTTCCATCTGGCTCATCTTGCGTAACTGGCGTGTTGCCTCCAATAGCGTACCCCTGATGACCTCCACCTGTCTGATAAGCAGATCGAGCGATGTGCGAGTGTCGGACATAAGTTTCACGTCCTTCATCAGCCACGTGATAAACGCTCTGGACCAGTGAGTCTGTATCTTTGAGAACCTCTCAGGCATTTCCACACCATGACAATGCAAGAGGTGCTTGACCCTCGACTTGTATCCACTGAGCTGCTTTTGTATCGTTCTGCGTATGCGGACAACAGAGCGGTCATCTATGTACTGTTTCTCAGGGACATAGTTGCCCTTGAGCTGGCCGGCCTTCAGTGATCTCGCCAGTTTAGCGGCATCAATCCTATCGGTCTTCATCACCTCCTCATATTGAGTTGTCGGAACGTCGGCAGCATGGATCACCATGCACTCGATGCCGACTTCCTTCAGAGCATAGTAGGTAGAGAAACCGCTGAAGCCAGACTCATAGACAGCCTGGTACTCTCCATCCGGGTAATTCTTCTTCAAAAAGTCAAAGAGCTCTTTCGCGGAGGGCTTCTGGGAATGACCCTTTACTGCTCCTACCTCTGGGGCTATCGCCACCTTCCAACTTTTAGCATGGACATCGATTCCTATGAAAATCTTTTGTCCTTTGAAAGAAATTTTGTTACTTTGCATACTGGTACGGTATTTAATTGTGAAAGTATATTGTTTGTTCGCACTTACAAAAATACAATCCAATTATTATCGTACCAAATTTTACTGACTCTTTTCTTCGCGCAGCCCCTTTTCACGCACCATGAGATGTAGAGGTTCTCGAAGCGTAGCGAAGAGGTTCTCTGCACCTCACGGTGCGGAATATTTTCTGCCTAAGGACCATTTCCTATCGGCTCATTGGCGTTTCCGACTGCAAACATAGTAACTGATTTATCTGATTATCGGTTCCAGATAGTTTATCGTTTTTCCTGTCTTCTCTGCGTAAGCAATCTCTCGTTTGGTGCTCTCGCCGATATAGCCGCCGACGTTGATAACATAGATTTCATCAGCCATGTCGATTTTACGGAGGTGCATGTCATCGAGCATTTCCTTTGTTCCTTGTTTCCACACCTCTTCATCACCGGAATGCCCGAACAAACCCACACTAATGACGATGCTACCTTCAAGCGTCAGACGTTTCTGGGCTTCAATGAACTGCTCCTTGAAACGGGTGCTGCCACAAAGTGTGACAATCTTATAATTCTTTATCATTTGTACTTCGTAAAAGCGTACTTATTCCTTAATTCTGCTTTCTTCTCCTCACTCTGACTGGAAAAATATGCTTTCCAACCAGGGCAGAAGTTGATGTGCCAGCGCCAGAAACGACCCAATATAGATTGGGGATTCTTTTCATAATGCGCCCTGAGCTTACAGTTTTCACAATTCTGTTTCATATTTGACATATTACTTCTTTATTTCCAGTATGCCGTCCACCTCATGCTCTACAAAAGGCCCTTCCTTGCATTCAAGAAGCACACTGGGCTCCAGACATTCTACACCATGCCATATGTTCTTCGGAATGTCCACACCGTAGGTTCCGCTCTCCTGACTGATAACGCATGATTCCAGTATTTCACCGTCATCATTGTAGGTTGAGACCTTGACTTTTCCTTTCAGGATGACAAAAGTCTCTGCCTTTGTGGGGTGATGATGCACGGCAATCTGTGTGCCAGGCATCAGAACATTCAGGAATCGGTGGCACTTGTCATCCAAACTCTCATGGAAGTTGTAGTTCATCCTGAGTCTGGGTGACTGCTTTGCCTGTTCTGCCACACTGCTTATCAGTTTGTCGTCGATGATTTTCATTTCTTGTTGTCTATTATCAGTTCCTAAATGATGTCAATTCTTTGGTTATTTCAAAATAATTATGTCGCTCCAACGGGTTGTCGGATTCTTACTCTTGAAATCATGCTTGATGGCATTGGCAAAGACGTTGGCCTTTCCCTTGACATCTTTTTGAGTGTATTGCTGACTGCCAAGCACAATGGTCTCGGTTCCATTGACCTTGTTGATGCGGTCAATGATGGCATCTAGTCGCTTCATCTTCTCAAACTGTTCCGCATTCGTGTCGAACAAGTCCTGCTGAATTGGACTGTTAGGCCCAATTCCCATGACTATTACACCTGCTTTCTTGTAGTGATAGCCCTGGCGATAGAGCTTCTGAAGAACTTCATTGGCAGCTTTGACAATAGTGATTGTTGAACTGGAGGGCGTGAAGAGCCGTATTTCCTGAAAGTTCCAGTACTGGGGCAGGTCTTCACGGAAAGCATTGGTGTTGAGGAAAACGCCTACGATGGACGCAACTGTACCTTGCTGGCGAAGTTTCTCTGCACATCGGGCAGCATAGGTACGGAGGCCGTCAAGGTCTGTAATCATGCCATTGAAAGAACGGCTGGTACAGATGGATTTCTTCTTTGCCATCTCTTCATTGGGCACACAGTCCTCTCCGTTCAGTTCACGCCAAGTACGCTCGATGACAATGTTGTTAAATGTGGCGCGTACCCAACTCTGGTTATGCTCTGCAAAGTCGTAGGCAGTCTTCACGCCAAGGGCTTCGAAACGTGCTGCATAGCGTCTGCCAATGCCCCAGACTTCATCGATGGGATATAGTTTCAATGCCTTGATGCGCTTATCGTCGGAATCGATCATGCAGCAATGGCGGTAGCCCTGGTATTTCTTGGCGAAATGACTGGCCATCTTCGCAAGGGTCTTGTTGGGCGCAAGTCCGATGCTGACAGGCATTCCTACACTTTGCTTGATTTTCTTATGCAAATCTTCGCCCCATGCTTTCAAGTCCAGATGCTCCATGCCATCAAGATAGACAAAGCACTCGTCGATACTATAGCGGAAGTAGGCAGGAGCCTCCTTGCGTATGATTGAAACCACACGGCTTGTCAGTTCGCCATACAGCTCATAGTTTGACGAGAATACGACAATCTTCTGATTGGGGAATTGCTCTGCCAGTTGGAAATAAGGCGTTCCGGCTTTGATTCCCATCTTTTTGGCTTCATTTGACCGTGCCACCACGCAGCCGTCATTATTCGAGAGAACAACGACAGGCTTATCTTTCAGGTCAGGCCGAAAGACACGTTCACATGAAACGTAACAGTTATCGCAGTCAATGATGCCGTACATTTTTTACTTATGGGTTTTGTTGTATTCTTCCTTGGTCATTATGCCTTCTTTAGCTTTTTCAATGGACTCTGCATCTTTATAGAATATCCAATGTATGACAGGGTGACCACCATATGCTGATGAATATGCTTGTTGAAATTGCCATCCTTTTTCAACCATATAATTTGCAGCATCGACCATACTGTTGAATTTTATCTCTTCACCATTCTTTTCATCAACAAATTTCAGCTTGCTGCTCAAATCTCCCCACATGTTATAAGATGCTTGGCTCCCAAAATCAAATATGATTTTAAGACCAGAAGAGAGTTCTTTCTCAATGCCTTTTACCTCACAATAATAACGTTTTGTCTGTGCATAAGAACTCATGACAACGAGGAGAAGCAAAATACTTGTCAAAATTCTTTTCATAATGTTTATATTTATTACTATCGCCATTTTTTAATAGTCCAAATAACAACACCCCACACTTCAAAGTCATCATCTGCATCGATGCGGATAGGCTTAAAGTCCTTATTGGCAGGGCGCAATTCTATATAACCATCTTTGCGATGTCGCAAATCGAGGTATTTGATGGTGAACTCATCATTGATATATCCCACGACCACATCACCGTCTTGTGGTTCGACGGAACGGTCAATGACAGCTATATCACCGTCATTGATTCCAGCCTCAATCATCGAATCACCCTCTACTTTCCCATAGAATGTAGCTTCAGGATTACGAATGAGGTCACGATTAAAGTCCAACGTCTCGTGGCTGTAGTCATCAGCTGGAGATGGAAATCCAGCCTTGATGCCAGGAGCAAACTGAAGTTTCAGTTTCTTCTCAAAGTCGCCTTGTATGATTTGAATGTTTGCCATTATCTATCTGTCTGTTAGATAAATTGGAACTTAACAGTTAATTATATTTATCTTCAATTACTTTGGGTCTCAATACACTTACAGTGCTGTATAGACAAGTTTGCCATTGATTCGTTCGGATTTCATAACGGAGATTTCATTAACGGTCATACTTGCCTTCTCAATGTCAATGTCCAAAGGCATGCAAGATGGCAGGCGAACGAGTGTGATGTGGGGCTGGAACCTACCCTGAGCATACTCAATACCTCTTTTGTCAAGATTATTTCTCAGATCTGCAGCTATCGACTTCAGTTTCTTTTCACCGTCAATACCAAGCCATATCACCTTACTGCGTCCATTAAAGCATCCAAGTCTACCGGTCTTTATCTCAAAAGGAACAAAAAAAACTTCTTTCACGGCTGCCTTGATGTCATCCACTTTGTCAGTCTCACCTATAAAGGCTAACGTCAGGTGCAAATTCTCAGGCAATGTGAAGTTGCCTCTCACTCCATTGTCACGCAAGGCATCCTGTGCCTCGAATATCGGTTCCTTGAATGCTTCAGTGAACCTGATTGCTATAAATATTCTCATAAATTTTTATTCCTCATATTTAAAGTCAAAGATCCATGCGTCAGAAATCATCCTCCTTATAACCATGGAGTTTAGATTGAACCAACTGAAACTTCTTTGTAGTACAGGACCGTCGGAGCTGATAACATTCTCCTTGTCCACAAATAACAGATCGGGATTCATGTTGAGTTCGGCATCCACATCAATATTATAATTTTTCGAAAACTCCAGAATCAACTGTTTCAACGAGCCGGAATTTGACACAGGTTTGTCAAGAATGAATGTCGCTTTCCTCACACCAAGACAGGAAAGCGTCTGCAGAATCAGTTCTACAGCCTTTTCCGTCTTATCAATAATGCGATAGGTGCCATGAAGCCCGGCCACATCACGCAAAACGCCATCGTCACCACGGAGAACGAGACTATGTGAAAGAGCCGTTTCCAACGTAATGATGATATTCAGCCCATCGACTAAAACCTCTGAACCTGGTTTTAGGATTTCCTTCTTCTGTCTTGTCGCCTTGTCTTCATCATTAAGAATGCTTCTGAAAATGGCCATCCTCTGTCTCGAAGTAAGAAGATAGTGATTGGAGGTGAATGTAATGGCTGACTCTGCACTATAGCCACGATTCATCAGCCATCGTGCATCATTCGCGGCACTCAGAATATTGATTCTTTGAGCGCCAGCAAACAACTCTTCGTCCTTATCCACGTAGCCTCTTCTAACACATTTCATAGTGATTATGTTCTATGATGGGACCAATTACTTGTATTCCTAATTTAAAAAGCTTTTTTTTCAGAAATAGCTTCATTTCATACCCATTCAAACTTATCCTTTCCAGCACCAATCTCAAAATGGTACTTGGCAATGCCCAAGTCCATCTGGGTATAGCCAATCATGGAAAATCCTTTCTTTGCTCTTACCTGATGGTGATTGTTGCTCATGCCGACATACTCAAACGAGAATTTCTGTTGGTTCACGGCTGTAGGAGCAAGCAAGGCTGCTTCTATTCCCTTCTTGAACCACGATGGGGTGATGTCACTGGCATTGCTCACTTGCTCAACGGTTTTGATCTTATGGCCTACACCTTGTGTTTCACCATAACCGATGGCAATGTAACAGGCTATCTTTTCGTCTTCGTCAAGCACATAGGTTCCTGGCACCTTCGAGTAGGAAAGACCTACCCAGCATGTGTTCAAGCCAAGAGTCTGAGTCAGCAACACCAGATGCTCACCATAATAGCCTATGCGTTCATCAAGGTCTTCGGCTCTTTTCCCTGCCATAACCAAATAGTTGTTGGCATTACGGAACTTCCCGTATTTGGCCATAGTCCCTTGGAATGCCTTCGGCTCATTGCATATCAACTGTATGTGGAGTTGACACTCATGGTTCAGCTTCACTATTTCATCTTCAAGAACCTTGACGATTTCCTCGCTCAATGGCTGGTCTTTGTAAGCCCTTACACTATGTCGGGCTTCTATGGCTTCCTGTATAGTCATATTTTAGATGATATATTACTATTTATGTCTTCTTTGCTACATTAAGATACATACCGCTACATTTTCGCTACATGGATTTATTGTCGAAACAGCATGTAAGTCGTTGTGTATCAGTCCCGCTACATCATGCTACTTATTTTTGTTTATTTTAATGAGTGTAGGAATACCTGTTCAAACACATCCATTTCTCGCTTGGCTATACCCAGACGAGTAGCTATTGACTTCCAATGCTTCACACCTGCCTTCACTTCTTCGATGATATGCACGGCTTCTTCTTTGCCAATCATATACTCTTCCGAGGAATCAAGCAACACCTGAAGGTCCGCATGATTCGTTGTGGAGTTGATGAGCAAAGCCTGGTATTCATTCAGAGTCGGATTCATATCGTATGCCGGTGAGAGCGTCCAGCCTCGTGGAGTCAGGAGGAATCCGTGGTTGCGGAAATGGTCATCGCTATTGCCGATGGCTATATTGAATGCCACACGACGATAGAGCTGACGCAGGTTCTGCTCCACGTCACAACAGTTCTGGAGGATGAAGTCCACGATGTCCAGATAGCCGTTGCCCGTCTTGGCATCACAGCCATCAGTCAAGCCTAACAAGGTCATAGCTGATGCGAAATGCTTTCTTCGTCCTTCAGCTGTCCTGTCGAAACGCCTGGAAAGTAAGGCATGGTATTTCTCACCTGTCTCAATGACATTCGTCTCTGCAGCTACGACTCCAGCCTCTTTCGCCAAAAGATGACTGAGGTGTTCCCAAAGACCTACATCATAGTCATCGTTCCTTGACGGGAACTTGGCTACGCAAATCCGGCCTTCGTCATTCATCACGCCAGCCTTAGGACGGGCACCGCCAAGCGAAGTGCCAGGATGGACTAATTGCAGGAGCCATTTCTTCTCTGGCAACTGATTCAGCTCCTCGCTCTTCTCAATCTCCATGCTGGCTGCCACCAAAGCCCTAATGTCGGTCAAAGGGGGAATTGAAGCGACTTCTCACAATTGATGTACTCTCCATCTTGATTTTCCTTAAAGCGGAAACCACCCATACGAGAATAGTCATCGATACCAATGAGGTAATCAAATGACGAAAGCTTACGTACCGGGCGTTTCTCTTCCGTGGCAAGGATTTGTTCGCGACGGTTAAGCAGCAATCTTCCCCAACGGTCAGGCAAGGCATCGCTGAAACAGCCGAAGATGTCCCTGTCTGGCTGGGTGTATTGCTGACCGGGATAGTTGTTGATGTCTGCACTCAGAAAGAGGCTGCCATACTGACGAAGCCAGTCATTGTCATACTTGAACGAATAGGAGTCTGAGCCACGAAGGGATTCATAGCCAAGTTCACCGACCAGCATTGGTTCGTCAAGCCAGTCGAAGTCCGCATATACATACAGTGTCTTCATACCTTATTGTTTTTTAGAGGCACGTTGACGGTGTTTCAGTGCAAGATCCTGTAAGGCCCTACCCATTTCGTCCTTCTGTGCCAACAACAGGATGTCATCATCCAGCTGGAGTGCATAGAGCACACGGAGATAGATGCCGATGGCAACAGTCGGAGCACCTTTCTCTATTCGCGCAATGGTCATAGGTGAACAGGTTGCGCGTTCAGCCACCTGCGCTACACTAAGGTCACGACGCAACCTTGCCAGCCTAATTTGCTCGCCAACCGTTTGCATCTTCAGCTCCAGTTTTCTGGGCAACTTATTACCCATTGTCGTTTTACTCATATAGTGATATAATTATTTATTACGAGTGCAAAGTTAGTGCTTTTTCTCTATTTTATGTTAGGTTGACAATTAAAAATACTCTTTTCAAGGCATTTTTAACAGTTCAAGTCATCTTTTGGAACAAAAAGCATTCTCCTGAGACACAATATCGCATCACATCCCAAGTAATTCACGGCAATATCTTTTCGCACTTCTGCACAAGAAAATAGATTTTGTGTGGAATTCTTTGTCATTTGCCGGTGATTTCGGCGAGGTTGTAGAGGACGATACGGAGGTCTAAATAGGAATAATTTGCGATTATAGAGCCATTCAAAACATAAAACATACTATTTTTGATGCAGAAAGCAAAATAAATGGGAAAACCTTCGGTCATATCATGTAATTTTAATAGTTTTGCATCGTTTTAATTGGTATTAAAATGAAGCAGAATGATTAAAACGAAAGTTATTGTCATATTAGGAAGACCTTTACAGCTGCAAGAACGAAGCAAAGCACAGATGAAAGGCGTCACCATCGGGGACTCTCTTGCATACAAGTTCTACGATGGCGAGTTCCATGGAATGTCCCTACTCTTCGCAGAACCCAAAGGAAAAGTTGCTTCACCACGCAGTCTATCTGTCACAGCCAGCAATCTCACTTCGCTGTTACAGCGTCCCACGGTATTCTTGCTGCCGACATGTCCGGCCTATGAACGGCAAAGACTTATCGACAAGGATGTTTATTTCGTCGCATCTGACAAATATGTTCACCTGCCGATGCTTCTGGCTAATGAGCGTATTCGCAAGACCAAACAGGCTAAGGCTCTGACACCTGTAGCCCAATACCTGCTGCTCTACCATTTGCAGATAGAAAGCATAGAAGGACTGGCAGCACGAGACATAGAAGACAAGATACCTTATTCATATGCAAGCATTACGCTTGGCATCACTTGCCTTGAAGACCTGGGACTTTGCCAGAAGGTGGCGGATGGCTCTAAGCGGAAAGTCATCCACTTCGACAAGACGGGGAAGGATCTGTGGGAACAGGCTCAATCCGTCTTCATCAATCCTATCGAAGAACGCATCTTCTGTGATGATCTGCTTTCAGATGAACACTACCCTGCATGTGGCATCAACGCCCTGGCACATTATACTTGGCTCAACCCTGACCCGGAAAGGATCATCATGATGACCGTCAAACAGTTCCGTGACTTCAGGAGTTCTGGAACCTTGGTACGTCCTAATGAGTTCGACGGCAACATCATCATTGAGGCATGGAAATACCCGCCTGTCATCAAGATTGGTACGGAAACCGAATGGGTGGCAGGCTATCATTGGCCATTTCACTCCGTGACAATTATGATGCAAGAGTACAAGGTGAGCTTGCACGCTTAATTGAACAATCTCTATAGAATTGAAACATTTTGGTATTTTCGGAGGTTATGCATCATACCATTATACATAATTATGAGCAAGAACAGCCTTCTTGTTTTTGGGGATTATGTTAAAAATACTCTATTTTCAGCGGAAACACAAAGAAATACACGTTTTTCCGCTGATTATAGAAACTTTTTTTGCTATATTTGCAGCGGATTTTAACAAAACAAATGTCATCATGATTATCGGACGTGAAAAGGAACAACGTGAACTGCTGGAGCT
>Ga0247611_10011795_pt1 | contig 10017 bp, 1 predicted proteins | sample 177DNAGHGhighgp2_FD_192422 | JGI IMG/M metagenome (GOLD analysis project Ga0247611, IMG submission 192422) | Sheep rumen microbial communities from Palmerston North, Manawatu-Wanganui, New Zealand - 1770 DNA GHGhigh gp2 | ecosystem: Host-associated > Mammals > Digestive system > Stomach > Rumen ... | reverse complement strand
CCCAATCCCCAATCCCCAATCCCCAATCCCCAATCCCCAATCCCCAAAAATTAAATTAGAATTAATAAGATAATAAAATATTTATTAATATTTACAAAAATGATAAATAATTCTAAATAAATATAAAACATTATAAAAAAAATGAAAGAAGATAATAATGAGGCTGAAGAGAAATTAATCACTGATGATAGCTTGGATAATATTTCTATTGAAAAAAAACATCCTAAAAAGGAGAAATTAACTACTGTGGATTCATTAATAGATTCAAATGATAAAAGTAATCAATTACCAACACTTGAAAATAAATTAAATGAAGATGATGATAACTATGATGATATTATTGAATTTAAACAAGAGATTAAAGATACAAATTCATCTGCTCCTAAAATTATTTTTAATATAAAAAATTATGTTTTTACTTTTTGCATACTATTTTCTTCTTTTCTCAATTATAATTTCTTATATTTTCCTTATATTATATTAGGAATTTTTTTATCATTTATCATTTTAAGAAACAAAAATGCTAAATTTTATAAAATCAAAAAAATATCAGAGATAATAGTCTTCATTTATTCTATTTTGCTATTAATTTTCAAAATTGTTTCCATAGTATTAATTAAAAATGATAATGAGTGGATAAAAAACAATAAAAATCTTTTGATAAATTTAGGTGTAAAACTATTAAAAGATGAAGATTCAACAATTTATTTAGTATCCTCATTTTTAAGTGAATGTATTATTATAGTCATTTCGCTAATATCATTTATTTTTAGTTTCACCTTTGCTGATTATAAATTAGAAGATGAAAATGGATATGATAAAAAGACAGAAGATGAAATGTTTAGTTTATTAATAAAATATTTAATCATTAATTATATAATTTTCTTATGCTTTTCAATTCTTAATACTTCTTTTCTTACAATGATATATTTAAGCTTGATTGTCTTTATATTATTTTTTACAGTTAATAATTCGGAATTAAAGCGTATGATATACCTATTCCAAGGTATGATACTTTTAATTTATATTGCACTAATATTTCAAATTTTTTTGATAAATCTTTTAAATTGTTATACATTCGCAGATATAATTGCGGCTAATGCTATTGAAAAAGATTCAAGGAGTAGATATTATTCATTTTATACTCAAATTGGTATTAGGACAATGCTTAAAAATGATACATTAGAGAAAAGAGTTGTACATTGTCTTAGTTATTTTATATCAATTGTAGCATTTCTTTCAATAGCAACAAGTATTCATACATTCCCGATTAAAACATTACCTAATAAATTTGCAATTAATAAAGAAAATAAGGAAGATAATAAAGAAGAAAAAAATATATGCGAAACGATAAAATTAAAGATAAAATTATTTTTCACAAGTCCCAATTTTATATTACATATATGTCGTATATTTGGTATTATATATCTTTACTATTTCAGAAATTTTTTTGCTTTTATTGTTTTTATTTGGTTATTTTTTACTTTTATATATTTACATGTAAATTCGAATAAAAATTTTACTTATATTGCTTTAGCTTTCCTCTATGTTTCATATATTTTATTCCATGTTTCAAATATCGATGGATTATTCGAAGAAGAAGAAAAAGTATATTATCATTTTTCTATATATAAAATAAATGATAGAATTAAATATTACCTTCATTATTTATGTTTGAATTTATTCATATTTTTCAATATTCTTTTTATTTTTTCTATAAATAATAGGGAATCGATACCGAAAAAATTAGAAATTAAAGATAAAAAAATTGAAGAACAAGAAAAGAAAATAGAATTAAATGAAAATTTAATAAATCAAGAAAATCTAATTAAAGAAGAAGAAGAAATAAAAAAAGGTAATAATCAAACAATTGAGGATGAAACTGATAAAAATAAAAATAAAGATGAATATATTATTAAAGATGAAGAAAAAAAATTAACTGATAGAAGAGTCACTTTACAAATAACTGAAAAAAAATTAAAAGAAGAAAAAATATCGAGAAAATTGAAAATAAATAAAGAAATATTAAATAAATTAACTTTATTAAATATAATTTTAAAAGCGATTTTATCACATATTGATAAAATATCATTGATTGCAATGTATTTTATTTGCATTAATTCAACAAATATAATGCATATGATTTTAGTTGTTATATTTATGATTCAGCTTTTATTCCCGGAATTAATCGTTCTTATCTCTAAATATTTAATAATGATTATGCAAGTATTATATTTAATTGAATTTGTTTTTGACATATTCAAGAAATATTATATAGATAATTTTAATAATAATGAAAAATTAATAAAAATATTCATGAATTACGATGCTAATCCAGAAGAAACTTCTGTTGAAATATATTTTTATATAGTTGTTTATTGTTTTTATATTCAATATAAATTATATGATCACATGTTTTATAAAAATGTAATTTCTGAGGATAAAGTATCTTTAACAAATTTTATTTTAGTTAAATTTTATTCACATCCTATTATTAGAAATATTTTGTTTTTCATTGGAAAAATAATTCTAGAAATTTATATATGGATATTAATTGTATTATTTGTATTTTTCGATACTTATTTTGAAATTAGTCTTATTTTCGAAATTAAATTAATTATATTTTTTATAATTGTTTTCCAATTTTTAATATCCATGCAGAATATCAAAAAAAAATATATATCATTAATTTTGAATTGGATATTTTTAGGTTATTGTTCATTAAATAGTTTTTTAGTTTATGGATATCAAATTACATGCTTAGATTATTTTAATGATGAATCCGAATCAGAAACAGAATCTGAATCAAAAGGTATACTAAGAGGAAATTTACCAAGTATAGGATTTTCTATATACAAAGATTATTTATATTATAGATTTTTACCTCATTTTGTCTGTAATTTTATTTCTGTTTTATTTTTATGGGAAATGAAACGAATATTATTAAGAACTAATATAGATTTAGAAATTGATGTTTCAGAAGAAGAAATTATTATTGAATTAGAAAATGATGACAACAAAGAAGAAGAAAAAGAAGAAAATAAAAATGTATTAAAAGCGACTGAAATATATGAACAAAATAAGAAGAAAATGGGTATACTTGAAATATATAATTATTTTTATAATATTATATTAATGTGTACTAAATTCTATTGGCTGTTTTTATTTATATATTTAGGAATTATATTCACAACTTATGATCTATCAATAATATTAATATTATATATATCAATATTTGGATTAATTTACATAAGAATGTTTTATCGAATAATAACAAAATTAAATGCATATATACAAGAAAAATCATTTTTTATTTCTAGACTTATAAGATACAATTTAGTTGAATTAAATAGACATGAACAACAAAATAAATATTTCCGAAATATGGGATTTGAATATTTATTACTCCTGAGTCTTATTTCTTATCTTTGTTATTATACTTTTGGAATATTTCATCAAATTCAAAATGGTTGTAATTATGAAGATAACAATGAAAAATGGGGATGGCAAGGATGCGATAATAGACATGAAAAATTATTTAATGATGAAGATAATATATATGGTTGTATTGCATATTTAATAGGATTTTATTCTGAATGTGATTATGTCTTTGAAGAATCATGGTTCCATTTGTTTTTCGCCTTCTTAATTTGCTTTGATGTCTATGTTTTAAAATTAGAAATTTTCCTTAATAGTAAAATAAAAAAAAATAGACAAGAATATAAAGCTTTAGCAAATCATAATATTGAATTAAAACCTTTAACATTAGGTGAACAAAATATTTTAATGAATATACAATTTTTCTTGAATAAAGCAAATATTGAAGTTAAAAATGAAAATTTAATAAAATCAAATGAAGAAGTTAAACAAAGAAAAAAAGAAGAGGAAAAAAAAAGAAAAGAAATGTTAGATGATTATCATGCTAAATTAAGAGGTACTAGAAAAATAAAATCAAAAGTCGACAAAAAAATTGAATTTAAACTTGATATTGAGGATGAAAAAGAAGATGAAAGAATTGGTAAAAAATTAATAGATGATTTCATTAATATATTTCATAAATCTACAAAATTCAGTGAAATTAGTTTATCTAATACTAACAATAAATATGAAATTGTAAAAGTAGTCAAAAAAGTTTTTGAAGAAATAATAATATTTTTATTAATATGTACTTCTATCTCAAAAATGGATGTATGGTCTTTCATATATATTATTATTTCTTTAATATTAATTATAACAAACAAAGCAATGATTAAATTTTATAAATTATATTGCTTTTTAATAATATCGACTTTGTTTCAAGCAGTGATGTTTGTTTCTAATATTCAAAAATCTACTGAGCCAAATCCTGATTTAACATTATTAAGAGAATTAAGCAAAAAATTTAATGTACCTTGGTATAAACATAGTGGTAGATTTGAAATAGACGATAAAATGGCATACTTTTTAGGTTTAGGAGCAGCAAAATCACAAATTAATTTAATATGGATGGAATTCATTGAAATAATTATAATTTATATTTATTTAGACTACTTTTCTTATAGTATATATCAAGAAGAAAATACAATTGGAAAATCTAGTGATAAAAAAAATGAATTAAATTATTTTAATTTATTTTATAATAAGGAAACAAAAGAAATATCACAAAAATTAACTGAGGATGAATATGAAAAACATATTGAATGTATGAAATATAATTTTAATGTTGATGTCAAGTCTACTTTTCGAGATTTAAATATATTTAAAAAATTCATGAGAACAGGAATACTTCCCAGAAGTAAAGATGATAAAAAGAAAGAAGAGAAAAAATCAAAAGATAAATCTTTGGATTTATCCATAATTAAAGAAGAAAAAATAGAAGAAAAAAAAGAAGAAGAAAAAAAAGAAGAAGAAAAAATAGAAGAAGAAAAAAAAGAAGAAGAAAAAATAGAAGAAAAAATAGAAGAAAAAAAAGAAGAAAAAGAAAAAATAGAAGATGTAAAAGAAGAAAAAATAGAAGAAAAAAAAGAAGAAGAGAAAATAGAAGAAGAGGAAAAATTAGATGAAGATAAAAATATTATTAATACTGAGGAAAATAAAGATAAAGGAATAGGAGGATTAAGTATCTTTAAAAAAACATTAACTAAAAGTGAAATGAAAGAAAAATCAGAAGAAAAGCCAAGTTCTTTAATTAGAAACATTACAAAAAATTTAGAAAGAACAAAAACACAGAAAACTTCACTATTTGAGCAATCTAAATTCAAATCAAAATCGAATAAAAATAAATGTTATTCAAAACTAAAAGATTTCTTATTTTTATCTTTTCACAATGTTATACTTATATTTATAATTATCATATCAATGATGATATCAGGATTCTTTTCTGTTTTTTATATAACATTTTCTTTATATTTTTTAATAACAAGTACTTCTATATATTTAGGAAATAAATATCTATATCCAAAGGCTATAAGAACATTATTACGTATTATTATTTTATTTGATATTTTGGCTCAAATATTATATCAGGCACCTTTTATTAGTTCTGGTTATAAACCCTTGGAAATAATTGGATTAAATAAAATACTTAATTTTACCCTTGTTCAAGAAAAAAGTTCTGATGCTTATTATGAAGTTGATTTAGCCACGGATCAATTAATGCTAGTTTTAGCTAAAGCTTTTACTTATCTTGTTATGAGTTTCCAAGTCTTAGTTTATTCTTCTCAAAAGTTCCAAGAATATTATTTTTCTTATATAATAACAAAAAATAGTAAATTAAGAAGAATTTCTTTAATGAATGTCTTTCAATTTAATAATAATAGAATATCTGATATGAATGATGCTTTCAATTTAAGAAATGAAACAACTGAATCAATGGCAAATTTAAAAAAATTAGTAAATAAATGGAATAATGATTTAAAGAATACTAAAGCTCCAAAGACAAAACCAAAACAGAAACTTTCAAAGTCTTCAATTGAAATTATTGATGAATCAAAAAAAGAAGAAGAAAAAGAAGGAAAAAAAGAAAAAAAAGAATTAGTATTAATTGGAAATACTAAAAAAATTTTGGGAAAAAAAAAGAAGCAAGATGAGGATAAAAAAGACGAAGAAAAAAAAGAAGAAGAAAAAAAGGAAGATGAGGATAAAAAAGAAGAAGAAAAAAAGGAGGAAATTAAAGAAGACATCAAAGAGGAATTAAAAGAAGAAATTAAAAAAGAAGAAAAAGCTGAAAGGAAAAAATCTGGAGCTAAAATTTTTGGTTTATCTTTCGAATTTGACCAAGATTTAGAATTAAAAGCTAAAGAAATCGAAGAAGAGCAAGATAAAATATTACCAAAAGAAGAAGTATATAAAAGAATAAAAGAAATATTATTAGGTGGATTTTTTGCTAAATTATATTTAAAAATAAATAAACATGCTTCAAGTTATATGACAATAAAAAAGAACGAAAAAGATTTTTACGAGTACAATACAATAAAAGGTGAATCAAAAATGGTGTCATTTATTGAAAATCAAGTTGATATGCAATTAGGCTTATTAGATTTAACTAATTTTAGTTCAAGAGAAATGAAAGAAGTAGTTAAATATTTAGATGGATCTAGAAAAAAAAAATTAAAAGAAAAAGAAAAAGAAAAGAAAAAAAAATTAGAAGAGGAAAAAAAAGAAAAAAAGAAAATAAAATCAAAAAAAAATATTGAAGATATCATTATTACTACTGAAGAAAAAGATAAAGATGATGATGATGAAATTATTAATGAAAAAGATAATAAAGAAAATAAAGACGAAAAAAAGAAGGAAAAAATAATAGATTTAAATGATCCTAAATTTCAACAATTTGAAACATTTACTTCTACTAAATTATTCATGAAATATTTATCCAAAAGATATTTACTAAAATGCATATTTAGAGAAATATTTTCTTTCTTTTTAAATAATTTCCATTGGATATGTTATTTAGTAATGATAATTAATCACTTAATATCCGCTTCATTACTTACATTACCATATCCATTATCAATATTTTTCTTCGCTATATTAGAATATCCCAGACCAAGAAAAAATTATTGGAAAATAGTGCTTCTTTATACCGTATTTCTTTTAATAATAAAATTTGTAATACATATTGAAGTTTTAAGAAGTAATGATTCATTTAATAATTTTATAACAACATTATATAATTATAAAATCGGTGTAAGAATATATAAATCAAGTTTTAGTAAAGATTTTTTTATTTATATTTTATATGATGCTTTAGTTCTTATATTTTTATTAATTAATGAATATTTATTAGTTTCTAGAGGAATTTTCTTAAAAAGAGAGCAAGAAATTGAAGATATTTATCAAGCTAATGAAAGAATTGCTAGAAAAAATCTTTTAATACAAGAATATGATATAAAAAAAATCCAAAAATTTAATAATGATTATTTAGAACCAAAAGAAGAAAAAACAGAAAATGAAGATAATGAAAATTATAGATTTAGTTCTTTATTATCAATAGATGGTAAAAAAGATATTAAATTAGGAGAAGAAAAAAAACTTGTTAATAAACCAGATGATTATAATAAACTTCTAAAACATCTTAAACAAAGTACATTGAAAGGAAAAACTCTGAGTCAAATATCAACTTTTAGTAAAATTGGTACTAATCAAAATAGACTAACTAAAAGTATAGAATTATTACAATTACAAAAAGAAAATTATGAAAAACAAAAAAAAGAAAAAGAAAAATATGATGAATCAGCCCGAAAATATTATGAAAGATTATTCCCAAGAATTCGTAATGAAAAACCTGGAAATGAATTTTATGCATGGTATACTGTATCATTAGCATTAATAATGATATATGTTTTAATATTTTATACATCAATGGTCCAAGATAAAACATTCGGAGCTGTTGAATTAGATACAAAACAATTTAGTGGTGAAATGGTTATAGTATTAGTAATTCATGTCGCTATATTAGTATATGATAGAGTATTATATATTAATCAAAATAGAAAAAATTTAAAATTCAAATATATATTTTATGATAGAAAAACGGGAACTCCAATTAATGAAAAAATTTTATTAAGAGAATATAATAATGATGGTAGTATTATACCTCCTAAAAAATTAATCGAATTAAAAGAAAAATATAATATAATTAATATTCAAACAGAAGAATTTAATACAACAATATTTCAAAAATATATATTACATTTGGTAATTACTATATTTTCTCATATTTTTATTTTCTTTTATTGTCCCATGATTGGTAATAATAATATATTTGGAACAGTATATTGTCCAAAAGATGATGATGATAATAAAGATGATGACGAAGATGAAGAAGAAAATCAATGTAATGATTTTGTTTATAATAAAACTTTAATATTTTGTTATTTACTTTATATAATATATCTTATATCTTCGGGAATGCAAATTAAATATGGGTTCTATGATATGAAAAGAAAATCAATGTTAAAATCAGGAGATAAATCAATAAATGCGGTTATATATAATATATATAAAGCAATTCCATTTTTATACGAAATTAAATTAGCTATAGATTGGACTTTTACAAAAACTTGTCTTGGATTATTTCAATGGAATAAATTTGAAAGTGTATATGATGTCGTTTATGTCACATTTTGTCAAATGAATGCAAAAAATAAGCAATTAGTAGGACAAAAAATAGGAAAAATATCTAAAATATTTTGGGGAGGATTCTTAGCATTTTTCCTTATTATATTATTAATTTTCCCTTTGATGCTTTTTAGTTCTTTAAATCCTACAAATAAAATAAATAATGTAACAGGTGCTGTATTAAAAGTTGATTTATGTTTCTTTTATAAAAATAAAGCCGTGAAAAATTATACTTTATATGAAAATACAAGACCAGAAACTATTGATAAAATTAGTGATGATGATATGAAATTATATAATTATTCTTCTTCAGTTAAAACTAAAAACTTCGAAAAAGAACAAATACAAACTGTGCAATTTTTCCCTGAAAGTGATAAAAATTGGGATTTAGCTAATCCGCTTATTGATAATTTAAAAGAATTAATTAAAAATAGAAAAAATAATTCGGATTTAGAATATATAGCTTTAGCTATTGATTATAATTTTGATAGACCTTTACCTATTGAATCTAATAAAATAAATAAAAGATATATACATACTATATATTATTATAATAATTATTCAGAATCCGTTGAATATGAATATATAGATGAACTCGGTCAAGCACTTGAATATTGTTATGATGTTGAAATAACATATAAATCAATTTATTCTCCTCCTGTAAGACTTTCATCAAATATTAAACCAAAAAGATTATTAGATCCAAAATATTTCCCTAATTTGGATGCTAAATTAGGTTTTGTCGGATGTAAAAATGTGTCAAATGGAACAGATACAACCAAAAATATTTCAAGTTATTTAGAATCATATTTCACTTTTGAAAAAGTAATGAAAAGAAAAAAAGAAAACAATGAAGAAGAATATTTTGATGAAGGAATTAAATTCCATGTTTTTAGTGATAAAGTATCATCTACGACTTCAGGAAAAAGTATACTTACAATATATATATCATTTGTTCTTATGGTAGGAAATTATGTAAGAAATTTCTTTGCTGGTCAACCTGAAAAAATAATGCTAACAGAGATGCCTTATTGTGGGAAAATTATTGATTTATGCGAAGGAATAAAAATATCAAGGAATAGCTTTGATTTTAAACAGGAAGAAGAATTATATTATAGACTTATTGAATTAATGAGGAGTCCGGAGTATCTGCGGTCACTGACAATGTCTAGCACTGAGCAATTTAAGAAAAGAAAAGAAATGACTAAAGTTAATAAAACTACGGATGGAGTTTAATTTTTATTTTGATTAAATTAAATAGAGAATTAAATTATTAATGAGTTGTTTTATTATTTACTAAAATAATTTAAATAATAAATAATTATTAAAATCAAATTTTAAATATAATAATAAAATAAATGGGGATTGGGGATTGGGGATTGGGGATTGGGGATTGGGCCCAATCCCCAATCCCCA
>Ga0247611_10011794_pt1 | contig 10017 bp, 20 predicted proteins | sample 177DNAGHGhighgp2_FD_192422 | JGI IMG/M metagenome (GOLD analysis project Ga0247611, IMG submission 192422) | Sheep rumen microbial communities from Palmerston North, Manawatu-Wanganui, New Zealand - 1770 DNA GHGhigh gp2 | ecosystem: Host-associated > Mammals > Digestive system > Stomach > Rumen... | reverse complement strand
TCTTTAATTCTTATTTGTAAAACTTATTTAAAAATGAATTAGGCTTTGGATTGCGGAGATGTAGAAGGATATGGTAAATATAGTAGAACCTATGATATGTTAAGGAAATCCGCAAAGTTTACCGCAGCACAAAATAAAGAAGAAAAGGGTGATGCCGTTGATTCAGTCGGTGAATTAGTTGCCTTTTGTTAGAAAAACGGTGGAAGGATACCTAGATTTTAGATTAAACAACCTGATGCTATTGATAAAATTATTGACGATTTAAAAGCATATAATAGAAGTCTTATTTATGAAGATGCTGCTCTTGCAAGACAGGTTTAGGATTATTTGAAGCAAGCAAGAGCGCAACAAATGAAAAAAGAAGACGTTAAAATGGCTAAAGAACAAGGTTTTGATGTACCTCAATTAACAGAAGAAGATACTTTAGCTTATAAAGAATTTTTAAGGAAATAGGCAAGTGAAACTGATAAAATTACAAAAGGTCTTGAATAGGAATTTTTATTAGATGAAGAAAAGTATCCTAAAATGAAAAGTATTATTATTCCAACAGGAGGGCATCAAGAATGAGTTTACAAACATTATTAGATAGTTCTCTTGCTTATGAGGGTAAAAAACAAGGTATATCAGAATAGAGATTGCTTTAGAATTTAGACAATATAAGAGATAAAATTGCTTTTTTTAGATAGTACCCTGATTTATTTATTGATTTTATACAAGGTCCAGAAGGTACTTTTAAATTTCTTTATTACCAGCGGATTTTCTTGCGGATCGTTATGCGGCATCGTTATGTTTATGCAACGTTCCCCCGTAGAATATGTGCGGGGTGAGAATAGTAATATTCTCAAAGGAAACCTATTGAATTGCTGGGAAGTCCAGAACGGATTATCAGCAGCTAAGTTATTTATAAGGAGATTTTTATGGAGAAGAGAATTAGCGATCTCTACCCTGATATTAAAGATTGTTATATTATTGATGACATGGGTAAAATTCGTAATATTAATACAGGAAATTATATAAAAATAAATAAAAATCATAACGGTTATATGAGAGTAAGTTTAATGAAAAAAAGAGGAGGAACAACTTCTATTCAATATCATAGATTATTAATGATGTTATTTAAGCCAGTAAAAGGAATGGAAAAATTACAAATAAATCATATAGATGGTAATAAAGAAAATAATACATTAGATAATTTATAGTGGGTGACTCCTCAAGAAAATATACATCATGCAATTGAAACTGGATTAACTAATTTTTCATATTTACAGGGAGAAAAAACTAATTTTTCTCATTATACTGAAAAAGATGCAAAATTAGTAATAGATTTATTAAAGAGTAATAAATATACTGATAAAGAAATTTCTAAAATTACTGGTTTTCCTGTAAGAAGTTTTATAGCTAAAATAAGACGTAAAGAAACTTGGACTTATCTTACTAAAGATATAGATACTCCGTTAGGAAAAGCGGAAAGAAAAACTTTTACTTATAAATAAAAAGTTCAACGACTATCTCGGAAGAGAGTAGAGGAAAAGTTTCCTCGAAGCGGTAGGCTCCTTTAGTTCCAAGCTAAAGGATGATGATATAGTCTAATCTCTATGGGAACATAGAGTGCATTTATGTAAATATAATTTAACGAATTATATTAAATATAAATAGCGTATTCAAAATCATTTTTGTCAATGATGGCGTTAATGATTAGATGTGTTTTATATCCTGGCGCCGATTTATTTGTAACTACAGGTGGTAAGGAACAGGCGGCATCTATTACGGTAGCGAAAATAGAAGAAATTTGCCGTTTGATTCCCGCGCTTGCAAATTAGATAAACTGGGATAGAGGTAAAACTAAAAAGTCAAGAGATGATGTAAACTATGTATTTAAAAATGGTTCAAGAATAAGTATTCTTGCCGCAAAAGAATCTTCAAGAGGACAAAGAAGAACGGGCGGAATCATGGAAGAATGTGTTCTTATTGACCAAACGATGTTAAATGAAGTTATTATTCCTACTACTAATGTTAATAGACAACTTGCAGATGGGACTCGTGATAGTAAAGAAGTGGTTAATAAATCACAAATATATATTACTACAGCAGGATGGAAAAATTCGTTCGCTTACGATAAACTCATTTAGCTATTGATACGTAGTTTAATTTAGCCAGATGAAGTTATGATAATGGGTGGAACTTATGAAACACCTATATTAGAAGGATTGTTAGATGAAGATTTTGTATAGCAATTAAAATTATCTGGAACTTTTAATGAGGATTCTTTTGATAGATAGTATAAAAGATTTTGTACTATTAAAATTATTGAGAATTGCTGGAACACCCTTAGAGCCATATAAACTACAACATAGAAATGAAAGATATTCAAGTGTGAATGTTTAAAAATTATATGGATTGGGAAATCAGCAGCCGAGCCTCGAACAGAGGAAGGTTCAACGACTAGGTACTTTACAATGCGTAAAGCAGTACAATACAGAATACAAAAGAAAGGTTATTATTATGAAACAAATTATTATTGATAATATTAGTACCTCTTATTTTATTACTGAAGATGGAAAATGTTATAATTCTAAAACAGGTAAATATTTACAAGGACAATAGAATTATAAAAACCATTATTTTTCTTATATGTTAACTATGCCAGATGGATCTAAAAAAAGACGTTATGCGCATAGATTGGTAGCTATGGCATTTTTACCTTAGCCATAGAATAAAAATAAAACAGAAATAAATCATAAAGATGGAAATAAATTAAATAATTACGTTGATAATTTATAGTGGGTAACTCCTCAAGAAAATGCTCAACATGCGTTAAAAAATAATTTAAGAAATTTTGAGCATGTTTTTTGTTTCAATAAAGATCAACAGTTAGTTGCAGAATATAAAACTGTAAAATAGGCAGCTAAAGCTGTTAAAATTAATGAATCTTTAATATATCAAGAATTACAAAAAGAAATAAAAACTCTTTCTGGGGGTTTTTATTGGTCGAAAGAAAAAAAATTAAAAAAAATAAAGAATTATCCAAATTTAGGAAAATCAAAAGAGGTTTTTCAATATGATTTAAATGGACGTTTTATTAATAAATACAATTCTACAGGAGAGGCTGCTAGAAGTTTAGGAGTTTCTTCTAACTCACATATAGGAGAATGTTGCAGAGGTAAAATAAAAACATATAAAGGTTTTATATGGAGATATTCTGAAGATATAGTCTCACCTTCAGAGAAATCTGAAGAGAGTGATTGCGGTCACTCGTAAGATAAGTGAGATCGTTATGGAGTGGAGATGCTTAGAATGCATTCTTTTCATCTTAGATATTTGATAAACATAGAGTATTGCGGCAACCAGAAGGAGAATATAGCGGTAGGTCTAGTAGATCAGCGTACTATGTTTTAGGAGTTGACGTTGGTCGTATAGGATGTACATCAGAGGTAGCAGTTTTTAAGTGTACCCCACAGCCGCAAGGAGCAGCAATTAAATCTTTAGTTAATCTTTATACTTTTGAAGAATAGCATTTTGAACAGCAAGCTATACATATAAAGAAAATATATTATAAATATAAAGCTAGAAAGATTGCTTTAGATACAAATGGTTTAGGAATCGGTCTTTTAGATTTTATGGTATTAGCACAGGAAACGGATGACGGAGATTACCTTCCGCCTTTTGGGGTTTAGAATGACGAAGAAGGTGTATATAAAAAGATATTTAAAGGAATCTCTGAATATTAGAAAGATGCTATTTTTCAAATAAAAGCAAATGCTCCTATTAATACATAGGCTTATTCCTATGCACAAACTCAAATGTCAAGTGGAAAAATTAAATTTTTAATTGATTAGGCTTAGGCAAAGGCCAAATTAATGTAGACAAGGACAGGTCAAAATATGACCCCCGATAAGAGAAATGAATATCTTCGTCCTTTTGTTTTAACCACAGTATTAAGATAGCAGATGTTAAATTTAGTATAGGATAATGAAGGTGTAAATATTATTTTAAAGCAAGATAGCCGTGGAATAAAAAAGGATAAGTTTTCTGCTTTTGTTTATGGATTATATTTTATTAAACAAGAAGAATAGCGGGCTCGTAAAAGGAAGAAAAGAGATTTAAGTAAAATGTGTTTATTTACACCTTATTAAAAAAATAAAATATAGAAAATGGACAAATTTAAATAAAAGTTTTTTTTTATTTTTTATATATAATTAGTTAAAGAAAGGAGATTATATTTTAATGAGGTCTTCTCGTGCAGAAATAAAAATATAGGAGATTTTAAAACAGGCAGGACTAGATTTTTAGGAAGAATATAGTTTTCCTGATTTAATAGGTCGTGGCGGCCATGCTTTACGCTTTGATTTTGCAGTTTTTGATGATGATAGGGAATTATGGTTTTTAATTTAGTATCAAGGTATCCAACATTATAAACCTAAAAGTATTTTTGGAGGAATGTCTGGATTACATCAACAACAATATTATGATATGCAAAAACGTTAGTATTGTAAAAAGCATGGTATAACACTAGTAATAATTCCTTATTGGGATTAGCATTAGATAAATTATGATTATATTATGAATTTAGCTAATGATTATTAAAGGCGGTGAGGTTTTGAGAAACAAAAAAGAAGAAATAAAGAAGAAAGGTTTTAGTATGACCCCTTCTTTAGATATTAATGAAACATACTCTCCCGCAACCGATTTTTCAAAAATAAAAGTAGGAACAAAAATTTTAACTGATGCAGTTGTATCATTAGGAGAATATAAAAGAATCAATCCTAAACTAGGAGATAAAAGATAGGTCTTAAAAGCTATTAATACTGGGGATATAAATAGAATGATAGATATATCTAATTTCTTTTATAAAACAAGTGGAATTTATTCAAGATTATGTCGTTATATGGCATATCTTTATAAATATGATTGGTTTATCACTCCTTATATAAAAGGGTGCGAAGGACTATTAGATCCTGATAGTGGACTAGGAAGTATGGAAACTAGCGAATAGGATAAAGAAAAAAAGAAACAATTTAGTAATTTTTTTAAAGTATTAAAATTCTTTTAGTCTTTTGAAGTGAAAAGATTTTGTGGAGAAGTTGCTTTAAAAGTAATACGAAATGGAAGCTATTATGGCTATTTACTTTCTCAAGGTAATAAAATTGTAGTTCAATAGTTACCTGTAAAATACTGTCGGTCAAAATTTAAAATATCTAATCGTCCTGTTGTAGAATTTAATATGAGATATTTTAGAGATGCTTATCCAGATGATACTCAAAGGTATCGTATTCTAAAATTATTTCCAAAAGATTTTCAGAAAGGATATAAATTATATATTTCAGGTAAATTAAAACCAGAATATCCTGGAGACGAATCGGGATGGTATGTATTAGATACAAAAAGTACCATAAAATTTAATATTAATGAATAGGATTTTCCTGCTTTTATTTCTGTGATTCCCGCTATTATTGACTTGGATGCCGCACAATAGTTAGATAGGAAAAAAATGGCTCAAAAACTTTTGAAAATTATTATTCAAAAGATGCCATTAGATAAAAATGGTGATTTAATATTTGATGTAGATGAGGCACAGTAGTTACATAATAATGCCGTTCAAATGGTTAGTCGTGCAATTGGAGTTGATATATTAACAACTTTTGCAGATGTAGAAGTTGCAGATATGTCAGATAAAGGCACTACAACTACAGTAGATGATTTAGAAAAAGTAGAAAGAGCAGTTTTTAATGAAGCTGGTGTTTCTCAATTACAATTTAATAGTGATGGAAATATTGCTTTAAATAATTCTATTTTAAATGATGAATCTTCTATGTATAATTTATTAACTCAATTTGAATCTTTTTTAAATTTATTACTGGAGCCTTTTAATAAATCACCTAAAAAGTGTTATTATCAAGCGCAATTTTTACCTACTACTATTTATAATTATAAAGAATTAGCAAAATTATATAAATAGCAGGCGCAAATGGGTTATACTAAAATGTTACCTCCCGTAGCATTAGGACAAACTCAAAGTTCAGTTTTAGCAAATGCCTTCTTTGAAAATGATATACTTGATCTTGTCAGAGTCTTTGTCCCTCCTCTTACATCTAATACAATGAATGCGGAAGCCTTACAACAGAGGTCCGCTATAAATAGAGGTGGTAGTAATCAATCAGAAGGTGAAGGTGCTGGTAGACCAGAAAAACAGGACAATGAAAAATCAGAAAAAACAATATTAAATAAATAGAGTATGTAAGGAGAGAAATATGGCATTAACGCATCAAAGTATAGCTACTATTAATTCTCCTGAGTTTATTAATTTACAACCATTAGATATTAATCCACTGATGTCCTCTTGTGAGATTAAAGTTTTTTACTTAGGAGAAAATCGTAATGGTAGTTTTATATCTAAATAGGTTGCCGCAGAGATGGCTAAAACTTTACGTGGGGCGCCTATTGTTGGATATTATAAAAAAGATAAAGAAGATTTCGCAGATCATGGTGACCAAGTTATCTTAGATGACGAAGGCTTTCATTTTAATTGTTTAACTAAACCATATGGTTTTGTGTCTCCTGATGCAAAAGTATGGTTCCAAGATTTTGAAGATAAGGATGAGTTTAATAATAGTATTATTAGAACTTATTTAATGACAACAGGTTATTTATGGACAGGACAATTTGAATAGGCTAAACAAGTCTTTGATGATGGCGGAAAACCTCAATCTATGGAATTAGAAGAAAAAAGTTTACAAGGTCATTGGGCAAAAAATTCAAAAAGTGATATGGAATTTTTTATTATAAATGACGCAATATTCTCAAAGTTATGTATTTTAGGAAATAATGTGTAGCCTTGTTTTGAAGGTGCATCTATAACCTCTAATACATTTAAGTTAGATAAAGATTTTTCAAATACTTTATTTAGTATGATGAAGGATCTAAAATATGCCTTAGAAAAAGGAGGACAACCAGAAATGGCAAAACTTGAAAATCAAGCTCCTGAAGAAGTAAAGGACACTTTTGTTGAAACTTCTTTTGAGAAAAAAGAAGAAGAAGAGAAGAAAGAAGAAAAATCTGATTCTCAAGGAGAAGATACAACAGAAGATAAAGAAGAAGAAAAAGAAGATAAGAAAAAGAAAGAATATACCGCAAAAGAAGATAAAGAAAAGAAGGATTAGGAAAAAGAAGATTCTTCTGACGATAAAGAGGATTCTGCGGAAAAAGAAGATGAAGATGAAGATAAGAAGAAAAAATTCACAGCTTTACAGGCTGATTACGAAACCTTATCTCAAAAATATTCTGATTTAGAAAAAGAAATTGCTTCTTTAAGAGAATTTAAACAAAACATTGAAGATAAAGAAAAAGATGCCTTAATTAATCAATTCTTTATGCTTACAGACGAAGATAAGAAAGACGTTATTTAGAATAAGTCTAAGTATACTCTTGCGGAAATTAAATCAAAATTAGCAGTAATTTGTTTTGATAAAAAGGTCAATTTTAATTTAGAAGAAGATTCTAAAAATGAAGAAGATTAGAAGGGTATTGTAACTTTCAATGTTTTAGAAACAAAAGATTCAACGCCTGATTGGGTCAAGGCTGTTGAAGCGACGATGAATAATAAATTTTAATTAGGAGGAATGCTAATATGGCTACAAGAAAAGGATTTGGCCAGGTTGAGCCTAATCACTTATCAGCAAGATATACAGGACAAATTTATGCACAACTCCCTGCAAAAGATTCTAGCAATCATGCTATTACTCAACTAGAAAACGGTCAGTTTTTAAAATATGACTATGCTAATGCACGTGCATGCAATAGTGCTAGTGTTGCAGGAGAATGGATGTTAGTTTTTAATGAAGAGAAATTATATGATGAACGTCATCAAAATCATAAGGACTTTGTTTTAAAGAATACTGATTTTACAGATGGCTTAATTTATCCTCGTTTATTAAAGATTAATGTTGGTGATATTTTCACAACAAATACTTTTAAGTCAAGTGGTACACCTGCTACAGTAACAAGTTTAGATGGGAAAATTACTCTTCCTGATATTAAGGTTGACGATTATGTTGTTATTAGTAGTGATGGATGGTTAACAAAATGGACAGCTTCTGGTAACGAAACTGCACCTACAAGCGGAATTGTTTTTAAGGTTGTTCCTCATTTTTCACAGTCTTATGATAGTACCTCTAGTGCTTGGACACCGGGTTATACACTTCCTGACGGACAGTGGGCCGCTAAGCTTCAGAGAGTAATGTAATTTAATAGGAGGATATAGATATGGCTTTAGATAGAAAACAACTACAAGCATTAGCTAAGGCTACTGCTAAGGCTTCATTAAATCCTTCTACGGCTTTTGCTTTTGGCGATAAAAAGCTAACTTTCGAAGCATTAAATGAAACCTATAGAGAAGAAATGAATAAACTTGCGAGTACTTATGCAGAGTATCGTGAGAATAAGAATCTTATTTTTAACTTAATCGAAATTGGTTTAGATGAGATTCTTCCTGCAAAGGTTATGCAGAACTATGGTCAGTTTGCTGACGTTAAAACTTATGCACAGGGTGATAAACCTGTATTCCGTGTAAGAATTAGTGAAGCTTCTAAGAAGCGTGCTAAGAGTTTCGTAACAAGAGTTGGTCTTGCTGGTAGATATGAAGTCTTCAAGCTAGATGGATTCACACTTGAAGTTCCTACAGCAGCATACGGCGGAGCAGCTTCTATCGGATTCGAAGAGTTCCTTGATGGACATATCACAATGAGTGATGTTTATGATTTAGTTCTTGAAGGACTTGATGAAGCTGTTTATCGTGAAATTGCTAAGGCTCTTGTTACTATGGCTCAAGACAGTAATTTTAATCCTTATAACAAAGCTAATGTTGCAGGATTTGACGAAGCTGAATTTGATCGTCTGATTGCAACTGCGGATGCTTATGGTCAAAGTACTATTTATTGTACATTCGACTTTGCAGCAACTATGCTTCCTGCAAATACAGATAAATGGTCAGATAGTATGAAGGAAGATATTTGGAACAATGGTTACTTTGCTACATATAAGAGACATAGAGTAATCGTTCTTCCTCAGAGCTTCGAAGATGCTACAAACTCAACAAAAGTTCTTGATCCTCGTTATGCTTACATTATTCCTACAGGAGCAGAGAAACCTGTTAAGGTTGCTTTTGAAGGACAAACAGCGGTTAGAGAACATGAAAATGCAGATTGGTCAAGAGAGATTCAGACTTATAAGAAACTAGGTATTGCAGTTTATAATGTAAATCCTGGTATTTGTGTTTATAAGAACTCTGCTCTTTCAAAGAATAATGCTGCTAGATCAACTGGCACTCCTGTAATTAATACAGATATGACTATTGGTGATTAATAATAAAATAATGGGGAAGAAATAACGTTCTTCCCCATTATTTTTATATAAAGGAGATACAAGGAGAAGATATGGAAAAGACTACATTAATTAGAGTTTTAAATAGAGATAATGGTTCTGTTGTTTATTCTATTCCTGAAATGAATGGATTAAGACGTGTTTTTCAACCTGGCGAAGCAAAAGAAGTAACTTTTGAAGAACTTGAGAAGTTATCATATATTCCTGGCGGAATGGCTCTTTTAGAAGATAGTTTAGTTATTTTAAATAATGCATAGGCAGTACGTTTAATATTAGGTAGTGTAGAGCCTGAATACTCTTATTCAAGAGAAGATATTATTAAACTAATGCAAACTGGTTCTTTAGATGAATTTTTAGATTGTTTAGATTTTGCTCCTGAAGGAGTTAAAGATTTAATTAAAAATTTAGCAGTAGACTTACCATTAAATGATGTAGCTAAAAGAGAAGCTATTTTTAATAAATTAGGTTTTAATGTAGATAATGCTATTAGAATCAAGAAAGAGTCTGAAGATCCTATAACAGAAGAACCTGCAGTTAGAAGAAGAGTACAAAAGACTTAGAATAAAACTTCGACATTAACCAGTCGCCGCGTCGTTAGATAAAGATGAGGAGGTGTACACATGGCAATATTAAACTACACAC
>Ga0247611_10011793_pt1 | contig 10017 bp, 7 predicted proteins | sample 177DNAGHGhighgp2_FD_192422 | JGI IMG/M metagenome (GOLD analysis project Ga0247611, IMG submission 192422) | Sheep rumen microbial communities from Palmerston North, Manawatu-Wanganui, New Zealand - 1770 DNA GHGhigh gp2 | ecosystem: Host-associated > Mammals > Digestive system > Stomach > Rumen ... | reverse complement strand
GTACCTGCATCGATAGCTTTCCAGTTAAGTTCAACAACTTCTTGACCTTTTTTGGCATAGCTCTTTTCAGCAAATTTCTTCATCCATTTATTTGCTTCTTCATATGGCATAATGCCTTGATTTAAATAGAAGAATGAGGCTTGAAGAATTGTATTGGTGTGACGACCCATACCGATTTCAGAAGCAATCTTATTAGCATCAATGACGTAGAATTTAGCGTGTTTTTCTGCTAATTGATGTTTCATACGATTTGGAAGTGATTTCTCAAGTTGAGCATCACTCATATCGGTATTAAGTAAGAATGTTCCGCCTTCTTTTAAGTTCTTGATCATATCAAATTTAAAGATATATGTATCAAGTGAACATGAGATGAAATCAGCATTCTCAACATAATATGTTGAATGGATTGGAGATTTTCCAAAACGTAAGTGAGAACGAGTAACACCACCAGCTTTTCTAGAGTCATAGGCGAAATATGCTTGTGCATATTGATGGGTTGCATCACCAATAATCTTAATTGAAGATTTATTAGCAGAGACAGTTCCATCACTACCTAAACCATAGAATAAGCAAGAAGTATAATCGGCTTTAACATGGAATTTTTCATCGACTGGAATTGATAAGTGAGTTACATCATCGTCAATTGAAACGGTGAAATTATGGAATGGTTTTCCTTCAAGGAAGTCATAAACTGCTTTAACATGTTTCGGTTGAGTATCTTTGCTGGATAAACCATAACGGCCACCATAAACTTCGATCTTTTCTAAACCGACTTGCTTTAAAGCAGCGACAACATCGAGATATAAAGGTTCACCAGTAGCGCCAATTTCTTTTGTTCTATCTAAAACAGCGATACGTTTAACGCTAGCAGGTAAAACTTTTGCTAAATGTTTAGCAGAGAATGGTCTATAAAGGTGAACTTTAACTAAACCGACTTTCTTGCCTTCTTTAGCAAGTTCATCAATGACCTCGATAGCCGTTTCGGTTACAGAACCCATTGCCACGATGACGTTCTCGGCTTCTTTTGAACCATAATAAACGAATGGTGCGTATTCTCTACCAGTTAATCTGGTAGCTTCTTTCAAATACTTCTCGACGACTTCAATAACGTGATTGAAGTGAGCATTTTGAGCTTCTCTAGCTTGGAAGTAAATATCGTCATTTTCAGCACCACCGCGAGTAACTGGGTGAGTGTGTGGATTTAAAGCGCGAGCTCTAAATTCTTCAACCTTATCCATTGGAAGAAGTTTGCGATATTCTTCAGCGTCGACAAATTCGACATTTTGAATTTCGTGAGATGTTCTAAAACCATCGAAGAAATGCATCATTGGTGTCGATGATTCAATAGCAATTAAGTGTGCTATTGGTGCTAAATCAGCAATTTCTTGGACAGAATGTGAACAGAGCATGGTGATACCAGTTTGTCTACATGCATAGATATCTTGGTGATCGCCAAAGATTGACAAGGCTCTTGTGGCTAATGAACGGGCCGAAACATGTAAAACGGCTGGTAAAAGTTCACCACACCATTTATAGATGTTTGGAATCATTAAAAGGAGACCTTGTGAAGCTGTATATGTTGTTGCTAAAGCACCAGCTTGAAGAGCACCATGGACAGTGCCAGATGCACCGGCTTCAGATTGCATTTCAACAACTTTAACAGGTGTGCCGAAAAAGTTCTTTTTGCCTTGAGAAGCATAGACATCAACTAATTCAGCCATTGGGGAAGATGGTGTAATTGGATAAATGCCAGCTACTTCAGTGAAATAATAGCTACCAATAGCAGCGGCAGTATTACCATCTACAGATAGAAATGATTTTTTAATTTCCATTTTTAAACTCCTTGTGCGCATATATTATAAACGCGTGCATTACGAATTCAAACAAAAAAATCGGAAAAATCCGATTTTCATGTTAAATTGAAATCCTAAATCTATTTTTTAGTCTTATTCTTAAGGTCGTCCAATTCTTTTTGAACTAATTTCTTTAAGACTTTAAGATCTGCTTCGCTTAAAGAAGCATTACGGTCGACAAGACCATTGAACGTCATTTTCTTATATAAAAAATCAGGAACAGATTTATATTCACTTAATTCTTTTTTGCTAACCTTTATAATTTCTTTCTTTTCGCGTTTAGCTTCTTCAACTTCAATATATTTGCTAATAGAAGGAATAAGTTCTTTTAAATCGAAGCTTGGATCCATTGCTAACGTAGGTTCAAAAAACGACAATTGTTCAGCAATGACCTCTGGGTAAACGCCCATGATAGAAGAAAGATTCTCACAAGTCAGATATCTCTTTTTTGAATTCTCAATCGCGGATAAATATTTTTTAGCAGTCGTTTTATTCATGGATATATTATAAACCCTTTAGCCCTTATAATGAAACTCATCTTTAACTTTTGAGGAAGAGAACCATTTCTCAATAACTTTATATTCATCAAAGTAAGATAATGTTTCTTCATCAGGTTCTTCCCAGGAATCATACATTCGTTCAATAACTTCATCAGGTATAATTCGATCTTCGCTTCTAAGTTTATTAGTCTCTAAAGTTTGTTCGATTCTTTTCTTAATAACAACGAGAATTTTTTTATCAAATCCTTCCGCTAGTTTTCCATAAAATATGCGGTATTTGTTGAGGATATTTGTAGAATCGGCAATTACAGTTACATCATCATATAAGTCTTTATATTTCAAAATATCCTTGTTAAACCTATCCCACATTTCTTTATCATGATCTAGATTTTTAAATTCACCAGTAATCTCTTTTCTTAATGCGTCACTTGAGACGACGAAAACATTTTTATGAGTAAGTCTATATTGTTCCGCCCAAGTAGATTTTCCTGAACCAGGAATCGCAGAGAGAAGGATAAAAGTTTTCATGCAAAAATATTACTTTAAACTTTATAAGTTTGCTAACAATATTTTATGAATGCGGTTACATAAATAAAACCACACCCGAAGATGTGGTTAATTAGCTAATGGTGCGCCATGTAGGATTCGAACTCACGACCCACTGATTAAGAGTCAGTTGCTCTACCAGCTGAGCTAATGGCGCATTGCTTTAATAATATATTATAAAGAATAAGGACTTTCAAGAATTATATTGCGCCCTTAATTATATTAATGTTTATGAAATTGCTCTTGGACTGTTTTTAGAGCAACGGTATCGAATGTAATCGTGTCGGCGTATGGAAGAACTTTCTTGATATCTTCCTCGTTTTGAATCGTCCAACAATTCATAAAATGTCGTTTTCCATATCTTCTAACACGTCTTTCATCAAATAAGACCTTTTCAACATCTAAACCTTCAACTGTTCTTTTAAATAAAGTGAAGGTATATTCATCGCTCTTGGCCACTAAAAGTAAACGAATATATCCCTTTCCTTTAAACGGCCATAGGGAACGTGGGTCAAAAGAAATCAAAACGATGTTCTTTTTATCCTTAATATATTTAGAAAGAACTTCTTCTGCTTTCTTTGCTAACGCTTTATAGTTCTTCTCATATACCTTTAATTCGACAAGGATTGGAACCTGTTCATTAACTAGTTCAAGAACTTCTTCAAATCTTGGAATCTTTTGGCCGTCTAAAAGATTATAATTTCCCTGCAATTCTGCGGTGGTTAAGTGTTCAACAATGCCAGTTTTTCCTGTTAATCGTTCGAGTTTTTCATCGTGAATAACAACCAAATCATTGTCTTTGGTTAAATGAATATCTAACTCAATAGCAACCTTATTTTTTAGGGCTAATTCAAAAGCTTTTAGAGAGTTTTCTGAAACATCTTTGTTCCATAATCCGCGATGGGCAACACCCTTTAAAATAAGAGGATTAACTTGTTGAATTAACTTAGTTTTTTTCATCGTTTTAATCTTCTTGATCTAAAGCAGATAAACCAGTTTTTATCTGGGTTTTGCGCGATTTTACATTTTTTACGAACAAGAATATCGCAATTGATGCAACGATACAAATACCGGCATAGACTGGTAAAGTATTCCAGTCAAACGAAGGGGCTAACAAAAGAGCACCAAAGGCAATTGGAGTAATCGTTTGTGCGGTCATTGAAGCGGCATAATAATAACCGGTAAATTGACCAATCTTTTTACCTGTACAAAGTTCAACAACCATTGGATAGGAGTTGACGTGAACAAGTGACATGCCAAATCCTTTAACAAACCAAAGGATGTATAACCATAATGGGAGATTAAATAGCATAAAACCATTAGTAATTCCTAAGGTTTTTGTAAAGATAAACCAGAATAGATAAGCCGCTACAGTGAGGAATAATCCACTGAGAAGAGTCCATTTACGACCAATCTTTCCAGCGATGATACCGCCAAAGACGAAACCAATAACAGAACCAACACCGCCAACGATTGTTAAGATTCCGGTTTCAAGCGTGCTTCCGCCCGTATTATATTGAATATAACTAGATAAGAAGGTCGAAACTCCGTTATCCGCCATAAACCAGAAGAATTCTGCGCCAAGGATTAAAAAGAGCATTATTTTGTTAGCTTTGCTTAATGGAGCGTCATCATCTTCGGATAATTTTTCAGCAGATTCAGCGACTAATTCGCCTCTTGCCATTTCATCTTTAACTTCTTCAGCGATTTTGTTTTCTTTAACTAAAATGAACAAAACCACTGCCGAAACAAGCATTAAAACTGAAGCAATTAAGAAAGGAGCTTCAATAAGCCATGGGTTGCCAGTTTGAGGATCTCCTGCATAATCTCCGATTCCTAAATAACGTTTAAAGACAAAGATCATTCCTACAACTGAGGCAAAAGCTCCACCTAAATAGCCCATGATGTTAATTAAACCATTTGCTTTACTACGTAATGGCTTTGGTGTCATATCAGGCATTAATGAAACAGCAGGATTACGATACATCATCGCGAATAGAAGAATAACGGCCATCATAATGATTGTGCCTACAATGTTATTAAACATAAAGAAGACTGGAATAAACGGGAACGCTATGGCACAAACAGCGGTGCCAACTAATATGTAAGGCATACGTTTACCGAGTTTAGTATGTGTCTTATCAGACAAACGACCAAACAGAGGCATTAATAATAACGCTGCTAAGTTATCCATTGCCATAACAATACCGACGATATAAGTAACTTGTCTTTCATTATCGGTATTGAGAGCAGATTTAAATAACTCGGTTAAGAAAAGTGGGCACCAAGTATCATATACTTGCCACAATAGTAAAATACCAAAGAAGGCAAAACCAATGATAAGTGTTCGCTTATAATTGAGTTTAAATTCTTTGTTTTCAATTGCTTTTTCCATACATATTCTCCTTTATATTTTTTTAAGCAATTCAGGTAATTCTTTAATGGAATCAATAATATAGGTAGGACGATAAGAATATTTTTCCAAATCTTCCATCTTTGTTTCGCCAGAAAGAGCCATTACCGATGTAACGCCAGCGTTAACTCCCACTAAAATATCGGTATAAATACGGTCACCTACAACTACAATATCTTTTAAATCAACATTAAACATTCTAGCGAGCGTATAAATAACTTCAGGATCAGGTTTTCCCATTACTCTTGCTTTTTTATTGGTTGCAAGTCTAATCCATTCAATCATCCCACCGCAATCAGGAATATAAAGTCCACCTTCAATTGGGCAACGATAATCTCCGTTAGTCGCAATAAATGGAATGTCTCTCGTCTCCAAAAATAGGCAGGCATCACGCAATTCTTGATAAACTAACTCAGTCGAAAATCCCGCTAAAACCCCATCTATTTTTGCATTTTCCTCATATTTTGAAATGAGTTCAAAATCTTTAGAAAGTTTATTTTTTAAAGACTTATTACCAATTACAAACAAACGTTTTAAACCTTGTTTTTTTAAATAAGAAATCGCAACCTCGGTCGAGGAATAAAAATTCTTATTTCTATCACATTTGATTCCGAAATTTTTAATCTTTTCGAAGTAAAAATCTAAATCGTGTGAAGAATTATTGGTAAAGAAAACATATTCGACATTATCTTTATTTAATTGCTCAAACGCTTCTTTTGCCCCAGGAATTAAATCTTTTCCGAGATAAATGGTGCCATCCATGTCGAATATGACTAGTTTTCGCATATTTCTATTATATTGGAATAATTTATAAATGATAATAAATTGTAGTTTTTTGTTAAGCGCTTACATTTTCTTATTGACATTATTTATAATGTTGAATTATAGTAATGATAGATAAAGTATCAGTTTGAAAGTGAGACTATCATTATGGGCTTGAAAGATTTAAAAACTCAATATTTAGTCGATGTAGCTACTAAGCTGTTTTTAGAGAAAGGCGTTGTTGATGTCACAATTAAAGATATCGCTACGGAAGCGGAGATTGGTGAAGCAACAATCTATCGTCATTTCCAAAAGAAGCAAAACATTGTTTTAGCCTCAGCGCTTGTTCTTAAAGAGAAAGTATTTAAAAGTTATTTCGATCTTTCCAAAGGAAAAACTGGCTTTGAGAAGATTGAAATTTTTTATACTTCATATCTTAATGTCTTTAAAAACTCACCTGAATACTTTTACTTTATTAATGAATTTGATGCATATATGTGCGTTGAAGAAAATGTTTCCCTAGGCGAATACGAAAAAGAAGTTGATTCATTTAAAAATGAATACTTAGAAGCGTATGACTTAGGATTAAAAGATGGTTCTATTAGGAAAGTCGATTCGATTGAAACTTTCTATTTCTCCACCACTCATTCTCTTCTCGAATTATGCAAAAAATTATCAGCGACTCATGCTCTTCTTAAGCAAGATGAAAACAGTCAAAAAGCTGCTGAAATTGAATGTTTGATTAAGATTATTCTTGATTCGCTGAAACCTTGCGAGTCTAACGCAAGATGAAATATTTAAGGAAAGGATTACTAGATTAGACCTAGTATAGTTGTTTATGAAAAAAAGACTTAGTAAAAAACAGATGATTATATTCTCTGTTGGTCAATTTGGCTGGTCTTTACTCGGCGGCATCATTTCTGCTTGGTTAGTCACTTATTTTTTACCAACAGAACGCGATGTTGCACAGGGTGCTGTTAAGTACCTTGTTCCAGGACTTGCCATCGGTGGTTTCTTAACCATCATTGGACTTATTACGGCTTTAAGCCGTATCTTTGACGCTGTCACAGATCCACTTATTGCTTCTTTATCTGACAGATCCAAAAATCCAAGAGGTCGTCGTATCCCATTTATGCAAATTGCGGCCATTCCGTTTGCAGTCGTTACCGTTTTGATGTTCGTCATCGATTTCGGTGCTTATAACTCTTCACTTGGCTGGCTCAATATTCTTTGGGTCTCTGTCATGATCGTTTTATTCTATCTATTTATGACAATGTACTGTACTCCGTACAATGCTTTAATCTCCGAATTTGGTCAATGCCAAGAAGATAGAATGTTTATTTCTACCGCAATTTCATTTACTTATTTATTCGGTACATTAATTGCTTATGTTCCATTCGTTGTCGCTCCAATGTTAAGAGGTGCTGTTGGCTTCGCTTGGAGCTATCGTATTTGCTTCATTGTCCTTGCAGCTATTGCGTTAGTCGGACTTTTACTTCCAACAATTCTTTTAAAAGAAACAGATTTTATCGATCCAAAACCATCAAGAGAAAATGTTTTCAAATCTCTTACAGCTACATTTAAAAACAAAGATTTCCGTGTCTTTTCAGCCTCGGACATCATGTATTGGGTTGGTTTAACCATGTTCCAAACTGGTTTACCATACTTTGTCCGTGTCTCTATGGGCTTTAGTTCCTCCATGGTCATGGTTTTCATGGGTGGTATGACTGTTTTAGCCGCTGTATTTTATCCTTTCGTCACCAACCTTGTTAAAAAATTCGGCAAGAAAAAACTTGTTATTTTTGGTTTCGTAGGGTTAGCACTTTGCTATGCAATTGCCGCAATTTCCTCAATTCCTGGATTACTTCCAGAAGAACTACCACCAGACTACGAAGGTATCGGCGGAAATGGTTTAAGCTGGGCTTTTGGTATTGCTATCATGGTTATTTCAGCTTTCCCAATGGCTTTACTTGGAATTATTCCACAATCAATCGTTGCTGACGTTGCAGAAGCAGAAAGTAAAACAACTGGTGAAAACCGCGAAGGTATGTTCTTTGCTGCTCGTACATTTGCAATGAAGTTTGGACAATCATTAGCAATGATTCTCTTCACCTCTTTAGCAGTTTCAATGGCTGCAGCACGTGCTGGTGCTGATTCTGGTGAAGTTTATCCTTCTAAAGCTGGTATGATTATCGTCGCTGCTGTTGCAGTTGCCTTCTGTTTAGCAGGCGCAGCTATCTTATTCTTCTACAATGAGAAGAAAGTTATGAAGACCATCGCTAAAAAAGGTGATGAAGAATTCTTAAAAGCTGCTGAAGAAAATAATAAAGATAAATAATAATGAATATCCGTTATATAAAAAATAAAAAAGAATATTCGAACTTTGATACTTGTGAAGATTATCAAATCGATGTTATTAAAACCGAAAATAGAACAAGCGCAACTCTCACCGCTAAATGCGATCTTGAATTAGTTAAAGCTATTGAATTATTCCCACTTAAAACTAATAAAAAAGATTTATATTTCTTAAATGGCTACCAATCCTGGACAGACACTAAAGAATTTAAATTAGCAGATAGATTACGCAATATTAAAAAATCTCCACACATCATCTCACATATGTTTGCGATGCATGCTTATGGAGATAGCCATTTCTATAAATATTCGATTAAGAAATCGCACGGCTATGATTTGTTCTATAGCAAAGGGGAAAACGAGTCATTCATTTATAATCTCAATTTCGATGTTGCCTATTTAATCATTGAAATTATCAAAGATAAACGTTCGACAATTCGTCTTATTTCTGACCTCGAAGGTCTTAAATTAAAGAAAGGTGAAAGTGTCAAAATCTTTGATTATTACTTTTTCTCAGATTATAAAGAAGGACTAAAATCATTTAATGATCATTTCCCTTTAATAAACAAAGAAAAAATATTTGGTTACACATCTTGGTATAACTATTATCAAAACATCAATGAAGAAATTATCTTACGTGATCTAAAAGCGCTAGATAATAGATTCAATCTATTCCAAATCGATGATGGATATGAGACATATGTCGGAGATTGGTTTGATGTTAATAAAGAAAAATTCCCAAATGGACTTGAACCAATCGTTAAACAAATCCACGCGAAAGGTTTAAAAGCTGGATTATGGCTCGCTCCATTTGTAGCGGAAAGCAAATCTAAGTTATATCAAGAACATCCTGACTGGTTTGCTAAAAATAAAAAGAATAAACCAATCATCGCAGGTGGTAACTGGTCTGGTCATTACGTCCTAGATTTAGAAAATAAAGATGTAAGAAACTACATCAAAAAGTCTTTAGAGCATTATATGGAGATGGGATTTGATTTCTTCAAACTCGACTTCTTATATGCTGCTGGACTTCCTAGAATCGAAGGCAAAACAAGATGCATGGCTCAAAAAGAAGCTTATTGCTTCTTAAGAGAGATTCTTAAAGATAAAATTATCCTTGGCTGTGGAGCGCATCTAGCTAACTCCTATGGATGCTTTGATTATTTAAGAATTGGACCAGATGTCTCATTAAAATTTGATGATGTTGCTTATATGAGGTTATTCCACCGCGAAAGACCTTCAACAAAAGTAACGCTTCAAAATACAATTTATCGTTCGATATTCGATCAAAGATTTTTCGCAAACGACCCGGATGTATTTCTCTTAAGAGATGATAATATCGGGATGAGTTTCGAACAAAGAAAAGCATTAACTATCATCAACGCTTTATTCGGTTCAGTTTTAATGACTTCCGATAACATTGCCGAATATGATGAAAAGGAAAATGAAATTCTATCGGAAGCTTTAGATATATTCGAACATGCGAAAAATAAATCATTTGTTAAAAACGACAAATATATCGAGATTAAATATGAACTAAACGGAAAAGAACATTCCTTTAGCTACAATGTAAAGAAAGGAGTTATGT
>Ga0247611_10011792_pt1 | contig 10018 bp, 3 predicted proteins | sample 177DNAGHGhighgp2_FD_192422 | JGI IMG/M metagenome (GOLD analysis project Ga0247611, IMG submission 192422) | Sheep rumen microbial communities from Palmerston North, Manawatu-Wanganui, New Zealand - 1770 DNA GHGhigh gp2 | ecosystem: Host-associated > Mammals > Digestive system > Stomach > Rumen ... | reverse complement strand
CACCGCCAGCCAGGCCTCCGACACCATAAACACAATGCTTAACCTGCTGTGAGCAATCTTAAGCACATAAAACGTTTCTGGATGTGGGTGGGCATTGCTCTCCTCGTCGAACTGGCCGCCTTCACTCTCTGGAAGAGGTGGTACTGGTTCTTCCCCTCCCATGCCGTCAGCGAGGTCTACACCCGCTATGCCGGCACCGACGGCCTCAACGTTGTGTTCTTCAAAGATTATAAGATAAATGATACTGTGTATGTTGATGTGACGTATATAGAAGCCACAGCCGACTCTACATGGCTATTGCTCCAAGATGATTTTAATGCACCTAAAATTCCCGAGGAATATAGAGAACTTTTTGAAAAGACCAAAACTGTTGATTTGTGGCTTACGGCAAAAGACAACCATAAAATTCGGATAGATACAGATACAATTAGCCACGATATCATTGTATTATCTAGACAGTTGCAGGTGATATGTGTTTTCCACACGGAAAACAGTTTCCAAACAGACGCAATAATAGAACGAAAAATACAAAATTTATCTATTTCAAATTTAAAAAATTAAAACAATGAAAAAACAATTCATTTCTGTCGCACTCTTCGCAGTGCTGGCAACGATGGCAGTTAGCTGTCAGAAAGAAAATGTAATGGACATCGCGCCCGAAACATCCGTTTCCGAGACGGGCACCGTGTACACGGTGCAGTACGCCATTAACGGCGTACTGCACTCAATCACTATCAGCAATGATAGCGAGTGGGATGCTTTCATGCAGACTGTCTTTGCCCTCTCTCGCGAAGGATACGATGTCCGTATTATGGACGAGAACCGTCCTGCTAATGGATTCTCTACCAAGGACACGCAAGTGTACACCACATCAAGTGAAGCCGATGCCTCAACATGGACAAAAGAGAAAGTAAAAACAGGTTACCAAGTATCTATTTCGTATGATGAGACATCTGGGGTATATACCTGCGTGGCACAAAAATAACATATTATCGTAGGAGCGAAATAAAGAGAGGGTGCAGTGCAGAGAAGAATCCCAAACATTCGAACCGTCGAAGATTCAACCCTGCCACTTGCACCCGGGAACCATAGAGCCTCGCAGCCCTATGCATCGTCCGTAGCATCGTGCTACAGACATCCCTTTTAACGAGCACCCTCTCTTTTTATTGTCTGGTACACCAATTTTTCTGTCCAATGGTCACCCACCGCGTCCATTGGAGCCGTTGACCCCATCACTGTGTGCCTATTAGAACCATAAAGCCCATAAGACTCAAAATAAAAAGAAGCATCATTATGAAGCAATTACACAAACTCATCCTCGCCACCTGCCTCCTCCTGCCCTACAGCGTTGTGCTGGGGCAAACAGGTCAGAGGTTTCCAAGTCCGGCTTTCCACTGGAAGTGTCCATCGGCTGACTCGCTGTTGAACTTCCAACCGGCAACAATCGCACCACTACATTTCGACAGCATCCCCTATGCTGAAGACTACACAATTGTTGTGGTCTACAAGCCCGTCGTGGATACTGAAGCCGCCGTGTGGCAGCTCGTTTTCGCCGACAGCATTGTCCGGGGACTGACCACAGAACGCATTGTCTCCGACAGCACCTCAATTCGCTATTCCCAGCAGTCCGACCGCAAGCCGGTGATTCATACCTTGCGTCAGTCCGCTCCCGACATCACATCCGCCAACGTCAGACTGTCTGTCGGCGATGGGAATATCAAGGTCTCCGAGGTGCTGTATTTCAACCATCGTCTTGGCAACTCCGCCTTGCGTCGTGTGCAGTCCGCTCTGGCTATCCGATATGGCATCACTCTAGGCCCTGTCGACTATATTGGAGGCAATGGCAATCGCGTATGGCAGCATCGTCGCGACAGCGCCATGTTCCACCACCGCATCACAGGCATTGGCAGTGACACCATTAGCAACCTCCATCAGTTGTGCAGCCGCTCCGAAATGGACGGCTCCGTCGTCATACTCTCTACCGACAGCCTCCCACAGAGGGCCTATATTCTCGTTGGCGACAATGATGCACCTCTGACATTCCAGCAGGAGGACGGAAACGTGGAAACACTTGCCCGCCAATGGCGCATGCAAGCCTCGGATGCGGAAGATGTCGTATTCTCACTCTCATTCGATACACGGAATATCCCCACCCCCACCGACAGTCTGGTGCTTATTCTTGATGACAATATTGTTCTCCCATCGGCCACAACCACAAACGAAGTGCGTTTCAACAACTTATGGCTACCGTCCGACACTTGCACCTTCACCCTCGCTCGAGGCTCAATGTTGTGGCAATTGGCACAATCTGGCGCAAAGGGCGCCCAAGGCCATGGCGGCAGAGAATACGGCGGAAACGAAGAATTATCAATTTCCAATTCTCAATTCTCAATTTTTCCAAATCCCACCACAGGTCATTTCAATATCGAAGTGTCGGGTGCCCGCCAGGTACAGGTGACGATATATAGCCTCCATGGTAAGGTGATGGCCACCTACAACGATAGTGACCGCGACAAGTATTGTTTCGAAGGCTCCCTGCCGTCAGGCAACTCCTACTATGCCACCATCACTACCGAGAGTGGCAGCCAAACCATGAAACTCGTAGTAAAGTAAAGAAACCAAAGTTATGAAATCATCTCACAAATACTTATACATCCTTGCAGCTGTTGTGATACTGTCTTGTTTACAATCTTGCCAACAGCATGAAGAAACCATTATATCAAAGAACACAGTTCTTCAGGACAAAAACCATGAGAACGTTTCAGACACCAGTTCTGTACATGTCGCCAGCCAGCCGTTTCAAGATTTTGCAAACGTCCGCCAACCCGACAAGCGTGTCAGAGCAAGGAAAGGCCACACTCTGCTGATTGAGACCGAAGGTCTGAGTCTTGCGGCAACCGACACCGCCGTCATACGAAGTGATACCTATAGCGTGACTTCGTTGTTCCCCGAAGAACTGCCACCGCTGCCGCAGGGCATGATGAATATGACTGCCGCTACGGCAGGCTATCGCCTCCTGCCTGGCGGCGAGCATTTCCTGCCCTACGCGGAATTGCGAATGACTTACGACCCGGAGCGTCTGCCACAGGGCTATACGCCTTACGATATCTACACCTCTTTCTATGACACAGCAACCCTGGCTTGGGTGCGTCTGGAACGTGTCGGGGTAGATACAGTCAATCATGAAATCGTGTCGCTGACCACCCACTTCACCGACTTCATCAACGAGCTCTTGAAGGCACCCGAGATGCCCGAAACCCAGGCCTTCGTACCGACGGCACTGAGCGACTTGGAGGCTGTGAACCCAATGGACGGATTGACGATGATACAACCTCCTACGGCCAACAATAACGGCACTGCCAACATCAGTTATCCTCTCGAAATTCCCGCCGGTCGTGCGGGCATGCAACCCAACCTGACTTTGACATATAGCAGCACCGGCGGCAGCGGATGGCTCGGCGCGGGCTGGGACATATCCGTTCCGAGTATTACGCTTGACACCCGCTGGGGTGTACCTCGATATGATGGCACCTATGAAACCGAGATTTACTTGCTCAATGGTGAACAGCTGGTGACCAAAGACAAGAATGGTATTGTTCGTGACATGCCGCACCGTACCAACCAACAGACTAACCGCCTGCCTGACGGTACACAATTCTACGCCCGCACGGGCGATGCCCACGACAGCATAATCCGTCATGGCGACAGTCCCAAGAACTACTGGTGGGAGGTGGTGGATCGACAAGGAGTCACCCACTACTACGGCCGCTATTATCAAGCTGATCGTAGAATGGATATCCGCCCTAGTTATTTCGTTTTACCCAACCGGCTCCCATCTGGTGTCACTTATGATTCAAGCAGTAACACTCTCCGCTGGACGCTTCCGACCACCCTTTGTGACAACGACGACAATATAGCACGCTGGGTGTTGACTGAGAGTCGCGACACCTATGGCAATACAGTTCGTTATTACTACGACCAGGCTACAGTGAGAAATCGCGGTGCTGTAGGCCGTCAAATATATCTTGACAGCATCTCATATACAGGCCACAACGATACCGACGGATACTATACCGTGGTTTTCTGCCGTACAGGCAACATCACGCCCGATATCCCAGAAGTTTGCAACAATGGATTCAAAGAAATCACCGACCAGTTATTAAACAATGTTTACCTTAAATGTGGGGACGAAATTAAAACCATCTGGAATTTTGAATTAGAAAATAGCAACTTGAGTAATTTCAAGAATCGTCTGGTTCGTGTTACCAAGATAGATAGTGTGGGTAATATGCGTATGCGCGACTTACTTGACACTATGTGCCATTGCATACGTCAGGATGAAGACGAGTTTGCCACGGCTGGCGCTGATGCCCCGTATATATATATGCCTGACCATGACTCGGTTGTTCTCCATACCGTGTATGTCCCGAAGTATCGCATGCTTTGGGAAAAATGTTGTGTGCTTGACACTCACACTCTCCACGTAGATGCAGGCAATCAACTATATCATTTTGTCCACGATACATTGTATTATACATTCTATAACAGCAACATTTACAATGACTCCTTGTTCTATGCGTTGTATGATTCCATCTATTTCAAAGCGTCTTATGATTCTGCTGGATATAGATGGTACAAGTGTCGAGACGGCTATGAAGCTCGGGTGGATACTATAAAAATAATAGTTTTCGACAGCCTCAGTATACCGCATCATAGACGCCCCTTGAGTAGTTTCGACAATCTGGGTTATGCCGCTGTTACCACCACTTTCGAGTATTATAACGCACCCAGCAGCGAGTCGTTGTTCGGTGACGAAATGACGATAGATCTAAATGGCAAAAACCTGCATGGTTTCTTCTTGAGTGATCCGCTTAACACCAATCCTGCGACCCGGCTGCGGAGCCGTGCCACAGGCCTTGGTCTGTCAACCGCCTCAAGTTGGAACGTAGGCGGCGCCGCCACGGTAGGCCTCGGTCCCGTGGTGTGCCTGACAAACGCCAGTCTGGGAGGCAACTATACACGCTCTGGGTCGTCAAGCGAAACAAAGATGACATTGGTCGACCTTGATGGTGACGGTCTGAACGATAAAGTTTATGTGAAGGGCAACAAGCTATATTTTTGCCGCCAATATTGGAATGAAAGTAACTCTACATTCAACTTCGGAGAGCCTAAAGTAGTCCATGGCATACATCACATTATGCAGTCAAACAGTAGCAGCAACACCTTCGGTGTGCAAGCAGCCCTGTATGCTTCGGCCAGTGCCAGCTGGACGGACACCAAATCTACCACCTCCTCCTATTTTGCCGATGTCAATGCCGATGGTTTAGTTGACCTGATTGATGGTGGACAGGTGTATTTCAACCATTGTGCCAAAGACAGTGTGCCGGTATTCCTGCGTTATAGCACGGTACCCATATCGAATCCGAGCGCAGAAGAAGCTGATGTTATTGCCATTGCCGAGTCGATGGGTGCTGCATGTGGAGACATCATCTTCGACGGTGCCGCTAACGATAGCATCAATTGTCGACGCGTTTGGGTACCCATCAACACATTTACCACAAATGTAAAGGATACGAACATCTACACATGGCTTAACGAGCACTCGGTGGACACAATGTATAGCATGTCATTAGAAAAAGGCAGCCTGAAAGTGGAAGTCTACCATCGCGAACTGGACTGCTCCTATCACGACGAATCGCCCGCAACCGATGCTGTCCGCGTGTGGATAGCTCCTCGCAATGGTGCTGTCGATATAACCTCGAAAATACAATTGATAGAAGATACCACACCTTCGCGTAGCGTTGCCCGTCATGCTGACGGTGTAGTACTGTCCATCCAGAAAACAGAAAATATCAGTCATGGACAAAGCCGTTTTTATCCAGGAAGTACAAATACACATCTTACCGACATTTTGATGGTGGATACAGATTACACCATGCATGTCGACAGTGGTCGACGGGTTGATGTTGACTCTGGCGACATGATTTTCTTCCGCCTTCGCTCCAAAGCCGACTACCACTTCGACGATGTCTATGCCCACTTTATAATTGACTACACAGACAGCAATGACTTTCTTGGAGAAAAAAACAAGTGGCATTTTGATTCGCAGGAGGATTTCGTGCTCTCGAGCAACAACTATTTCCAGGCACCCGTTGACGGTCAATGTAAAGTTCAGTTTACTTGGGACAGCGACCCCGGAAATGTAACTGCAGAAGTGTTTTGGAAAGATGACAATGATATAACACCGTATAATAGTTTTGAAGAAAATATAAGCCAAGGAGATGAGATTTATGTCGTGTTGAGTTCAGATGACTCTAACATCCAATGGGGCGATGTGGTGTGTAAACCCTACATCACGTTCACCCCGGACCCCGATGCCGAACTATACGATACCATCGATACTGTCAGCATGGTGATAGACACATCCCGCTTTACCGCGGATGCGGAAGGATGGCTGGCACCACGTGTGGAACTACACCATGCATACAGTATCTACAACACACCTCTTTACCAGCGTTTGTTCGGCCCGTTGCACAAAGGCTGGGGCCAGTTTGCCTACCGTTCTGAGGGAATCGATGCTGACCTGATCCATGTTGAGAAACTAGTGCCACCCGACATGATGGTGGCAGGCAATACAAATACTGCCGATAGCAGTGCTATGGACCAGATGACGAGTGAAGGAGCCGCGCCCGCCACGGCAAGCTTTGGTCAATCGGAGACTTTTGATGATTTCCAAACAAACAATCCTAATTTCTACAACCCCTATTCCACCAGTTCGAGTTGGGTTGGAATGAACCCCGACGTAGAGCATTGGGCTTGGGTGGGTTATGGCCACCAGAATACTGTCGGCAGAAATACAATCAGCAACTCTGTGCGCAGAGATTGGTATTACTCCGCCCCAAGCGAAAGTGTCTACGATACGAACCACTCCGCTGAGCCGGAGGTTAGCATAACAATACAGACAATTGTCCACGACGATCCCGTGCCTCCGGCCTACCAGGGTACTCCCGCAAAAGCGGTAAACAAAGTGAACCGTTCCAAGTCTCGCAGCTGGTCTGTCGGCTTCCTTGGCGCAGGCTATTCTGACAGCAAAAGCGACAACACCATAGAGGTGGATTATATGGACCTCAACGGAGACCGATACCCCGATATCATCGGTACTGACATGGTACAATACAGCCAGCAGTGGGGCGGCGTGGGTCCCGTGACTGAATTAAAAAACAGTAACCTGAGACATGGCAGCACCACACATACCAAATCTGGCGGATTCAGCTTCAGTGCCTCGCATGTCACGCAGGAACGCACCGCCTGTAACATTCAGCAGAATGCCTTCTTCACCATGCATAGTGAAGGCAGTGGCAGTCTGTCTGGCGGTGGCAACATCGGCCGAGACGAAGCAGATGGTAGTTGGGTGGATATCAATGGTGACGGTTTGCCCGACTTCGTAAGTACAGATGGCCGCGTACAGATGAATATCGGCTACGATTTCATTGATGACCAAAACTGGGATCTCATTGAGGTGCACAAAGGCGTTAGCGGAGCTATCTCTGTAGGGGCAGGCTTACAAGGCATGCAAGAAGAGTCTGTAACGGACTTCTTGAGTGGTGCTACAAATATCTCACAAGCCAGTATTGAAGCCGGTGTATGCGTGAACGGTTCCTATAATCAGACAACACATATGTTGGTGGACATCAACGGCGACGGACTGCCAGACAAACTGTGGCGTGAATTGAATGATATTAACAGTATCGTCAATGGCGATACAATCATCAACACATATGTACGTTACAATCTCGGCGCAGGCAGATTCAGCGACACATACAGCCTCAACATAGGTCGCTTCAACTCCTCTGCATCTTTCAGCGAGTCATTAAACCTGGGACTTACCTATGGATTTACGGTTTGGGGATTGTTCAAAGTAACATTGGGCCTCAATGGCTGCCCCTACAACGCTGGTGTGACGCAGGACTATGTACAGTTGGCCGATGTCAATGCCGATGGCCTGCCCGACTGGGTATACTCTATAAAAGAGGACGAGATTATTGTCCGTTACAATCAGGCAGGCAAGACCAACCTTCTGAAGAAAGTGACGAACTTTACCGGTTCAAGTATCGATATGGACTATACACTTTCCGTGGCCTCATTCAATCAACCTTCTCGTGGCTGGATGATGACACTTGTGACAACCAATGATCCGCTGAATCCTAACGGTGGTGGAGCATCCATCACAGGATACTCCTATAGCAATTCCTATTATGACCGCTATGAGCGCATGTCATATGGTTTCGACTCTGTGGTGACCTATCAGATTGACCCATCTACAAATGACACTCTGCGTTACGTGGCGCGTTGTTATAATAACCGCAGTTTGATGCGTCGCGGAAAGCTTACATTCGAACGCACCTACGACGGAAACCACAATCTTTATATTGAGAAGCAGATAAATGGCACTATGATTGACTACAATAGTGGTCAGGAGGTGGGCGATGCCGACTGCCCCGCTATGGCATATCCTTCGGTGGAAGCTACCTATACCAAATACTATGAAGGTGGCAGCACTCCTCTGCTGATTATCGCCGAGAAGTACATCTACGACAAGCTCCACAACGTGATACAGTATATCAACTATGGTGACTTTAACAACACCAGTGACGATGTGACGATAGACTTCTCATATTATCAGAATAGACCCCACAACCTTATTGGTCTGCGCGAGTGGTACAAGGTCATCATCGCGGGTTCCACGGCTGTCGCCAGAGAAGCCTATTTCACATATAATGACCAAGGCAAATTGACAAATCAGATAATAGGTAGCGGCTCCAATGCTGCAATATACGATTTCTCATACGAATCTACATATGGCAACCTTGAAACCGTCAATCTGCCAGAGAACAACAACGGCGAACACATGGCCTACTATTATTGGTACGACAATATAGTTCACACATACCCTGTAAAGATTGAGAACCTTGCGTTCAATGATACCACGGTTTACTCTTACATCTATCAATTCGGCAAACCGGTGTCGGTAACCAGCATAAATGGTAGTACTATGACTTATACTTACGACTTCGCAGGTCGACTTATCTCTGCCAAATCCCCTATGAACAATAGCAGCACCCCTTCGGTGAAAAACAGCTACTATGTCAAGAACTATTATCATCATGACTTCCTACCTGCGGGTTACGAGAACAATACACTTAGTCCTCACCCCTATGCTATTACCGAGCACTATGACGACAGCGGTAGTTTAATAACCAAAACCGTGGTCATCACCGATGGTTTCGGACGTGTGCTGCAAACAAAAAAAGGTTTAATGGAAAACGGCATTGAAAAAATGCAAGTCTCTGGACGGATAATGACGGATGCCTTCGGTCGGAATACCAGAAAGTACGATCCTTTTACCATAAACGACACCTCTCTACATACGCTGGGACAGTTCGAGCCCTATATGGATTCATCTGCAACCGTAACGTCCTACGATGTCCTCGACCGCGTGACCGAAGAACGGCATCCTCTCAATGTAAAAACGTTTTACTTCCACGATATCGCAAACGACACAAACGGCCAACGACGTTTTTATACCCAGATAACCGACCCAAACGGCAACGTCACAAAACAATATACTGACTACGAAGGTCGTCAGGTGCAGGTGACCGACGCTGATGGTGGCATCACCACCATGCACTACGACAACCTCGGTCAGCTCGTCTCTTCAACCGACCCCGAAGGGTTTACCACCTACTATGGCTACGACAACCTTGGCCGCCTCATCTACAGAGACCACCCCGATGCCGGTACCACGCAGTATGAATATGACCCAGCTGGCAACATCACAAAAGAAACAAACCCATTGGGGGAAATTTTTTATGATTATGAATACTACAGACCAATATATAAACGTTATAGTTATATGACAGGCAACGATGTGACATACGAATATGGTACCAGCGGCAACGACAAGAGCCGCCTTGTCTTTGTGACAGACGGCAGCGGCAGCTATGAGTGCCACTACGAC
>Ga0247611_10011791_pt1 | contig 10020 bp, 10 predicted proteins | sample 177DNAGHGhighgp2_FD_192422 | JGI IMG/M metagenome (GOLD analysis project Ga0247611, IMG submission 192422) | Sheep rumen microbial communities from Palmerston North, Manawatu-Wanganui, New Zealand - 1770 DNA GHGhigh gp2 | ecosystem: Host-associated > Mammals > Digestive system > Stomach > Rumen... | reverse complement strand
TTTAAGCTGTTTCTCCTCTTCCATCTTTTCGATGCGACCAGGCAACATAACGTCAACTACACGATTATATAAGTCCGGTTCGCATTCAGCATAAGCTACAATCAGTTCGTTGATACCAATGGTTACCTTACCATATGAGTTTATGGCAACCTTATCCGCTATTTCAAACAATCTCAATATCTCGTAATCAAGGTTAAAAATAGTGGGTTTGTTTTCCTCAACATAACTCTTCGAAATCCACGAAAGTCCAGTTCCCTCATAGATATGCTGATCATTCTCATCAGTAAGAATTGCAAGTTCAAATCGTTCATCATTAATATCTTCCGTATTGTATGGTTTCTTAACGATAACAACTGGAATTGAAATCCTACTAAATTTTTTTCCAGCATAGTCTGCCAAGACAGTATTTCTTCTTTCATTTATATCCTTATCCCCAAGGCCGTGGTTTATGAAATACTTGTACAAAGGCGATGTTTCCATAGAATACATTGGCACAAAGAAGAATTCCTTCAGCAGAATAGCGCAATTCACTTGATATCGAATATTGTTCGAACTAAAAATTGCCTGCATTACAGAACCTTCAAATATATACCGTCCATCTCTGTTCATATACTTTCCTCCTGTAAATAAAACTATAATTGAAGCAGTATACATCACACAACTTATTTTTATAGACAACCGTCTAAATAATTTTGAAATCTATGTTTCAAAATTATTACAATAATGTAACAAATATATTTTATATAGGTTCTTTTAAAATGTCAAGACTCAGAAACACTTTCATAATGCCTTTTTGCTATTCATTATGTTAATGAAAGCCCTAAAAATCAACATTTTTTAAAATATTTTTATGTTTTTTCTTGACATTGCAACATTTATTTGATAAATTGTTTTCAATACAAAAGAAATAAATAAAATATATATTTTGTAAGGAGGAAATAAAATGAACAAGGGAGAATTAGTTGCTGCATTAGCTGCAAAAACAGGTTCAACAAAAAAGAGCGCTGAAGCATCTTTAGACGCATTAGTTGAAATCGCTACAGCTGAATTAAAGAAAGGTGGAAAAGTTCAATTAGTTGGATTTGGAACACTTGAAGTAAGAAAGAGAGCTGCTAGAAAGGGAAGAAACCCACAAACTGGAGAAGAAATTAAAATACCAGCTTCTAAAGCACCTGCTTTCAAACCAGGAAAAGCTCTAAAAGACGCTGTAAACTAATAACAATTTTCAAGAAATATAAGAAGACCTCTTGAAGGTCTTCTTTTTTGGAATAAATAAGCGATTTTTTAAATTACATTTATTGACATCCTTGCAAATTTGTGCTATTATATTACTTGTTCGACGGATCAGTAGCTCAGTTGGATAGAGCACGCGCCTTCTAAGCGCGGGGTCGGGGGTTCGAACCCCTCCTGGTTCACCATATAGTCTTATACGAAACGTGTAAGATAAAAACTTATTAGTATAAGACTAATAAGTTTTTTTATTTTTGGAGAATAATAATGAAAATCTATATTTCTCATTCAAGTAACTTCGATTATATTAATAAAATATATAATCCAATTAAAACATCTAATTTAATGTTATCAAATGAATTCTTTTTTCCCCATGATACACATGAAAATGGCATTAAAACTAAAGATATTATTAGAGATTTTGATCTAGTAATTGCTGAAGTCTCTCTTCCTACAACAGGACAAGGTATAGAACTTGGCTGGGCAGACTACTGTGATGTCCCTATTCTATGTATATATGAAAAAGGATCAAAAATAAGCTCATCCATAAGATTTCTTACTGACAACGTCATTGAATATAATGATACTGAGGATATGTTAAAAAAGATTGATAGTTTTATAAAAACCGCGATATAAAATCGCGGCCTTTTTATTATTCATTATATCTTCTTACAACTCTACTTGAAATTGTACAAAGGATTTCATAATTAATCGTTCCACATTTATCAGCAATTTCTTCAAGAGTGATTATTTCATTATCCCAAATATATACCTTGTCTCCTACTTTAATATCATCCTTTATATCTGTTATATCTACCATGCAGCTATCCATACAAATCGTTCCTATAATAGGTGCTTTTTGTCCATGTATAATGACTTCGCCCTTTCCTAAAAGTGCTCTTCTTAAACCATCTGCATATCCAATTTGTACAGTCGCAACTTTTGTTCTTCTCTTAGATGTAAACCTCCTGTTGTAACTTACAGATTCACCTTCATCAATCCAAAATATATGTGATATACTTGCCTTTAGTTTACATGTTGGTTCAATGTCAATTAAATCCATTTCATTTTTACTAGGATAGTATCCATACATGATGATACCTGGTCTAACACTATTTGTAATATCCTCTTTTAAATGTGTAATTCCAGTTGACGCACTCGAATGAATGTATTTTATGGTGTCAAAGCTTTCTTGTATTCGTTTCACACCTCTTTTGAATATTTCAAATTGTCTATCAGTATATTCCGGATCATCATCTGCCGATGAAAAATGTGTATACACACCTTCTACAATAATATTTTCTGAAGCTTTGATTTTTTCGATAAACCACTCCAGCTCATCCTCCTTTATACCTGTTCTATTCATACCTGTTTCTAGTTCAAGATGAACCTTGATTTTTTTTCCATTTTCTATTGCTGCCTCTAAGAAATCTTTGTCGCATATCCCAACTGATGCTTTATAAGCATTAATATTAGGTATTTCATGGGGACAAGGTTGGTTTAAAATCAATATTTCCTTTTTATATCCTGTCTTTCTAATATAAGACACCTCATCTACTGTTGCAACACATACTATGTCAAATAAATTCGTAATATCTAAGCAATAATTCAAATACGTTCCATATGCATTTGCTTTTATTACAGGCATAAGTATTTTTCCATTTGCCTTTTCCTTAATTTTGTCAATATTATTTAAAAACTTTGTTTTATCTACTTCTAAAACTGTCTCTCTCATAGGCTCCTCCTTATGAAAAAAGAGCAGCAACATATTGTCACCGCTCTTTCTTTTGTATAATTAATCGTTAATTATTTTTCTTCCTTCTCAACAAAAGACCACACATAAGCTGCTAATGCTGCACCAACAAGTGGAGCAACTAGGAATACCCATACCTGAGTTAAAGCTTCACCACCTACTAATAATGCTGGTCCTAAGCTTCTTGCAGGGTTAACAGATGTTCCTGTAAGCGGAATAACAACGATATGGATTAGAGTAAGAACTAAACCAATAACGATTCCAGCTACACTACCATTTTTCTCATCAGAAGTAACTCCCAATATAGCAAGAACAAAAATAAATGTTGCAACGATTTCAACAAATAATGCTCCTATCATTGAAATTCCAACTGTTGAATTGTTTCCAAATCCATTTGTACCAAGTCCCGGATCAACTAATGTTGTAGTACTAATAATTAAACTCAAGCATGCTGCACCAACTATTGCACCCAAAACTTGTGCAACAACATATCCACAGAAATCTTTTTTGTCAAGTTTTTTATTAATAAACATCGCTAGTGATACTGCTGGATTTACATGTCCTCCCGAAACTTTTCCTACAGAGTATGCAATTGCAACAATTGCTAGACCAAATGCAAGAGCGATTCCAAGAGTACCAAGTGTACTTCCAGCTATAGCTGCACTTCCACATCCCAAAAATACTAGTATAAAAGTACCAATAAATTCACAAATATACTTTTTCATGTACTTTATTCTCCTTCCTTATATCATATGTAAATCAATGATATTAATGTATATGGATAAAATCCATTTTTACTATATATACTTTATAAAATAATGAGAAAAAAATCAATGCTTTTGCAAAAGAAAAAGGAGAAACTCCTATGATTCGTTAACAGTTCCAATAGATCAGGCTTTTATTCCTCTTTAGATCCGGATTCCGGCTTAAACCGGATTTCGGTCTGCGCAACCATTGCAACCAGTATGAAGGCCAGCAATGTTGACATGCGCGGAATAGAAAAGTGGGAAGCAACGGAAGCCATAGCCTCCAGTTTCAGCAGGACCTTTGCAAACCCAAAGAATGTTGCTCCTGCTACGATGTCGATAGCAAATTCGAAGATTGAAAATTTCCCCGATTTTGCTTCGACCATTGCTGCCAGAAAGCACATCGCTACGATGGTTACATGAGTCGCATAGCTGCTGATCACAGGCATTCCCAGGACGATCAGGCTTAAAGCCCAAGCGATTACTCCGAAATAAGCAGCCCGGTAAGTCTTCTTAGAAAAAAAACCACAATCTGCAACAAAGCCTTTGATTTTCTCGAACATACATGTTCCTCCCTTTCATCTGAAAAGAATTCCTTCTGTGTCATATAGATTAATTATACCACTTTGGTTGTTTTATGTCAATTTGACTCGTTGACTTATTATGTTGCCTGCTGTATAATGAATTTATTGAATTATATGGTTTGATTTCAGAGCAATCTATAGAAAGGATAGGGGGATGGCAAGATTAGAGGACTTCTTTTATGCCGAACCAATTACCCAACGGATAATCATTCCTCAAAAAGGAATGCCTTATTTGTTGGGTGGCATTGTATATGGTAGGCCAGGTTTTCCTGACGGATCACTAATTGTGACCTCACCAGTACAAAAACAAGACGGTTCAACGGTAACAACAACTTCAAGCCAAGAGTATATTTTAGGAAATATGCATGAAGATTATAAAGAATTACTTGATGTTCATGTATCCGGTCTTCCTATTATATGCTGTTGGCGTATTGAAGGAAACCGGAGAAACAAATACCACATACATGGTAAACTACTTGGTAGTGACAAGATAATCTTTGGAAAAGTCGAACGCCAATATAATAACTATATATGGGTAAATGCAACTCAATACTACGTCATCTGGCATAATTGGGAATTATCTGAGCAGGATCAGAATGAAATCGAAAGATTTTCAATATACTGTGACATTCAGCTTGCCCACTTTGAACCATACGTGGGTAATCCCCATGCCAGACCTTTTCTGCTTTGAATCAACAAACAAATTAATTCAACTGAATTCAAAATAAGAGAGTAGCACATTCATGTGCTACTCTCTTATTTATTTGCAATTTTTACTATAAAACTAGTATAACCATTTTGTGAATCTGCTTTTATAGAACCTTTATATTTTTCTACAATTTCTTTTGCAATAGCGAGTCCTAAACCATATCTTTTTTCATTTCTATTTCTTGCTTTATCTATTCTATAAAATCTCTCAAATATTTTCTCTCTATCTTCTTCAGCAATTGGCTCACCCTGATTCATAATCATAATTTTTATATCATTTTTCTCTTTTTCAACGTTTACTATTATTTCTTTATTTTTATCTGTATGCTTTATTGCGTTATCAAGTATAATTGAAACAATATGCTTTATATCTTCGCTTTCTCCGTTAAAAAATACTCCCTCTTCTATATTTTGCTTCAATACTATCTCTTTTTCATAAATTATACTTTCAAAGACAGCAACCTCCATTTGTACTTCTTTTGATAAGTCAAATTTTTGGTAATTATCATTGTTTGTATTTTCCATCTTTGCAAGAGTAAGTAAATCATTCACAAGTTTATTCATACTTTGCACTTCGTTTTGAATGTATCCAATCCACTTATTATCACCATTTTTATCTTGCAATACATCCGCATTTGCTTCAATGACAGCAAGTGGTGTTTTTAGCTCGTGCGAAGCATCAGAAACAAATTGCTTTTGTTTTTCAAAAGATTCCTCTACCGGTTCGACAATTGTTTGAGAAATTTTTTGAGCTATTACATACACTATCATAATCCCAGCAACCCCTACACCAATTGCCATAATAAAATTAAATTTTAATCGATTAATAGTATTTTCATTTTCCATTAGAGTGATTTCTTTTTCATTATTTCCCATCATTCTAACTTTATATAAATAGTTTTTATAGTATCCTTCTTCTGACTTTTTATTACTGATTTTTATAGCATAATTTCTTAGTTCATCTGTAACATTTGTTGTCTCTCTATCAACCTTCGAGTCTATTATTATGAATTTATAAATCCCGTCATATTCTTCATAAAATGGATCTTTTCCAAATTCAATTTCATTTATTTCATGTATCTCATTTCTAAGCATAAATCTATCCATCATCATTACCGAAAAAGAAATCGTATTTTTATAATAAATACTGGCAAATATTATTATTACTCCCAAAATTATTGTTGAAAGAGAAATCTGTATAATCCAAAAAATTTTCTTCCTTAATTTATCAATCATTCTTTTCCTCCAATTTATATCCTAACCCTCTTACTGCTCTAATATTCACATTTGAACCAATTAATTTTAGCTTTCTTCTAATGAAAGTAAAATAAACCTCAACATTATTATATTCTACTTCACTATCATAACCCCATATTTTTTCAAATAAATTCTCCCTTGTAACTATTTGATTTTTATTCAATAAAAAGTATTCTAATAATTCTAGCTCTTTTTTACTAATTTGAATTTCATTATTGCCACATATTAACTTCGCACTTTTTAAATCCAATGTCAAGTCACCATATTCGAGGCAATCAAGATTTTCAATATTATTACTTCTTTTTAAAACTGCCTTTACTCTTGCCATAAGCTCTCTCATTGAAAATGGTTTTGTTATATAGTCATCTGCCCCATTCTCTAATCCATTTAGTTTATCATCTATCTCAGACTTGGCGGTAAGCATTATCACTGGAGTTTTTATTTTTTCTTGTCTTAAGTACTTTAGTATTTCAAAACCATTTTTTTCAGGAAGCATTACATCTAATAGTATTAAATCATAGTTTCCTGTTAACGCTTCATCTTCTCCTTCTTCTCCATCAGTTTTTATACAAACACTAAAATCATCTTTTTTTAACATTTCTGCTACTGCGTCTGCCAAACTATATTCATCTTCAATTATCAATATATTCATTTTTTTCACCTCATATTATTATTACTACTTTTTTATTGAATAAAAATTGAGTTTTTTATTATATTAGCAAATTAATAAATAAAAAAAAAGTATTTTTTTATAATTGCATTTTATGTAAACTTGCGCTATAATTAAAGGTGTTAACTTGATAGTACGCATTTTTTTCTTTGTATTTAATTCTGGGGGAAGACTGTTTTATAAAAAATATTAGAGGGAATAAAAATGAAGAAATCCAAGAAAAAGGTCATTAATTATTTAAAGCAATATATAGGGCATGAAATGATCCGGACAAAGCCAGCGCGTGGAGATTGGAGTTATACCGATCATAATCCACTTATCTTTGTAGGATTTACTTCTGAAGGGTGTATCATATACCGTCATACCGGAAATGAAGTAAATACCTTCGAAAATAAAGATTACATTCTTCCTGCGTTCTTTACCGATAGAAACTGGATTACATATCGGAAGGCATTAAGAGCTAAGGGAAATATTCTGAACAAGTGGAGAGGTAAAAGGATCAAGAGCATCTGCCCTGTTGGTAGTTGTAAAGACAAGTCTTTTATGGGCACAGAGCCCCCCACTTTGATTTCTGCTTCAAAAAACCATATGTTCATTATGTTTAATGACGCTAGCCTGAAGGGAGAAAAGAGCGTTTTAAGATCAGATTATATAAATCCAGAGTACTGGGTACTTGCTGAATAAATCAACCTCTTTTTCAAATCCTTCATTGGATTCAAAAAAGGAATATGCAATGCATATTCCTTTTTTAATAGCTCTAAAAAGATTTTTGCGAGCCACGAATGTATTTTTAGCAATGAAAAAAATTAATGGAGAAAGAGCCGTGTCCATACTGGACACGACTCCATCTCATTTATAGCTTTTGGAATTACCAACTGCTAAAATCAACTATAGTTATAAATATTGCTCTGGTTGTATATCATAAAACCGCGGCCTGTGAACTGAAGCTTAGAACTTTCATCTACAACACTACAAGGGAACTGTTTAGCTGTATTCTTTACAATGTTAGTTCCAATAATCATACCATCAGTAGAATCATAGATTATGTTATTATAGAAATCAATATTTCCTAATGGCTGAGAGTTATACATAATCTCATCATCATCATACACAATCTTATTCCCGGAAAACACTAATGTTCTGTGTTTTCCATTGGGCAGCTGATAAACAAATAACCATTTCTTGGTTGCTTTATCATATTTGATAGCATACTCCTTGATTCTCCCGGTATAGTCTACCTCAAATGTATAATCCGGAGTAGTTATGATTGCTGTTTTCGGGTACATGGATGCCACAAATGCTTTTCCATCTTCAGATATCTCCATAAGAGGGTTAAATACTTGCCCTAAGTATCTAGGCATATTTCCATTCTGAGTGATGGATAATTCCACCAAATTATTGCCTCTATCCACGTAATAAAGCTTTCTATCCTTAACAAGGTAATTAGACTTATACCTTCGTTCAATAGTTGCAGTAATCTGGTCATTTTCATCATGTATTTCAATTGTGTAATCATCAACAATATACACGATCTTTCCATCATTGGAAAAATCTACTCGTTTTCCTCGTGCAAGTGTACATTTCCGGCCAGTTTTAAAATGAACTACTTCTCCATTTTTGTTGAGATAGTGCACTTTGCTTAAAATATATGCACAATCTACACCAGAAAATACCATAACAATCTTGGGGCCACTTGCAGTCTGGGTGACTTTTGCAATAACCGGAGCTGCCTTGACTTTTGCATTCTCATTGCAAAGTGGACACTCATTATATCTAGAATAATAATAAATATCGTGAATACTGCAATATTTCATGTGATTAAGAAGTTCTTGGAGATTAGGGGTGATGTCTAATTTCTTTCCATTGTCAAAGATCTCAATGAAATCTTTTTCCAACTCCGGAGAAATCCACTTCCAACTACGAATAATTTTAGGGATTTTGACATCTCCCTTATGTCTTCCTACAATAGAAAGCTTTCTTTTCATTCTTTCCACTTGAGAAAGATTTTTATCTGGCAAATATGTCCCTCCAAAAGGGTGAATTCTTGTTAACATGTTAAATGCCAATACGGCAAAGTTAAAATTCTCATTCTCCTTCGAGAATCTAACACTACCATCAGGTGCATAACTATCCGGACAAGTAAAAAGCTCCGTATATGCATCTGGAGTGCTTTTCCCTTCGAATCCCCAGCTGTCAACATCAATAAAGTAATCACACTTGCCAATCAGCTGAAAATTATACTCACTAATATCGCCAATGATTATACCCATCGAGTGCAACTTTTGAATATGTACACCTAAATCTGTGATAATATGCAAAACATCCTGATTAGAAAGGCCTGCTGCTGATAAATACTTTGGCTTAGTGAGCATGTGTAAATCTTCAGCAGAGGTAAGCTTTCTCATCGAATACCCTACAAACTTACCATTTAATGTAACAATTTCTTCTGGACCAATAACATTCACAGGAAGCTTATTTTTTATTGAAATCAAATACCTAACCTTTTGTTCTTTTTTAGCCAAATCTACATTTGACTTAAAAATCTTGAGAACGCTCTTAGCGTCATACTCATAGATTGTAGCCTCACCGCCCACAGCCAACTTATTAAGACTCTCAAGGCGACTCCGGCTGGTAAAAGCAATTGCCATTTCGATACCTCCTTAAAAGCAAATCGAAATATCATCATGAAATAATTCATTTTTTATATTATTTCTATTGATGAGTACTTCAATTCTTGAGCCCATTCCTTTACGCAAATAGTCCAAGAATTTGTTTTTTTCAACCTCTAATAAATTCTCGAAGTACCTCAATCCATCAGTCGCAACTCCAACGTTAGAATATTCCGTTTTTGAGAACCGTGTTACTTTGAAAGTCACACCTTCTTTGTACTCAATCAAAGCAGATTTATCCATGATATAATTATAAATGTAGTAACAGGGATATTCACCATCATCTAGTTTCTCAAACGAAATTCCTTCTTCATTTTCCTTGATAATGTATCCATCACCACAGCTATAAACCACAAACTCATCTTCTTTTTCGAAACACACAAGAATGGTGAAACAATAGTTA
>Ga0247611_10011790_pt1 | contig 10021 bp, 6 predicted proteins | sample 177DNAGHGhighgp2_FD_192422 | JGI IMG/M metagenome (GOLD analysis project Ga0247611, IMG submission 192422) | Sheep rumen microbial communities from Palmerston North, Manawatu-Wanganui, New Zealand - 1770 DNA GHGhigh gp2 | ecosystem: Host-associated > Mammals > Digestive system > Stomach > Rumen ... | reverse complement strand
CGATCTCCACTCCCAGTTGCAGGTGACGAACCATCGCCTTCACCACAGCTATCTGCTGCCAGTCTTTCTCACCAAAATACGCACGGTCCGGACGTGTGATATAAAATAGACGACTCACCACCTGGCACACACCGTTGAAGTGACCTGGCCTGTGGGCACCCTCCATTACTGTAGAGACGGGAGGATAATCAAATGTGCGGGTATCGGGCGTAGGATACATTTCCTCTACTGTAGGTGCCAACACATAGTCAACTCCACATTCCTCAAGCAACTTGCAGTCAGCCTCGAGTGTACGGGGATAGTTCTTCAAATCGTTTTTGTCGTTAAACTGAGTTGGATTGACAAACACAGATACTACGGTCACGTCATTTTCATCAACGCTACGGCGAACCAGCGATGCGTGTCCTTCATGCAGCGCACCCATCGTGGGTACCAATCCTATCTTTTTCCCTGCCTTCCGTGCTTCAAACAGCACATTCTGCAGTCCAACAATCTTTTCAAAAAGTTCCATTATAATAATTTTTGAGCGTGCAAAATAACAACAATATTTTCGATTATAGAAAAAAAACACTAAAAATAAGCTTATAAAATGTCACTTTTTCCTAAAATCACATCTTTTCTTAGGCTTTATCAATATTTTTCTATAACTTTGCGCTCGAAAAAAATACAATGTGATGGCAAAGAAGAAAATTCTGTTCATAAACCAAGAGATAGCACCATATGTTCCCGATAACGACATGTCGTTAATGGGTCAACACCTGCCTCAGGCCATGCAAGAGAAAGGTCACGAAATTCGCACCTTCATGCCCAAATGGGGCATCATCAACGAACGCAGGGGCCAGTTGCATGAAGTGCAGCGTCTTTCTGGAATGAACCTTATAATCAACGAGACCGACCACCCGCTTATCATCAAGGTTGCTAGTATACAGTCAGCCCACATTCAGGTCTACTTCATCGACAACGACGATTATTTTTCGAAGCGTGCCATGGAAGCCGACGAGAATGGTGAGTACTATGCCGACAACGGTGAGCGAGCCATTTTCTTTGCTCGTGGTGTGCTCGAGACTGTCAACAAGCTCCGCTGGGTGCCTGACATCATCCACTGTCAGGGTTGGATGAGCGCTGTTGTACCTCTCTATATCAAGACAGCCTACAACGAGGAACCATCGTTTGCCAACACCAAGATTATCACAACGCTTTTCCCTGGCTCTTTCTCCAAAGATCTCGGAGCCAACTTCAAAGAGTGCCTTTCCTTCCGTGGTACAAGTGCAGAACTTCTGAAGCCATACAATGACCAGTTCGACTTCGAAGAACTGGGTAAGTTAGCCATTGACTATAGTGACGGCATTATCATAGGCGACAAGAATGTCAACAAGAATCTTTTGCTCCATGCCAAAGAGAAGGGAATTCCCACGCTCGACTTCATTGAAGACTTCGGCGATGCTTATGAGGCTTTCTATGATCAGATTTGCCCTGACAAGGAATAAGCAAGCCTCTGACATTTCCGGATTATTATCTACGGACATCAAGTATTCAAGGATTATCCATGATTATGATTAAGATAAAGTATATGGCTATGGCAGCACTTGCCGCTATAGTCATTTCTTCTTGTGATAACAGCACCGATACGCTGGGTAACTCGCTCACCAGCGACAGCGACCGCCTGCAGACAGCCACAGGAACCTTTCAAGCTACATCGCGCACTATCGTCACAGGGCCTGTGCTGACAAAGTCGAACTACTGTTACCTTGGTCGTGTCACTGATGCAGAGACCAATACCGAGGTAAAATGCGAGTTCACTACACAATTCTACGTACTCGAGGACCTTACTATTAACACACAGTACATCACGAGTAAGGCCGACGACAAGGCTGCAGCTGACTCTTGCGACCTTATTATCTACATGGCTTCTCCCTTCCGCGACTTGGGCAAAAACACTGCAATGCAACTCCGTGTGCAAGAGTTAGGTCAAATGATTGCCCCCACCCAACTATACTACTCCGACTACGATCCATCACCACTATATCGTGAAGATGGTATGAAAGTCAGTCACCTTTTTACATATACGAACATGACCGACGACGATGCCGCTCGCGCCAAGACCAACTATCTTAACAACGTCCGTATCCCCCTGAACAAGCCATATACCGACAAGGATGGCAAGACATATTCCAACTATGGAACCTACATCCTACGCCAATATATAGACAATCGCGAACATTTCCGCAACTCCTATCTCTTTGCACAACACGTATGTCCAGGCTTTAGTATTGAGATTACCGATGGCGACGGTCTCTATGCTAATGTAACCAATGTAGGCCTGCGAGTCTATTATCGCGACCAAGTACCTGACTCCGCGGAAAAGAAACGCAGCATCGTCTTCGCAGGTACTGAGGAGGTAGTCAATACCATTCGCATCACCAATGATGCCATATCAATGAGCAAGCTGGCAGCCCAGACCGACTCTGACTTCACCTACCTGAAGACCCCTGCAGGTCTGCTCACTGAGGTAACGTTGCCCGTCAAGGAGATATGGAACGGACACGAGACCGACTCACTGCTCGCAACAAAAGTCACCTTCCAGCGTATGCATAACAACCAAAACAGTGACTACACATTTGGCACACCCGCCACACTACTCATCGTTATGCGCGACAGTCTACAGAGCTATTTTACTAACAAGCAACTGCCCGACAACCGCACTTCCTACTATACTACATACAACTCGACCTTCAACACCTATACGTTCACGAATATCTCAAACCTCGTAAGCCACCTATGGCGCCTGCGCGAAAAAGGCATTAAAATGGATACCAACTGGGAGGAAAACCACCCCAACTGGAACAAGATTGTTCTCGTGCCTATAGCCTACAGCCGTGCTTCTACCAACAGTTCTACGCTTACATGGGTGGGCCACGACCTCTCTCTTACCAGCACCCGCATTGCAGGTGGTACAAAACCCATCGAACTGAACGTCGTTTATGGAAGGTTTAGTCGATAAAGGAGTTCCAGTTTTTTCACAGACAGATACTATGGCTGACGGATATTTAGAGAAACGAATGCAGGACTACGAAGCCCGTAAAGCTGAATACCTGCGACGTAAGCGACATCTGCCTAAGCATACTAAACGATTAGAGCGCCCCGATGACGAGACGCTCTAATTGATTTCAAGTTTCATGACCAATTCTTCATGACCGCTTACTGCGAGTGACCATAGTCTTTATCTTCTGATTGAACTTATCGGCCACGATAAGCTCATCGATTTTCAGGTGCATACGATACTGCCAGCGGTTGAAAGAGTCGTCTGGTACATTGATGCGTTCCTCACGTGGATTCTTGTTCCAAAGCTCACTGTCCATCGCCAACCAGTCTTGCAGACTCAGCACACAGAGCATCGATGGCGAATAGAGGTGACGGGCTATGATCTCCTCAGCCAGATGGGCAGGAAGGTGTTGGGGTGCGCGTCCCTGCTTCTGCAGCATAGTGCTAAAGAAACGTTGCGCCTTATCTGGGTTCTCCTCCCACCACAGTCGCATCGGAGCCATGTCGTGGGTCGATATCGTGGCCACACTACGTATAGGGTTGCCATCTAGATGAGTGAACTCTATGCCGTTCTCCTTTGGCATCTGCTGTATTTCGAGTGTCAATACGTTCAGTGCCCCAAGTACAGGAGCTACGCAGTCTGGCAGCATACCCAAGTCTTCCGCACAGGCCAGCATCCGTGTGCCACGCAGCATCTCAGAGAGTCGATTATATCCCGTCTGGCCCCACATCATAGCATGCCTCTGGTAGAAGAAGTGATTATACAATCTCATATAGGCATCCCTCTCTTCACTGTTGAGTGCCTCGAACACTGGTTCCTTGTAGGCTGCTATACGTGGGTGATACATTCCCTCCTGTCGTGGATCTTCGAGGAAAAGCACATTGGCCACTAGCCTACAGAGTCCGTCGCGTATCCACATGCTATTCTCATCGCCCTTGCCCTCAAACAGCTGCCACACCTTCCGCTGCGTCGACACCTCAGGCTTCAGCGAATAGAGTCCGTAGGGTCTGCGCTCCAGAAATGTTTCGCGTACATATTGGGCATGTATGCCGAAGAGCCGATCCACAATGCGGTCATTGACAAAAGGCATGGTGAGCAGCTCCTTACGGAACGTAAGCCCATAGTATTCTATCTCGCCTGCCGTCATCGGCATTGCAGGAGCGAAGTGACCCATATTGCCAAATAGCTGTTCATCAGGGATTTCCCAGATGCGGAAATAACCCAACACGTGGTCTATGCGAAATACATCGAAATACTGCGCCATGTGATTTAGCCGGTTTCTGAACCATTCCATCAGCGTCAGCTTTCCTGGCACCTCACGCTGCTCCCAGTTGTATGTTGGAAATCCCCAGTTCTGACCTTTCATCGACAGAGCATCAGGTGGAGCTCCTGTCTGTGCGTCAAGATGGAAGAAATCAGGATGTTCGCTCACCTCAACGCTGTTTCGCTCGATGCCTATTGGCAGGTCGCCTTTAAGCACTATGCCCTTACTGCGAGCATAGTCGGCAGCAGCTTTCAGTTGTCTGTGGAGATGATACTGCACAAAGCGCTGTTCGTTAGTCTTAGCATATGAGTCGAGCCAGTAGGCATTTGCGGCACACCACTCCCTAAATTCGCTCGACGATATTGTCGCGTCGCCCTGCTCCTCGAAGAAGTCATGCAGATAGGCAGTCTTTACTCTTTCCACCGTCTCGTAGTCGCTATAGCTGAGTGTGTTCATCTCCTGCCGACGCTTCTTGTAAGCCGTCATGCGCCGCTTGTCTTTCAGCGCGCCCAGCTCATCGAGGTCTATGTAATGGGGGTGAAGTGCGAAGGCCGACATAATGTTGTATGGTATCGAGTCACCCCACTGTCGTGTCTGTGTGGTGTCGTTGACGGGTAGCACCTGTATCAACCTCAATCCAGTCTGTTCAGCCCAGTCCACCATCCGCTTCAGGTCACCAAAGTCGCCTACGCCGTAGGAGTATTCACTACGCAGAGCGAACACCGGTATGCACACTCCCGCAAGTCGCCACGGATGCTCAGCGACTCGCAGCGGTTCGCTCGTCATCACAAGCACCTCGCCATCGTTCAGTTCCTCAGTCACCACGCGATTGTCGCCCTCTTCCCATTGCAGCAGTTCGTGGGTTTGTGCATCCACCACCACATACTTATAGTCTATCGGCATGCCTATCCAGTCGACGTTAAGCGTCAGCATCCAGTCGAGATGTCCAACGTGCGTCATTGGCAGGTAGCGTGTGGGGTTCCACGATCCTAGTGCGGGGTGACTGCCAACAATGCCCACCAACTGTCCCTCCGTCAGTTGTGGTGCAGACACACGGAAGAGTACAGTCTTGCGGAACAACGGTAGCCTGGGATCGGCGATTGTCGCTGCTATTGCGTTGTCTGCACCTTTGTTACTTTCGCCCGTTCCCCTGCGAACTGTCACCTCATATGCCGAAGTGTAGAGGTGACTGTTCAGCGGCATATCGCGCCATTGGTCGGCAAAGATGAACGTCTTCGACTCGTCGAAGGCATAGGTTCTTTCCATCATCGTCCACTCGCGTCGCAGCTCGTGTCCGTCACCGTCGGCTACTATATAATAATAAGTGAAGGTCGTTATGCCCCATCTTCTCGACTCCACTACGGCCGTCTCACCTGCCCATTGATCGCCATTCTGCGTTGTCATGGGCAGCGTTGTGTGACGCTCTGTCCCATCAGCCGAACGATAGCATAGACACACCATCATCTGCTGTCCCCACTCCGTCCTATAGTGTATTGAGAATCTCAGTTTCATTGTTTTATTTTCATTAATAAAAGTCCTGCCACAATCCACACAATCTCTCTCACACGACAGATGATGCAGATGAAGATGCCCAGTGAGGGCTGCATGCCTAGCATGGCAATGGCCAACACGAAGCCGCCCTCCTGTCCGCCTAGCTGCATAGGCAAGAAGCCCAGCACGTTGGACATAATGGTAGCTACGGTGATGATGAACACCGACTGAAGGAACATCACGCCAAGTCCAGCGCTGTCGCATTGGAAAAGAATGAGCATAAACATAATTTCAAGACTCTGAACGTAACGCCCCAATAGTTCTATGGCCAAACTGCAATAGAACGTGCGCTTGTCCTGCTGGTGAAGCATCACAATCTGTGAATCCACATTTTCAAGTGCCTCCTTATGTCGTTTCAGCATTTTCTGTCCCCAACGGCGCAATCCAGGCAGTCGACATAGACCACGCATTAACCTCAATACCAATCCATTACGATAGCCTATGGCGAGTACTAAGACCACAAATCCCACCAAGAGCAACGTGACAGATGTCAGCATAGTCGTGGCTGGATGAAAGGCCACTATTCCGCTTGTCACCATCCACACATAGATAGCCAAGCCCGACAGCCAGAAAAGGAAGTGAGCCAGGATATGCGTCATCACATATAGGATAACCGACGATGTGGCGCGCTGGTTGCCAACGAATGGCGAAAGTTCCATGATACGGTAGGGCTCGCCCCCCAGTCCAGCCACAGGTGTAGAATAGTTGAGCGCATAGCCGGAGATGGTAAGTTTGAGGATGCGTCCCCACCCTATGTGCTGGTGGACCTCCTTTATACTGTTAACAATCCAGCCCCATGCCAGTGCGTTCATTCCATAAATGATAATCCACACGCCCACAATCGGCGCCAGCCACCAGCCGGCATCACACAGATAGTGCCACAACTCGACGAAGCTCACTTCGAAAGTGAACAGCATCACCACCACCGCCACCACTCCGATGACGAAGAAAATGTTCGTGAGCTGTTTGCGCGTGAGTTTCATAATTTTTCTATAAGCCAATTTTCAGACAGGAGTGCTGAACTTGATTTGAGAAACATGTGGGAATATCGGTAAACAGCAGATATCACTATTGTTCCATTGGAACGTTGATAGCATTCCATTGGATTACTTTGAGAGTTCCAATGGATTACCTTGAGCATTCCATTGGATTACTTTGAGAGTTCCAATGGATTACCTTGAGCGTTCCAATGGATTACTCTTAGACATCAAATCATTTACTATTTATTCTCTTTGAGCTTCTCCATAATCTGAGCTTCGAGTTCGTCGCAGAGTTCAGGATTGTCACGGAGCAGAGCTTTAGTGGCATCGCGGCCCTGGGCGAGCTTCGACTCACCGTAGCTGAACCATGAACCGCTTTTCTTGATGATGCCGAATTCAACACCAAGGTCGACAATCTCGCCAATTTTGGAGATGCCCTCGCCAAAGAGTATCTCGAATTCGGCCTTACGGAAGGGAGGTGCCACCTTGTTTTTAACAACTTTCACGCGGACGGAATTGCCGAAGGCCTGGTCGCCGTCTTTAAGCGTTTGCATCTTTCGAATGTCGAGACGCACGGAGGCATAGAACTTCAAGGCATTACCACCCGTAGTGGTCTCAGGATTTCCGAACATCACGCCAATCTTCTCGCGCAGCTGGTTGATGAAGATGCAGGTGGTGTTGGTCTTGGCGATGGTCGAGGTGACCTTACGTAGGGCCTGGCTCATCAGACGGGCATGTAGACCAACGGCCGAGTCGCCCATGTCGCCCTCAATCTCCTTCTTCGGCGTGAGTGCTGCAACAGAGTCGATGATGATGATGTCTATAGCAGCCGAGCGGATGAGCTGGTCGGCAATTTCCAGGGCCTGTTCGCCGTTGTCGGGCTGCGAGATGAGCAGATTGTCGATGTCAACGCCCAACTTCTGTGCATAGAAACGGTCGAATGCATGCTCAGCATCGATGAATGCCGCTGTGCCTCCTGCTTTCTGACACTCAGCGATGGCATGGATGGCCAACGTTGTCTTACCTGACGATTCAGGACCATAAATCTCAATGATGCGGCCCTTGGGATAGCCGCCTACGCCAAGAGCAGCATTCAGGCCAATAGAGCCTGTGGGGATGACCTCAACATTCGCTACCTTCTCGTCGCCCATACGCATGATGCTACCCTTGCCAAAGTCTTTCTCTATCTTCGCCAAAGCAGCCTGGAGGGCTTTCAGTCTTTCCATTTTCGGATCGAGGACCTCTGCGCCCTCTGTTTCTTTCTTTGCCATAAATGTATTTTCGTTGTTTATTGATTCTTAATGCGCCACAAAATTACTACTTTATTTCAAAATTCGCCTTCAGGAAAGGAATTTTTCTGGCTGAGCTTATTTTTTCTTTTTTGTGTCTCCTGTAGCGAGCCAGGTCAGCTCTGCAGAGTATTCATCTCCGTCGTAGACGCAGCCGTCGCTCCACTCACGGCCTTCGATATCTTTGTAGAGATGCAATGGTTTGTCATGCGTCAGCACATACTCCTCATCGCAGAAAGTGATTGTGACGGAATCCTTGCAGACTTTCGTGACTTCGTAGTTCCAGAAACCTTCGATGCCCAAGGCTTGATCTTCTTGCACCTCCGTGTCGAACTCCTCATACTTCCACTTGCCTTCACTATAGGCCGTATACGAGCGATGACCAATCTCCACGTGCAACTTGACAGCAGGACCGTGTGGTTCCTTGGCAGGCTTGACTTCTGCCTCCTGGTGCTCAGGCTTCCATTCACGGTCGTCGACGAGTTTGCCTTTCTCCCATTGTTCCATGCGATATTGCTTCGTATTGGCACAGTGCACCTCTGCGAATCCGTCGTAGGGTTTGAAGTCTTTCACATCATCGCCGTAGTGTTCGAGCCTGTCACCGTTTGGTAACCAGAGCGTGACGCGTGTCGAAGGTTTATATATCAGATTATCATACTTGTTAAGTTCGTTGTCGCCACCTCTCTGCTCCACCTTATATATATTATTACCGTCCTTCAGCGTCAGGCGCAGCGTGGTAAATCCCTGCTCAGCTTTCTCCTCGTCAATCTTGTAATCCTCCACCTTATATTGAAAGATATGGTTAGGCCCTTCATAGCGCACGACGCTGTCGCCGGCATACCACTCTTTTACCCAAGGTTTGTTCCATTCGGAGAATTCGTTGGTCAGAACTAGCTCGAATCCGTAGCGACGACCACCATGCAGGAACATGGCGATACTATCGGGGGCATCAGCCGACTGGAACTTCTCTGAACGCGACTGGTGCTTGATGCGATATACACCATGCAGTCCCCACCACTCGGGCTTCTTGTCCTTCGAGGTGTGTATCCAAGCATGCTCGATGTAACTGCCGTCGGCAAAGGTGTAGCAACCCTCGGCAGCATAGGCAGGTCCCCAGATGCTGGCGTAGCTAAGGTGGAACGTACCCTTGAAGTGGTCACCGTTGGGATAGAACACCTCACCTTCGCCAATGGGACCTTCCAGTAGTTGGCGAACAGTGCTGCCTTTCTGCCAGTCGCCCTTATAGACGACTTTCGTATCGAGAAGCCTGACGTAGTAGCAGTTGCGGCTGTATACACCTCCACCCACATGGTGCTCAGTGCAGGCCACCTCAACTTCATCGCCCACCTTGATGTCGCAGGTCTTGTTGTAGAACGCTATCGTGATATGCTGCCCATCGTAGGCCGTCACCTTGTTGGTAAAGTCCAGTTTGGGCAGCGGTTCGCCTACCTGGATTTCATTTTCATCAACCTCGTAGTGCTTAATGGGTGTACTTGTCACCGTTGCGCCACGATCCACGTGGCTGTTATAAACGTTAATATAGCATACAATTGACATACTTCTATTTCTTTAGTATTTATTGCAGCATTTCATCTGGCTTCAGCCGCAGCGACAACCAAAAGGTGGTATAGTTCATGCCTGTCTCACCAAAATGGAACCAACCGTCCTCTGGTCTGATGGTATACTCCTTATCGCCATAGAGGAACGTCAGCGAGTGCTCGTCAAAGTCCTGCACCACGATACTATTATACAGTCCGCCCCACTCGCCACTCATCGACAAGCGATTCTTCGACAGCACTTTGCCCTTCTCGACAGGATATTCCGGCTGTGGATTGTCCTTTGTGGGCCGTTCATACTCAATGGTGTGGCACTCTGTGTGACGGTCGGCACGCCA
>Ga0247611_10011789_pt1 | contig 10021 bp, 4 predicted proteins | sample 177DNAGHGhighgp2_FD_192422 | JGI IMG/M metagenome (GOLD analysis project Ga0247611, IMG submission 192422) | Sheep rumen microbial communities from Palmerston North, Manawatu-Wanganui, New Zealand - 1770 DNA GHGhigh gp2 | ecosystem: Host-associated > Mammals > Digestive system > Stomach > Rumen ... | reverse complement strand
ATCAAGATAGAGAGCGACACCGCCGTGTGGAACTACGAGGGGCGAGGCCGCATCCGAGGGCGCGGCAACTCCACCTGGGAGTGGTATCCGAAGAAGCCCTATCGCCTGAAGCTCGACGAGAAGGCGGAGATACTCGGACTCGCAGCAGACAAGGACTGGGTGCTGCTGGCCAACTACCGTGACCCGACAAATCTGATGAACACCTTCGTCTTCGAGATGGGTGAACGGCTCGGCATCCCCTTCCCTAACCATACGCGGTATGTGGAATTGACAATCAACGGCGACTACAAGGGGCTCTACCAACTCACCGAACAGGTGGAGCAGGGCAAGAACCGAGTGGCCATCGACAAGGAGGAAGGTCTGATGCTGGCCCTCGACGTGGACGACGGTCCGGAGAACGCGCCAGGGGCAGAGGACAATTTCTGGTCGGAGGTGTATCGCCTGCCTGTGTGCGTCAAATTCCCTTCCTCCGACGATGAGGGGCAAGGGGATGAGGCCAAAAGGCTTGCCCGCCAAGAGTTCGCCGCCCTCGAAAACACCATCCTCACCCACGACTACGATGCTCTGGCGAAAGTGATGGACATCCCCGTGATGATCGACTACCTGCTGATCCAGGAATTTATATATAATGTAGAGGTGGCCGCTCCCCGCAGCATCTTCCTGCACCGCGACAAGGGAGGCAAGTGGACCTACGGGCCGCTGTGGGACTTCGACGCAGCCTTCGACTTCGACTGGGGACAGATGACGACGGGACACTACTTCTTCAAAGACTACCGAGAGACGGTACTCGGCACCGATCCCGCCCGCCATATTAGCAACTACGACTATACATCGAGCTTCTTCACCGACATGTGGAAAGACAAACAGTTCGTCAGCGAGGTGAAGAACCGCTGGAAACAGATCCGTCCCCGTATCATGGCGGAGTTCTGGCCTGAGACGAAGCGCTATGCCGAAGCCTGCACCGAGGCGATGGCGAGAGATGCCAAGCGCTGGCCCATCGACAAGGACTACCAGACGGAGATCAACCGCATGGAGAAGTGGCTGAACTCACGGGCGGTATACATGGACAACATCGTATCAAACTATCCCTGAATATGAAACGAACAATATTACTCACGACAATGGCACTGGTAGGTGCCTGCTGCCTCGCACAACCAGCGAGCAAGAAGATCTATATCCCAGAAGACCTGCGGGGAATGGATTTACAGGCCGACACCTCGCAATGGAGTTTCAAAAGATCAGCCCAGACCGACGACCTCATCTTCATGTGGGAACGCGGCTTCGGGCAAGATGTCAGCAATCCTCCCATGCTCGAAGGCAAGCCGATGGCCTTCAACCTCAACAACCTGATCGACTGCGTGCAGTCGTTCTACACCTTCTTCCGCGATACCCTGGCATTCGCAAAACCAGGCAGTAAGGCAGACCAGTATAAGATGATGGTCATGGTGATGTACTCACTCGACGGTACGGCATACGGCGGCACCTACGACAACTTCATCGGCAGCCTCTGGGTGGCACCCAACCGCATTCAGGACACGAAGATGAACTGCATGGCCCACGAACTTGGTCACTCGTTCCAACTCCAGATTCCAGCCGACTCCGTTGGCGATGCCTGGGGCGGCTCTGGCTTCTTCGAGATGACCTCGCAATGGATGCTCTGGCAGGTGAACCCCGACTGGTTGACGGATGAGAACTTCCATTTCGAGGCGTTCAAGAAACTCACTCACAAGGCATACCTCCATTTGGAGAACATCTACCACTCGCCCTACGTCATCCAGTGGTGGAGCGACCTGCACGGGCGCAAGTCGATAGCCGAACTCTACCGTCAGGGCAGGATCGGCGAGGACCCCGTGATGACCTACAAGCGGATGTACGGACTCTCGCAGGATGACTTTAACCGCGAGATGCTGCGCGGCTACCAGCATCTGGTTAATTTCGACTTCAAGCATGCCCGTAAGGAGACACGTCAATACGCCTGTACCTTTGGCACAGAGCTGAACTTGGGGAAAGAGGGCCTCGGGAAAATCGGCGGTGGCCACCGTCCTAAGAATTTCCCCGAGGAATACGGCTTCAACGCCATCCTGCTCGACAGTCTGGTGGACATCCAGAAGCCCGTCGAGATTGAAGTACGGGGCGTAAGCAATCTACATGCCCTCACCGGTATCACTACCGACGACGAGGAGATCTACAGCGATATCGATGCCGAGCACTTCGAAGTGCCCGAGGGCAAGACGCTGAAACACCTCTATCTGATTGTGATGGGTGCCCCGGATGAACATTACATGATCCCCATGCCCACAGAGGAGAATCCCGAACCGCCAAAGGCAGAGTTAGAGACGTTCCCCTACGAGTTCTGGGTCAATAACGAATAAGTAGAGGAGCAATTAATAACTTTTAGCAGAAAAGATTTGTCGGGGAAAGGGGATTTTCCTATTTTTGCAGCCATGAATCAAAAGAGACAGTTATCATGGATGAAATGACTTGGGAGTTTATTCTCCGTATTTTTGTAGCCGCTCTGTTGGGTGGCGCCATTGGACTTGAACGCGAATACAGAGCTAAGGAGGCCGGGTTCCGCACGCATTTCCTTGTGGCATTAGGAGCTGCCCTGTTTATGGTGGTGTCGGCCTATGGCTTCGATGGTGCAATGTATACGCCCGAGCACCGTTGGGATGTGTCGCGAGTGGCAGCGCAGGTGGTTAGCGGTATCGGTTTTATCGGTGCTGGTACGATTATTTTCCAGAAGAACGAGAATGCCGTTCGCGGCCTGACAACTGCGGCAGGCCTCTGGGTGGCAGCAGCCATCGGTCTGGCCTGTGGAGGCGGTATGTATATCCTTGCGGGGGCTGCGACATTCCTCGTACTCGTCGGACTGGAGGCCTTCAACTTCCTCCTCCATAAGTTCGACAAGCATCGCGTGGATAAATCCTGAGACAATATACTGACTTTTGCAACGCCATGAGACAACTGCTATTGCTTGTCACCTATGTCCTGTTCCTTTTGCCCTCTCAGGCAAAAGACGATTATTCTATGCGATGGGATGCCTCACTGGCAAAGAGTCGCTACCGCAACATCAGTATGAACGACGGACTGGCGGCCAATGCCGTGCGCAACATCGTACAGGATCAGTATGGCTTTATGTGGTTCGGCACCGACAACGGCCTTTGCCGTTACGACGGCGTGCAGGTACAGCTCTTCCGCATTGCAGAAATGGGCATGAACCAGTATATCTCTGCCCTTCGCGCAGGAAAGCGGGGTATCTATGCCGGTACGGCTTCAGGCGTCTACTGCTACAGTTTTGAGAAGAACATGTTCGAGCGACTGCCGATGGACATTCATTCTGAAGTGACATCGATGTCAGTAGACAAGGAGGGCAACATGTGGATCTCGACCGTTGGGCAGGGCATCTGGCGCTACACCCTGAGCACCGGACAATCCAAGCAATATGCCTCATGCGGCACCCAACAGGCTGTCGCGCAGGTTCTTGCCGACAACAGCAATCAGATCTGGGCCCTGACGAACTGGGAACAGCCGATGCTGCAACGGCTGAATCGGTTGCACGACAGGTTTGAGGCCGTGAACGTCAGCAACGACGGTGGCTACAGTGCGCTCAGGATGCTACAGACCCGAGACGGCCGATTGTGGCTGGGCACGTGGGAACACGGACTGATCCAGTTGCATAGCGACGGGCGGCTCGAACAGGTATTATCACCGGCAGAAACAAATGTCGGTATCCACATCCTCGCCTTGTACCAGCGATCCGACGACTGTATCTGCATCGGTTGCGACGACGGTGTGATCTGCGTAAACACGAAGACCAGGAAGTGGTGGCGCCTGCAAGACGAGCTACAGATACCGCCCAACGAGACGAACGACCGCTTCGTCTATAGCATCACCAGCGATACCGAGGGAGGTCTGTGGACCGGCTCCTTCTACGGCGGCGTGAACTATGTATCACCGATAGGGAAGCGCTTCGAGGGTTTCTCCATCGCCAACGGACTGACGGGTAACGTCATCTCCCGCTTCTGTGAAGATGGTCATGGACGGGTGTGGATAGCGAGCGACGACGGTGGTGTGATGTGCTATTCACCGTCGGAACAGCGTTTCATCAACTATCCCCATCAGGACTATCTGTCGAAGCGCAACGCGCATGCCCTCATGGTAGACGGGCAGGATCTGTGGATCGGCACCTATAGCGATGGGGTCATCGTGCTTGACACTGAGACGGGCAATATGCGGCATTACATTCACAGCAACGATCCCCACTCGCTCGATAACTACAGCAGCTATGCCATCCACCGCGACAAGGCAGGTAACATCTGGGTAGGCACCATGCAGGGACTGAACCGCTACGATCCGAAGACCGAGACCTTTGAGCACCACGGCCGAATCGAGGCGATGATCATCGATATCGACGAAGACCATGAAGGGAACCTCTGGCTTTCCACAGAGGGTTTGGGTCTGTGGCATTATCAGCCCGACACAAAGCAATGGAAGACCTACCGCTATGCTGATGACGACAATCACACGCTGTCGAGCGACGAAGTACACTGCACACTTGTGGCCGAGGACGGCAGTCTGTGGGTGGGCACCAGCGGCGGTCTGTGCAACTACGACAGCAAGGAAGACCGTTTTGAGCGTATCCACCTGGACATCCCCAATCAACATATTACGGGCATCATTGAGGATCACGGGGCTCTGTGGCTCTCTACAGAGCGGGGCATCATCCGCTACGAGCCTTCTCAGAATACCAGTCACGAAACCTATGAGAACGTGCTGCGCTTCTCTTACCACGACGGACTCGTCAGTGAGCACTTCCAGCCCAATGCCGCCCTGCGTACCAGCGACGGGCGCATCTTCTTCGGCAGCACCAGCGGCTTCAACACATTCTACCCCTACAAGATCAAGGTCAACAGCGTGATACCCCCTGTGTATATCACCTCGATGAGCATTCTGAACCGCGAGGAGCATCATGCCAACGGGCTCCCGCTCGACCTCACGCTGACCAAGGAACTCACCCTCAGCTACAGCGATGCCAAGATGGTGAGTCTGGCATTCGCCTCCCTCTCCTACTGCTCACCCGAGAAGATTCAGTATGCCTACATGATGGAAGGCTTCGACCGCGACTGGAACTATGTGAACAACCAAAACCGCGCCACTTATACCAACCTGCCCGCAGGTACCTATATCTTCCGTGTAAAGGCAACGAATAACGACGGCATCTGGAGCGACAAGGAAGCTACGCTGAAGATCATCGTCCAACCACCTTTCTGGTGGAGCTGGTACGCCAAGATCTTCTACCTCCTGCTATTGGGTGCGATCATCTGGCAATACGTCCATTTCCGTCTGAAACTAGCCGAGCGTCAGCACCAGCAGGAGATAGAGCGGCTGAATGCAGAGAAAGAGAAAGAGGTGCGCGATGCCCGTCTGAACTTCTTCACGATGATTGCCCACGAGATACGCACCCCGGTGTCGCTCATCATCGGCCCGCTGGAGAAGATCATGAAGAAAGGTAACCCCTCCGACGATATGAAGGTCATCGACCGCAATGCCCACCGGCTGCTGGAACTTGTCAATCAGCTGCTCGACTTCCGTAAGGTGGAACAAGCCACCTTCATGATGCACTTTGCCCCGCAGAACATCTACGAACTGATCCTGTCGGTCAGCGAGCGCTTCGCACCGACCTTCGAGCAAGGCGGCAAGCACTTCACGGTGGACTATCCCGACACGCGGTTTACGGCTATGGTCGACAAGGAGGCTGTGACCAAAGTCATCAGCAACCTGCTGACGAACGCCAATAAATACACGAAGGACGACGTACGGCTGAGCTGCATGGTAGAGCCCGACGGAGAGCACTTCCGCATCATCGTGAGCGACAACGGTGTTGGTATCCGTGAGGAAGACCGCAAGCGTATCTTCGACCCCTTCTTCCAGGCACAGGACAATAAGCCCGGCACTGGTATCGGCCTCAACATCGTCAAGAACATTGTCGACCTGCACCACGGGAAGATCAACGTAGAATCCGAAGTGGGCAAAGGCTCCACATTCACCATCGTTCTCCCTGTCACACAACGTGAAGAAAGCGAGCAGCCTCAGGAAGCGAGCAGTCAGAGAGCACAGGCCAGGGCCGAACGGATTCAAGAACAGAAACAGCCTCAAGACACGACTCCCGCCTCTACGACACAGACGATGCTCATTGTCGATGACTCCGAGGACATGGTCAGCTTCCTGAGCAGCAACTTCAAGGAGAATTACCAGGTGATTACTGCCGGCGACGGACTTGAGGCCCTCGACCAGCTGAGTAAGCACGAGGTGAACATCATCATCAGCGACTGGATGATGCCGCGCATGGACGGTGCGGAGTTCTGCCGGCGTGTGCGCCGTGACCCCACCACAAGCCATATCCCGTTCGTGATGCTCACTGCCAAGACCGACGACGACTCAAAGGTACAAAGTATGGACGTCGGTGCCGATACTTATATTGAGAAGCCCTTCTCCGTGGAATATCTGAAAGCCTGTATCCGTAACATGCTCGACATACGCCACCGTCTGATGGAGAAATTCTCCACCCAGCCGCTGGAGCCTGTAACCGAGATTGCCTCGAACCCCACGGACAATGCCTTCCTGCAGAAGATGAACCAGCTGATCGAGGACAACCTGTCCAACTCCGAGTTAAACGTGTCCTTCCTTGCAGAACAGCTGAACATCAGCCGCAGCGGACTCTTCGCCAAGATGAAGACGCTGGCCGACGTGACGCCCAACGAGATGATCCAGATTATGAGACTGAAGAAAGCCGCCCTTCTGTTGAAAGACGGCCGTTATCAGGTGGGAGAGGTAGGCTACATGGTAGGTTTCTCTAATCCCTCTTATTTCTCGAAGTGCTTCCAGAAGCAGTTCGGCATTACCCCAGGAGCTTTCTGTAACAGCGGTGGCGACGATGCACAGTAGCTTCCAGATACTGCCACTGTGAGAGCACGCCCTCATTGGTCTCCATCATCGGTCCCGTTTCGGCATACTCGAAATTGTATTGCTGGAAGTAAGGTATCAGGTCGTTGAAGATCAGCGCATTGGCACCCTTGGCTCTGTATTCGGGCAGCACACCGATAAGCAGCAGGTCTACAATCGGTGTCTTGTGCCATTTCAGGATCTTCAGCACATGCCACCAGCCGAATGGGAACAGACGACCGTCGCGGGTCTTCTGCAGCGCTCGTGAGAACGACGGGAAAGTGATGCCGAAGCCCACCATCTTTTCCGCGTCCATAATGGCCGTCACGAGGTTCAGGTCGGCTATCTTGATATAGTCGTTTACCAGTTTGTCGATCTGCCTGTCAGAGAGTTGACTGAAACCATAGAGGTCGGCATAGGTGGCGTTAAGCAGGTCGAACACCTTGCGGCCGTAACCCTCTTCAATCAGTTCGTGACGGGTGAACTTATGCACCTTCAGACCATAGCGGCGGCGCACCATATCCGTCACCTTGACGAATTTCTCGGGCACTACCTCGGGCACCTTCACCTTACACTCCACATAGTCGTTGTCCTTCTTGAAACCGCTCATCTGCTCGATGTGGCGCGGATAATAGGGGTAATTGTAGTTCACATACATCGAGGCGAGCTGATCGAAGCCCTCCACGAGCATGCCTTCACGGTCGGTATCGATAAAACCCAGCGGACCTGCCATCTCCACCATGCCCCGCTCGCGCCCCCAGTCCTCAACGGCTTTCAGGAGGGCTGTCGACACCTCAAGGTCATCGATGAAGTCGAACCAGCCGAAGCGCACCTGATGACAGTTCCAACGCTCATTCGCCCTGCGGTTGATGATAGCCGCCACACGCCCCACGATCTTCCCATCCTTATAGGCCAGGAAATACTGGGCCTCACAACACTCGAACGAAGGGTTCTTGTCGCTGCGGAGTGTGGCCATCTCATCGAAATAGAGGAAAGGCACAGCACAATCACAACCACGATAGAGGTCATAATAGAACTGAATAAACTGTTTCAGTTCTGATCTGGATTTTACTTCACGTATTTCTACCATTGTTTAGCTCTTTCTGCGTGCAAATATACAGCAAATCAGCGAAACGACAAAACAAACGGCACAAAAATCAGTTTTTTTGTACAAATTTCACTTTACAAGGCTTCTATGTAATCGTAGAGTTTCTTATAAAAAGGGTGTCGCGTCATCGTCGAGGCATCGCCGAGGATGATCAGTTTCATGCGGGCACGGGTGATGGTGACATTCATACGTCGAAGGTCACGCAGGAATCCGATCTGCCCTTCGTCGTTGGCACGCACCAGCGAGATCAGGATCACATCGCGCTCCTGTCCCTGGAATCCGTCGACGGTGTTCACGCTGATCAGACTGCGGTAGGGTTTGAAGAACTCCTTCTTCTTCAACAGTCGGCGCAGATACTGCACCTGGGCCCGATAAGGTGAGATCACCCCCACGTCGATGCGTTCATCGAGGATACGGGTCTTACCGATCTTCGTGAAGTAGTTCTCCAGCGCCAGCAGGGTCAGTTCAGCCTCCGCCTTGTTGATACGGCCGAACGATTCGCCAACAAACTGCTCCTTAAACGACACCTCACTATCTTCGTTCAGCTCAAAGGCCGACGTGTCAATCCACGTCATCGGGATATCGAGATCCAGGATACTGCGGTATTTCACCTCAGGCGCACTCTCTACCTGATTGCCATAGAACCAGCTGCTCGAAAAGCGCATAATCTCCTCATTCATGCGATACTGCATCTTCAGCAGCGTCACCACCTCGGGCTTGTTTTCCACGATTCGCTCCATCAGCGTCTTGCCCAGTCCTGCCTTGAGGGCTGCGATGCTTTTCACCGTGGGCGGCAACTGACAATGGTCGCCTGCGAAGACCACACGCGATACCCGTCGGATAGGTATCCAACAAGCGGCCTCCAGTGCCTGGGCGGCCTCGTCGATAAACAGTGTACCGAACTTCTGTCCGTCGAGCAGCCGACTGCTGCTGCCTACGAGTGTACAGGCGATGACTCGGGCTTCGCCGAAGAGCGCAGCATTAATGCGCACCTCGAGTTCCGTAGCGCGTTCCTTCAGCCGTTCCAGTTTCTGATGATACTTCTCGTCGCCACGCTTCCGATGGCTACGCAGTTCGCGGATGGCCTTGCGGATGCTCCAGAGCTGTTCGTAGTCCGGATGGTCCTCGAAACGGCGTTCATAGGTGAAGGACAGCATCTTGTCATTCACCCGTGTCGGATTGCCTATACGGAGCACGTTGATGCCGCGGTCCACGAGTTTCTCAGAAATCCAATCGACCGCCATATTACTCTGTGCACAGACCAGCACCTGATTCTCCCGTCGCAACGTTTCGTAGATTGCCTCCACGAGTGTCGTCGTCTTGCCCGTTCCTGGCGGACCGTGCACGACGGCCACATCCTTCGCCCAGAGCACCTTGTTGACGGCCTCTTCCTGCGTACGGTTCAGATAGGGGAAATGCATGGGCGAGAATGAAAAAGTCTCGGCTTTCTGACGCGAGTAGAAGAGATCCCGCAGGTAGCCGAGCCTGCCCTTTCCCCTGATGACGCGGTCGAGGGCGTCGAACATCGTCTTGTAGCTGGTCTCGTCGAAGAAGAGCTGTACGCCGACATGCTCTGCAGACTGCACATCAATGAGCTGGCCGTTGTCAGGAACAGCCACCACCATCCTGTCACCATCGACATAGCTGACGGTGCCCGTAAAGTTGAAATAGCGGATCTTAGGCGAACCAGGATTGCCAGAATCCTTATTAATACAAGTGAAAAATGCCACAGGCCTGCCGAACTCGAAATTGTGCTCTATCTCCTCGTCGCCCTGCCGGAACACTTCCACCACGAGCTGGTTCAGCGAGTTATAGTAGCTCTTGCCCATCTTCAGCGGATACCAGGCATCGCCGCGCTTCACCTTCCGCTGCAGTCCCATCTCCTCGGTCTGCTTGCGGAAAGTCTCTTTCTCAGCCGCATACTCCATCTGGAGCAGCAGCCGCTGCTGTTGAAGCGCCAGTATCGGCGAA
>Ga0247611_10011788_pt1 | contig 10023 bp, 10 predicted proteins | sample 177DNAGHGhighgp2_FD_192422 | JGI IMG/M metagenome (GOLD analysis project Ga0247611, IMG submission 192422) | Sheep rumen microbial communities from Palmerston North, Manawatu-Wanganui, New Zealand - 1770 DNA GHGhigh gp2 | ecosystem: Host-associated > Mammals > Digestive system > Stomach > Rumen... | reverse complement strand
TTTACATTCTTTAGAAGGATTTTTCAGGTTTTCTGCCAGCATCTTGCATATATCTCCCTTCGCCTCCCTGACTTTCTTTCCGTTGGCCTTTATTGTTATGCTGTTTGGTAGCCATTCGCATTCATACTTTATGAAGTTGAACTCTGGGTTCTTTGGTTGTTTAACCCACGGGATGTTCCTTGTTCCTATAGATCTGTGTTCCATGCTTTCGTCGTTATAGTGGACGTTTGTTGTCGTTCTCCATGACAATTGAACGTAAGGTGGTTGTGCTATGAAAAGTTTCATGTAGTTTCCGCATCCAGACCATGCTTCCATGATGTCTATCTCTGGTGGCCAGTTTCCGTCTCCAACAAGCCAGAATGATGGCCACAACCCTTTTCCAGAAGGAAGCTGTATTTCAGCGGAAAATTTCCCGAAAGAGAAACTCTCGATCGATCTCATTGTTGCTACCTCGAACGTAGATCGATATATGTTGTGATCCCAATATTGGATTTCCTTTTCGTTTCTCCTTATGGAAAGTTCAAGCGTTTTGTTTTCCGTTGCCATTATGGTGTCTGAGCTGTACCAATACCATGGGAAGTCTGGGTGAATTATCCTCCCCCCTTCCATCTCTGAATGCCAATTATATCCGCACCATGAAAATGTCGACATTTTCTAAAAATAGTTTTTATATTTATTTTAAGACGATAAATACCAGAAAATGAAGAAAATACGATGGAGAAAAATATTTGTGTGACTTTACCAAGTAGTGTCGACTGGTCAGATTATGATAAAGAGCTTGAGCAAGTTAAGGACTATAAAATGGTTATGAATTTTCGCGTTCCGTTCTTACCTAAAAAAGATGAAAGATCTTTCATTAAAAGATGTTACATTTGCTATAGAGGTTTTGTTGTCGGTTGGATGGATATTGTCGGTTTTGTCGATGAGTTTGATTTTGAATGTCAATCGACAGGGAAACATTGGAATGGAAAATTCATTCAGAGATCTGGCCCGTTCCATCCCATTGCTCCAGTTCCTATGAAAGGCTTCCGTGGTTTTAGATACGTTGATTTTTAAGGCATCCCTGGTATACCGAACGATTTTGCCCCTGCTGGGACGAAACCAGTTGCTAGCCATACAAGGAACCTTATGTTGAGGATCGATAGTTTTTCGTACCGTGGAACTGGTTCCGCATCGACTAGTGTCATCAGTATAAGGTTTGTTGCTGTTTTAATAGTCTGGTGATCGAATTGTTGGAGAGTTCCAAACTGGCCTGGGTTAAAATCACGTCCAGCGGTTGCTGCTCCAGCCGTCGCCATTAGATCGGTGTTTGTTTTCTTTATAACACCGTTTGCCTCGTTGATCTTTTGTTGGACGGTGGAAATCGTTTTTGCGACTGGATCTGGTATAGTGTTGTTTATCGATCTGTTTACGTTCATGATTTGCATCTTTGTCGTCATGAAACTCTTAGGTGTCATGAAAAAGCACATACCAGCAGCGTCAACACCCATTATTGGTATGCTTGCTATAATTGTTATTATAAAATTGATAATTTGCATTATGGCGTTAACGACTTGCGCGAGTGCGTTAAGTGCCGCAATAGGTGCTGCAAGGGCTGGATTTGCAGCAGATCCTTTTCCTTTCAACAAAGATTCTAGTGTCTTTTTGACAACTTTTGCCTCTATGATTTGTATGGTCTTTTTGACCTTTTCGATCCTGTATTTTACGATTTGGAACTTTTTCAGTATGATTTGGGATGCTATGTATTTCGTGTATTTCGCATCGACCGATATTTGAATGTCGTCTTCGTTAATGTTTTCAAATATGCCAGTGTCATATTGTATGTCATCTGACATCCCGTTTGATACTGCCATGATCATGGATTTCTGAACATTTATAAGATCAGATGATATTCCTCCAAGCCTTGTCGTGAAAGAACTTATGTCACACATGTCGAATTTATCTGGAAACGATTCAACAATAGCTTTCTCAACTTTTCCTAGGCTTTCTTCCGCGTTACATACCGCATCGTATGATGAGAATAGTTTTTGTGCTATTTCGGATGAGTTGAAAGTTGATCCAGTTACAGGATAATTTGTTTCTCCATTTGTTTGTGACACAGTGAGTTATGAATTGTTTTTTAATAGAACACTTTTTTGTTCAGCTAATATTCCGTATATTTGCGTCGAAATCTTCCTTATTTATTGGGATTCTTTAAAAATGCTTTTTCAAAATGATTGTAAATCACGAAGTAAGAGATTATACAAGAAATGGAGTAAGGTTCTGGATCCGTATGGTAGAGAACAGAAGTTCCTTTATATATCATATGTAGGAAAGGATGGTGAGATAAAGTCCTATTTTTGGATACTTCCACAAGAGCTTATGTACTCATGGAAGCTTGCGACAAAAAAGGATATACCAGATCCTCAATATGTGTCGTGGGACAACAAGCCTGTCGTGAAGGTTCCGATCGTTGGAAAGTTCAGTGATCAAAGGATCCATGAGATTTTCATGGACATGGAAAGGTGGTATCCAGACGATGAAAACCTTAAAGACATTCGCAAGTTGTATATTCCAAAGACAGCATATCTTGATATTGAAGTCAATGTTGATGATACTGGATTCCCAGAGGCAAAGGACGCAAGGAATACTGTCAACACCGTTTCTTTCATCAAGGATGATGTCGCGACGGTTCTTGGTTTGGCCGATCTTTCCCAATCTGATATAGACTGGATCCAAAAAGAGATTGACAAGCATTGTGATCCATTGGGTGTTAAGTACAAATTCGTTTACAGATACTTTGAATCTGAGGTTCATTTGCTACATTCATTGTTTTTCGATTACATAGCGAAAACACCTTGTATAACGGGTTGGAACTATTTCGGATATGACTGGCCGTATCTCGTGAATCGTGCGGCTAATCTTGGCATAGACATATCGTCATTGTCCCCTACTGGGACATGGGTTCCGTATGTCTCAAAGGATCCAGCGATCGATAAGGTGACTGTTCCTATGCACAAGTGCATGTACGACTATATGGAGATCTATAAGAAACTCGATAGATCGATACAGCCTAAGGAAAGTAACAAGCTCGATTGGGTTGCGGACAGGGTCCTTGGAATCAAGAAGGTTGCCCATCAGCTTGGGTTCAAGGAGATGTGGGAACGCCAGAAGAAGGAGTATGTTTTCTATAACGCGATCGATAGTGTTTTGGTGAGAGAAATCGACAAGAAGCTCAAGACAAGCGCTGTCATGTTCGGTCTAGCTTCCCTTATGAATGTTCCGTTGTTGTCGTCTTTTGCGTCATCCAAGAGTATCGAGATTGTGCAGGCGGAGTATCTTTACAAGGAAAACAAGGTTTTCCCAGTTGTCAAGAAGTCTCTTGAAAAGAAAGAGTATGAAGGTGCGTTTGTGTTTCAGCCAATCCCAGGGATATACAGGAATGTGTACTGTTTGGACTATGCGTCCCTGTATCCAACGACGATGCGTCAGTTCAATATATCGCCAGACACATTCCTTTTTAAGGACAAGAACTACACACCTAAGGATAACGAGATCAAGTGTGTGAATGGTTCCGTTTACAGGAATGACATAGAGGGTTTCATTCCTAAGATATTGGGTGATTTCTTCGCTAAAAGAAAAGCTTATAAAAAGGAGATGGTGAGGGCACAGAAGGAGAGATATAAGTTGGAGGAGATTTTGGAGAGAAGAGAAATAGAATTAAAAAATAAAATGAAATAATAATTTTCAAAAATTAAAAATGGAAAATTGGGTAATTAGTAAAGAAAACAAACATGTTTATATGTTTGTTATTAAAGATCTTAACGGAGATTATAGAACATTATCTGGCAGAAAAATATGGAATTATGAAGATGTGCTTTTTACGTTTACTACTGTAAAAAAAGAATCTGGTGATTATTTTAACGGAAGTTGGGAACCTCTTACAACAGACAATGTTTATGAATTTTTAAACCATGAACAGAATATATCAGATTGGGGGGTTTTATGGTATAATCATGATAGAAATGTTTTAAAGTTGAGAGAACCAATACAATTAGATACGATTAAAGTTTTATATTTATATGATGCTGTAATTCCTGCAGGAGTACCTTATTATGAATCTGGTGAAGTTGGGCTTGCTAAAAAGATTTATTTTACAAGTTTTAGTTTTACTATTAAAAGAGAAAATATAAAAACAAATCAGATTGAAAGTATAATAATAGATGAATGTTGGAAAATTAGTTCTTATGATTTTGTTGCAAAATCTTGTGAAGGTTTTACTCGTATTATTTTAAATAATAAAACTAATTTTAAAGATGAAAATGATAATTTTTTATTTAATGAATGGCTTGATGGTGCTAAAAATTTTCACGAAGGATTTGCTGCAATAAAATTGAATGGAAAATGGAATTTTATAAATAAGAATAAAAGATTTTTATCAGAACAATGGTTTGATGATGTGAAAGATTTTGAAAACGGATTTGCAATCGTAAAACTAAACAATAAGTGGAATTTTATAGATACGGAAGGAAATTTTTTATTGGTTCAATGGTTTGATGACTGTCATAGGTTTTGTAAAGAAGGTATTGCTATTGTTAAGCATAATGAAAAATATAATTTTATAAACAGAAATGGTAAACTTGTGTGTGATTTTTGGTTTGATGATTATTATGATCTAATTGATGGTTTTGTTTCTATAAAATGTGATGGGAAATGGAATAATGTTGATATAGAAGGGAAACTTTTTTCAAAAGTGTGGTTTGATAGTTGTTGGTTTTTTAACAATGGTATTGCTGTGGTTGAACTTAATGGGAAAAAGTGTCATTTAAAGAAAAATGGAACATTTCTTGAAAATGTTTGGTTTGATAGGTGTGAGAATTTTACAAACGATTTTGCTCAGGTTAGTGTTGATGGGAAAGATAATTATATAAACATTAAAGGAAATCTTTTATCAGACATATGGTTTGATTTTGGTGATACTTGTTTTCATCAAGGATTTGTAAGTGTTTATGTGAATGGTTGTGGTTATTATATGAATACAAAAGGAAGAATTATAGAAAAATCTTCAATAAAGTCATGTGAACAATTAAAAGATTTTGGAAAGAAATAAACAATATAAAATATTTTGATATGTTTACAAATGGATTAAAATGCGTCCGCTGTGGACATGAACTTGAAGTAGAGGATGTTCAAGATTTTGATAATGAAATCGGTACGACCACTATTTTGTTTTGTCCGTATTGTGGTGCCAAGTATGAGGAGACAGATCCATTGGATGAGGATAAACAGAATTATGAATTTTATAAGGACGGAATGGATATTTCTGGAAGGTTGGATGAACCAGATATCATGAACGGACATTGCCTGAATTGTGGGCATAAGGTTTCTATTGCAAATAATTTCATGCTTTCTGACTATGATGATACGATTACCGAGGATGATGACAAGATGAATTTCGTCTTGAACGAGTGTCCATATTGCGGGATGAATGAGGTTCGTTGGGATAATTCCGATAATGAGCGTAAAGTTTTCCCATATTGGACAGAAAACCAAAACGAAGATGGGCAGGAAGCGTAATGGTGGAAGTTTTGTCGAGAGTAATTCGTTTGCCTTATTTTCCGACGATCCTGTTGTTCCTGTGGTGTGCCGTTATAACGATAGTACTAATTGTAAGGGGAAGAAATCACAGGAAGTTCAAGAAGATGAACGAACTGGAGCACAATCAGCTGATGAAAAACCAGAACACGTTGAATCAGCTAATAAAGAAGCTCACAGTGCTGCTAAAAGAGGATTCAGAGCTATCCAGAACGCTCAAGGCGACAGTCGTCCAGAAAATACTCCCGTTCGTGAGGAACGACATGGAAACGAGAAACCTGATAAAGGAGATAGAAAAGGCGGAGAGTCTGAAAAAAGAAGCGATGGATCAGTTAAGGGACAAGTCAAAAGAATTAGACGATCTAAACAGAAAGTACAGGAAACTGAAGGAGGATCTGGAACTGGAAAGGACGACAAAACCTTTGGTGAAACTGTAAACGAAAGAAAGGATGTTGATTATGACAAGATCCCTTTGGCCGAGTTTGAGGCTTCGTCGAAAGTTTTTTCTAAGAAGATAACTGGTAAACCGAGAGACACCGAAGATCCTTTCACAGTTGAAGTTGTCATTGACAATCTGAGATATAGGGTGTCGAGATGTTCGATTAAAGGTGATACTTATGTTCAGGGATTGGACAGCAGGTTCATTGTCAGTAAACTGATTACCAAGAAATAGTATTATGACAAATGAACAAAAATTGATTTGAAATGACGATTTTATTTTGTGCTTTTACATTAGTATTGATTTTAATTTTTGGCATTGTTTTTCATGGTATAATTGATATAGTAGTGCATGGGTATCCTTTTTACAAACATAAAAAATAAAAATACAATGGAAATGAAATATGAAAAAAGAATACATTAAATCAACAATTGAATTGCCAAAAGAGTTGACTCCTGTTTGGGTATGTGTTTGCGGAGGAAGGCCAAGAAAGATGTACCGTGTTGGGAATATATTTTATTACTACAATAAAAAACTTAATAAAAACGGGAATTATTCAAGTATTGGAGAAAAGGTATTGTGGAGATATTGTGGTGATAGTATTGAATTTGAGACTGTTTATTCATCGCATCCAATACACAATAAAATTAAGGAAATATGAAAGACAAAGTACAAATCATCAGACAAGAGATTGATAATAATATTAAGGGATGGGAAAACATATATGAATGAGGATTGTTCTTGGTATTTTTATTGTTGTAATTTATATCTTATTGAAAAGCTGGATCCTTATCAAGGTTTTTCAGTTTGTTTTATATACTGTATATTTTATTTTAAAAAAGAAACGTTAAACTTAAAAATAAAAATAAAAATAAAAATGAATATGTATCAATGGGCAGAGAATGAGTGTAGACTCGCCTGCGGGAAAGAAAATCCAGATCATAATTTCGATAGTGACGATTTCGATTATGGATGTAGCTGTTACAAGTCAGCATTGAAAGCTTATAAATCTTTATTGGATGATGGACATAGCGGTATGTCTTTTAGTTTTACAAAAAGAATACTTGAAAGGCTTATGGATAATCAGCCGCTCACGCCGATAACAGACGATGATTTTTTTAGCGTAGAAAGAGGTACAGAAGAGTATCCTATGGAATCTGATGAATATTTAAAGGAACGTGGATTGAAATCTGATCTTCAATGTCTTAGGATGAGCAGTCTATTCAGGACAGAAACGATCGATGGCTGCGTTAAGTATCATGACATAGATAGATATTATTATGTTGATGTTGAATGTCCGTCGGATACATATAGTTCTTCAGCTGATTTTCTTGATGAAATGTTTCCGATTACCATGCCGTATAATCCAGAGGTTGGGAAATACGTCATATATGCACAAACATTTCTAAGTGATGTAAACAAAGGTGATTTTGATACTAAGGGAATTCTTTATCTGAAAACCCCAAGTGGAGAAAAAGTTGATGTTGGAATATACATGACAGAAAAAGATGGAAAAATGGTTCGTATTAATAGGGATGAATATGAAGATTTGTTGAAACATCGTGTTGATAAGTTATACAAGAAAGTTGCTAACCATTTGCTTTGGACGCTTTTGTCAAATTCGGCATCAGACGAAGAGATCGAACGTCGCGAAAGAGCTTATAACGGACTTTCAACAACAATGAAGCTAGGTTTCGAGGAACATCTTTGTGAACTTTGCAAGTTTTTCGAAAACCCAGAACATTGGAAATATAATACATTCAGCATTTCTCAAGCTCTTTGCAAAAACGACACAGAATGTTTCAAAGATGTACCCGAATTGGTTGAAATTGCAAATTATTTGCAAACGATTTTAAAGGTTATCGAATAATTTTATAATTTCTAATTTTTGGCGATCGATCTACACAGGTCGATCGCTTTTTGTTTTTACAAACATCCAAAATCATCAGATAAATAATATAAATGAAGAAAAATCAAGGTTTTGGCTACAATAAAATCAGATAGGGTTGATTATGAGAAGCTGTTGAACGGGATCGATCCAGTTAAGACGACAACATCTATACTTGACGTTCCGTCGGAGGCGGTCCTTCCTACGCCGTCCAACGTTGCTTCAGCCGTCGACGCTACTACACCTTCGGAGACGATGCAGGTGAAGATGTTCACGTTCGACTATGATTCCGTCAAGAAGGGACTTAGGAAGAAGGCAAGGAAAAGCGTCATAAACATCGTCCAACATATCATCCCAGAGGATATCATAGAGGAGGCTTATATACAGGATAAGCTTGAGCAAGATATAGAGACTCTTACGGAGCTTTATATGCAGCTTGAACTTAATAAAATAATGCAGAGATCGCAGGTCGATCTTGTTGCTTCTGGAAACACTATGCCTAGGATGTATGAGGTGTTCGGACAGATGACAGACAAAATACAATCGATCAACAAGCAGATAGTGGACACAGAACAAAGGATAAGGAAGACATATGTCGATCTGAAGTTCGAGATCAGGGACAAGCAGAGCGAGGAGTTCGGGACCATTGGCGCTGCTGCTATAGAGAATCCGTCTGGGACCATGATTACATCTACAAGGGATCTGATTGCTGGTGCTAGGAAACGTCACATAGATAAGATAAGCAACGCTAACGAAACAGAATTTGAGATACAGGAATGATACGAGAAATATACATAAGGGACGAGAACGATCCCTATTTCAATCCTACGATAATAGACTACAGCAATGAGGTCGAGTCCGTCATATCACAGATAAGGATGATACTCGGAACGAAGAACGGAGACGTTCTTGGATCTTATGACTTCGGTGTCGATCTTGAGGAGATGGTTTTCAACACGAAGTTCGCGGCAGATCAGGTCATGGAGAAGGTGAACGACCAGATTGACAAATATGTCAAGCACAGTGATCAGATTTATGTATACTGTGACATATCGTTCGGTGATTCTGGGATGGGGTATGACTATGCAATATTGGACATTTACATCAATGGTGTGAAGAGTATTGGTTTTGTCATAGATAAAAACGAATAAGTTGATGGATGGCAAAAGAACCTCAGCATGAAGTAAGGCGTCAGAGAAGAATATATTCAACAAAATTGATCGATCAACTTATAAAAGATCGACAGAATGGTTATGAGATAGACTTTGATCCTTTTTTCCAAAGAGATCTTGATCTTAGGGCGGAAGGCGTTCCGTTTAATATGACGGAATGGGAGCTGAACGAATATCAAAAATGTTATGATGATCCGATTTATTATACAGAGAAGTATGCGAAGTTCATGACGGATTATGGATTGTCAACAGTTGAATTAAGAGGTTTTCAAAAAAAGATAATTTCTGCGGTAACATCGGAAACTTATGATGCATCATCCGATTTGTTAATACCTGTTAATCAGGATGTTATAATAATGGCTGCACGTCAGACAGGTAAAACAACAACAATTTCTGCTTTTTTGTCGTGGATGCTTGTGTTCCATTCGGATAAAAATATATTAATAGCAGCAAATAAGGAAAAGACCGCTATAGAGATTGTTGATAAGATTTTGAAGATTTTCAAAGGTCTTCCGTTTTGGTTGAAACCTGGGACAAAGTCTTGGGGTAAGACTTCGATTGAACTTGACAATGGGTCGAAAATTTTGTCAACTGCAACAACAAACACGGCATCGATTGGTTTTACGATCCATTGTGTACTGCTTGACGAGTTTGCCCATATTCCAGCTAACATAGTGAACAATTTCTGGAGATCTGTTTATCCGACTTTGTCTTCGTCTAAGGTTTCTCAGTGTATTATTACATCTACTCCGAATGGAACAACTAATAAGTTCTATGAACTTTGGTCTGGTGCTATGGAAAAAAGAAATACATTCTATCCGATCAGGGTCGATTATTGGGAAGTTCCAGACCATGATGACGCTTGGGCTGCGAAACAACGCGCCAATTTCGGAGAGGAAGAGTTCGCCCAAGAGTTCGAGCTTCAGTTTAACAAGAACTCTAAGATGTTG
>Ga0247611_10011787_pt1 | contig 10023 bp, 6 predicted proteins | sample 177DNAGHGhighgp2_FD_192422 | JGI IMG/M metagenome (GOLD analysis project Ga0247611, IMG submission 192422) | Sheep rumen microbial communities from Palmerston North, Manawatu-Wanganui, New Zealand - 1770 DNA GHGhigh gp2 | ecosystem: Host-associated > Mammals > Digestive system > Stomach > Rumen ... | reverse complement strand
GGGATTGGAGACATATAGCATGTCTTTGCCCTTGTTATAGGTCATCCAGAAGGGGTTGTTGAATGACAGTGCGTTGGGCAGATAGTAATTATCACGGACCAGCTGGTGCAAACCCTTGGCTCCTGCTGCCCATAATTGGCCGTCACCATTGGGATTGGCGCTACACTTCTCGTCGGGAGTCTCGATGGTCTCAACAACCTCGCCGTTTTCATCGGTCTTGTAGCATTTTCCCTGCAAGGGAACATTCATCAGGTAGCCACCCTTGGTCTTTTGCACGTAGGTGGTCTTGCTCTCGATAATGGTGCGGGAATTGAGTTTGACATTCCCCGCCTCGTCAATCTTCATCGAGCCCAGGAAAGTCCAACCAGTCATGCAGAAGAAGGCCTCATTGTTGATGGGCCAGATGCGGCAGTTGCTGCGGAAGTTAGTGAGTGTGAACGACGACAATTGATCATGATACTTGTCGGCATCGCCACAGTAGAATGAATCAGCGGTAGATAGCAACAGCTTGTTGCCCACCTGTGCCACCGACACGATGGGCACGCCATACTGGTGGGATTCCTTGATGACAAACTTGTGGTCATCGATGACCGCGTAACCGAAGTCGGCTGCCAGATAGATCACGCCGTCGCCGAAGGTCACGTCGTTGATACTTTTACTGGTTGTCATCACGGCGTTCTTGATCTCGGGCATGTTTACCACACCACCTTTTGACTGGATGATGTCGATATCGGAGTTGTTGTAGATGACGACAATATAGTCTCTGTCACTGTTGTAGTAAATCTGCTTGATGCCAATGTCGCTCAATTCATTCACGATGCTCAGGGCCTCGTTTTCCTCGGTCTCCTTGTCAAGGCGGAATAGGTTGCCTCCTGCCAGATAATATACCCAACGGTTGGTCTCGGCAACTGCGGTCACATCGGTGCCGACATAGGTGTTGTGGATGCGCCAATCTCCTACAGCGTTTTGGGCAATAGCGGGACATGCCACCGACATGATGATAACAGCAAACAGCAATAATATCTTCTTTGTCATCTTGATCTCATTTATTTAAATAAATTACTATTATAACGTAAAGACTGCCCATTAAATTGTGTGGGCAAGGTTTTCATTATCATGATGTGCTGCGATGGCAGTTCAGAAAGGCATTGAAGCTAAAAGTTCTCAATCGTGATTTCTTCAGGATCAGGAGGGAGTGTCAGGGGAATGACAATCTTGTTGAAGGACTGGTCAAGTTTGTGGCAGATGAGGTAAATCTGTCCCTGATACTCAATGGGATAGATTCCCACAGGGGTGTAGTCCAGGTGAATGCCGTATTTCTTGCGTTTTTCTGCCTCTGCTTGATCAGCGGTTTCCTGCCTTTTTGATGAGCTATAGGCCCGAGCCGTCTGGAATGTACAAGGCAAGGAGGGGCTATTGAACAGGATAGCCATATAGTCCTGGTTCCTAAAGGTGTAAACTGGACCTGCAAGTCCGGGATGGTCACAGTGGGGCATACTGGTTAAGGCTCCGTCGAGCAGGCGTCCCTCTTGGTGCCTGATATAGACCGAATCGCTTACAAACTGCACGTTCTTCTTGTCAAAGTAGGCGCGGTAGATGATCTCGTGGGCGAAGAAATTGTCCGACTGGTAATTCATTGGCTTGATGAAGCGGCTATAACCCTGGAAAACCTGTACTGGCAGCACTGCCTGTTCCTGTGCCGCTTCGATCTGTTGAATCACATGGTCATTGAAGGTCTTATATTCGCTCAATGTCTTGATGCCGCGTCCAGAGGTGAAGACCGCCATGGCAATGGACGCTATGATGGCTCCAGTGCGTAACAATTTTCCTTGTGACAGGACCTTGTTCAGCCCGATGGCCACGATGATGAATGCTACAGTGACCCAAGGAGAATAGGCACGCTCGTGGATGATACCCAGGGCAAACATCACCATCGTCAATCCCAAGAAGATATAGGTCCACACGCTTTGCCGCAAGGCGCGTCTCTGCTTCATCGTCAATGCCACGAAGCCCACAAGCAAGGTCCCGACGGGAAGGTAGAACCGCCACGCCTTTTCCATGAAGATGTGCCAACGGCTGGCGACGAGTTGGTCAAGAGGGAGATTGAGGATGATGTCGCCCTCGGTGGCACGGTCCCATGCCGCTGGCGATGACGCGATCATCAAGATGCCTGTCAAGTAGCCGACCAGTGCAATAATGGCCCTGCGTTCAAGCCGTTGGCGGTTGAAGGCATAGTAAAGAACCAATCCGGCAAAGAATCCGAATGATGTTGCCTCGTTAAATCCTCCTGCCACAAAGGCACCGACGAACAGCAACACGCCCTCTGCGACCTTCAACGGGAGGCCATGGCGACGTTGCAGGTAATAGACCATGAGTAATGATAGGGTGATGGCCCACAGGTAGTTGGCACTACCTGCCATCCACAACATCGTTTCGCCCGGCACGGGATAGCATGTGCCCACGACAGCGAGAAACAGAGCCAGAACAGTTACCGACCAGCGGCGAGTGCACAGCAAGCTCAGCAGGTGAGCCATTAATCCGAAAATCAGAGTGTTACATACGTTAAACAGCCCCTTACCCAGCAGACCGGCAAATAGTGTGGGAATCACATCCGCCAAGCGGCGGTTGGTACCATCAAAGTGGTTGCAATAGGACTGCCAAGCGTCACCGAGTGAGTGTATCCGCGTCCACACCCCTTCAATGAGCGTGAACCCCATATCATCCTCCTTGTAGGGGGTCAATAAGTTCATCCAGTAGAACACCGCACACGCTACTACCAACAGTCCCCAGTAGGCAACATCATGCCAGTGCTTGATGCCTGACAATGAATCTGGATATGTTGTGTGGCGCTCCATTATTTGACTATGGGACTTAGATGTTGGGTACTGGATCTGTGGGAGTGAGGGTTAGCTCGCCCAGTTCACCGGTGTAATCGAGTTGAATCGTGATGTGGGAGACGGTTCTGTCAATACAGGGGAGTATCAGCAGTTGATGTCCCTGATAATAGAGAGGATAGCAGCCGTGTGGAATAAAATCAGTGTCAATGCCCAGTCTCTTGCGACCTTCTATTTCCTGAGGACTTAATGCGATTTCTTGACTCTTCAGGTGGAAGATGCTCTGCTGTGGGGAAGCAGGCAATGTGTCGCCTTTCACAAGAATGACCATGTAGTTTTGCCCTGGGATGCCCAGTACGGTCTCGGCAATTTCGGGGCGGTCGCACTCCATCGGCAGCGGCTTGGCTCCGTCAAGCAGGCGGCCCTCGTGATACCGTGCATAGACCGAGTCGCTCACAAACTGGACGTTCTCTTTTCCGAAATAGGCTCGATAGGTGGATTCACGGTTGAAATAATCCCTTGACGAATATCTCAATGGCGTAGCAAAGGGACTGCTCCCACCGAAAAAGTACTCGTGCAGCACTGCTTGGCTTGGAGCTTGGGCTATATCGCTGGCGATGCGGTCTTCAAATAGCTTCAGGTCACGCAACACCTTCATGCGTGGAGGATAAAACAGGGCACTCACCGCAAGGCAAAGGATAATGACTGCAAGACGCACCTCGGGTCGCCGTTGTGTCGTCAGGTTGTCGATGACCATGGCCAGAATGATGAAGCCGACCGTCGCCATGGGCGCATAGGCTCGATCATATAAGTAACCCAATGCAATCATCAGCAACATGAGGCAAGGCAAGACATAGGTCCAAAGGCACTGGCGCAGAGGTCGAATGGATTTTTTCAATAACATCACAAATCCAACCAATATGGCAAGTGTTGGCGCCACGATGCGTATCATCATCGTGGTGAAGATGTAGGCGCGACTCATCAGCAGCTCCTTGAAGCTTAAATCGACGACCACGCTGGAGGAGGCCCGTTGCCAAGCGGCAGGTGACCCCACAATGACAATAAGACCAGCCAAATATGACAGCAGCACTAACACAACAGTGCGGTTGACTTCTGTGCGGTTGAACAGGTAATACAGCATCATGCCACCGAAGAAGCCGAACGAAGTGGCTTCATTGAAGTTACCCGCGATAAACGCCAGCAAGATGAGCAGGATGGTTTTCCCTTTGCCGAGGTGAGTTTGACGGCTGTACTTCCGCAGCAGATATACCATCAACAGGGAGGCAACGATGGCCCACATGTAGTTGCAGCTACCTGCGACAAATAGCATCGTCTGTCCAGGTACAGGAAACCATAAACCAACGTAGGCGATGAACATGGCCAGCACCAGCACAGACCTGCGACCCGTGCTCAGGAGGCTTACCAGATGGGCCATTGCGGCGAACATCAAGGTGTTGACGACATTAAACAACGGTTTACCCAAGTAGGCACAGAAAAGCGTTGCAAAGAAATCGGCACAACGACCATTGGAGGTCATGTAATGGTCATACTGAGCTCGCAGGAAATCCATGAAGCCGGCATCATGGAGCAGAGAGAACTCCATGTCGTCCTCCTTGAAGGAAGTCCAGCAGTTCATGACATAGAACAGGATGCAGATGACCAGCATCAGCCCCCAGTAGGCAGCCTCATGCCACCGTGTCGCTATGGTGTTGACAGATTGTTGCTTGTTCTCCATTATTCAAGGTGGATTGATTAGTCTTCTGTTTGATTGATGTCCTTGACACTTACCGGGTTGGGACCTTGCCTGTGGAGCATGAGAAGCTCGTTTCCGGCATAGTCAAGTAGGAGTAGCATGGACGTTACCTCATCTTTGACAAGTGGGAGTACCATCAGCACTTGTCCCTCATAGCGCAAGGGGTAGTACCCGAAGGGATCGCTGGAGGTGTTGATGGCGTGTTGCTGGCGATAAGCCACTTCACTGTCCGATAACGATTGATCGGTGTCGCTACGATAGGCGGTGCCTACTTGATAGGCAGTGGGTAGGGTGTCGGTGTTCAAGGTCAACAGCATGTAGTCCTGGTCAGGGAATGCTACCAAGTCACCCGCAACGGCAGGACGGTCGCTGACAAAGGGCATGGAAATGGCACCTTCAAGTAGCCGTCCCTCGTTGAATCTGGTGTACACCGAATCTGATACGAACTGTATATTTTCCTTTTCAAAATAGGCGCGCCAGATGTATTCATTGGTGAAGTACCAGTCAGACTGGAATGTCAAGGGATAAAGGAAACGGTTGTAGATGGAGAAAGGCCTTTCACACAGGATGGCTTGGCTGGGTGCGTGCTTGACCTCATCGAGGATTTCGGTCTCAATCGCCTGATACTCGTATAGGGACTTGACGCCTCGCCCGAAGGTGAAGAGGCTGAGTGCCAGACATGCGACAATGGCGATGATTCGCAACAACCTGTAGCGTTGCGTTAATGTATCGGCCGCTATAATGGTGATGATGAGCGAGACAGTGGCAAAGAACGCATAGGGACGTGTCGCATTCAGGCCGAGTACTGCAAGCACAAGAGTCACCATGATGAAGATATAGGGCCAAACACTCGTTTTGAGGGTCTTGAACCCTTTCCACGCCAGGCCGGCAATACCCACGACAATGGCAGCGAGAGGTACCAGGAAACGTGTCATCTTCTCAACGAGGATATACAGGCGGCTGGCCAGCAGTTCGCTGAACGGCAGGTCGGTCACAATGCCGCCATCCATAGCCCGTTCCCAGGCAGCAGGCGAAGCCACAATGCATAGCACACCGAGCAGATAGCCTGCCATTCCCACAATCACCGTGCGGTCAATCTGGCGGCGATTGAAGGCGTAATATAGAACCATTCCTGCCAGCAGACCAAACGAGGTCGCCTCGTTGCCAGCTCCGGCAAGCATCGCGCCCAGCAAGAGCAAGAGGGATTTTCCCCAGCCCAAGCGTTCGCTCGGGTGATGTAGCAGGAAGTAAAGAAACCACAGTGATCCTGTGATGGTCCACAAGTAATTGCAACTGCCGGCGAGCCACAGCATCGTTTCGCCAGGCACAGGATAGCATGTACCCATACAGGCATAGAGCATCCCCTGAGCCAGCAGTGAACGTCGACGGGTGGCAAGTAGACTAACGACATGAATGAGCAAGCCGAAGATCAACGTGTTGCACACGTTAAACAAGGGCTTTCCCAGCAGACCGCAGAAGGCCTCTGCCACCATGTCTGAGGAACGGCCATTGGTGATAAAAAACTTGTTCCACCAGCAGTGTAACAGGTCGTTCAAGGAGTTGATGGGAGTCAGATCGCCGATGATCATGGAGTGTAACATGTCGTCCTCCTTGAACGGTGTGAGCACATTCATCCAGTAGAAGACGGCACACGCTACAAGCATGAGACCCCAGTAGGCCACATCATGCCAGCGATTGAATACTGGCGAACTCAGATGGTTGTCAGTTTTCAGTTCCCGATTTGTAAGTAGAGACGCAAAATTTTGCGTCTCTAAAAATAAATGATAATATCTCTAAACCCTACGTTTATACGGTCAGGATTTCTTTCTCCTTGGCGGCAAAGATTTCGTCGATCTTCTTCATGAACTTGTCATGGATCTTCTGAACCTTATCCTCGCCATCCTTGCTGATGTCTTCGCTCATGCCATCCTTGACGGCCTTCTTCAAGCCTTCGATGGCTTCGCGGCGGGCGTTGCGGATGCTCACGCGGGCTTTCTCGCTCTCGGCCTTGGAGTCTTTCACGAGCAGTTTGCGGCGTTCCTCGGTCAGCGGCGGGATGTTCAGACGGATGACCTCACCGTTATTGATAGGCATGATACCCACGTTGCTGTCGATGATGGCTTTCTCGATGGTGCCGATCATGTTGCGCTCCCAGGGCATGATGGCGATGGTGCGCTGGTCTGGGGTGCTCACGTTGGCCACATTATCGATGGGCACGGGGCTGCCATAGTAATTCACACGGATGCCGTCCAGAATCTTCACGTTGGCCTTGCCTGCACGGATGTGTGCCAAGGTGTCATCGAGGAAATCCACGGCTTCCTGCATCTTTTTCTCGGCTGCGTCGAGATAGAATTTCACGTCGTTCATAGTGTTGCGTTTTTATTGTTTTTTCGTTTAATTGTTCACTTAATGGTCACGAAAGTACAGTTTTTGCCCCAACCCTGCAAATTTTTTGACAAAAAACCATCATCAATGGTTTCCCGTGGTGGTTTGCTGTGGTATTTCGGAAGCATTGATGATCAGGTTGATGAGTTCCCCTTCGAGGGTGAAGGGGTTGAAGGCGAGGCGGCTGATGTCGGTTTCTGGGAGAGGGAAAATGAGGTACTCGTGGCTCTGATAGAGCAACGGAAAGTAAGGAGTGGGAAATTCTGTGGGCGTACCGTCAAACATATAGGACTGAGCGAACTGATAGGAACGTGACACCGTGTCCTGATGCATCTGCACAGCGAAGTAGTTCTGTCCGGGCACCCTCAGTACTGCCTCGATGTCCTTGCAGTCTGGCGAACTGAACGGCACGGCCTCGGCACCATCCAGTAGCCTGCCGCTGTGGTAGCGGTCATAGATGGAGTCGGGCACAAATTGGATGTTATCCTTGTCGTAGTGGCGGCACAGGGTCTCCTCACGGATGAGGAAGTTCCACGAGTCGAAGTTGAAGTACTTGATAAAACGGCTGTAAGCGTCAAAATTCTGGGTCCGAAGCACTACCTGGCGGCCTGGAGTTTGCTTGATGGCGTTATCCACCTGGTTGTAGAAGGCCTGGTAGTCGCGCATCGTCCTGATGTTGGCGGGATAGTATTTTGCACAGATTGCCAGTCCAGAGACAATCACGATGAGTTGAAGCCACCAAACTCTTCTGCTCAGGGCATGAACCGCCATAATTACCAGAATAAGCCCCACCATTGATACGGAAAAATAGAGCCGTTGTTGGTCCTTGCCGATGACAAAGGCAAATGCCAGCAAGACCAGGAAAATCAAGGGATAGGGGGTGGATGTAAAAGTCTTTTTAAAACCACGTGTGACGAGTGAGAGCAACAATACAATGACCGCAGCGGCTGGGGTGACATATTGCACTGACTTGGACAGGAGGAGCCGACAACGGTCCACTATCAGGTTGATGAACCCTGCATCGTGTGTCACTTCATCAGAGGCTCGATCCCATGCACCAGGGCAGGTGAGCAGCAAGAGCACTCCCAACAGATACCCCGTCATGACAAATGCCACGGTGCGATCCACCTTGTCACAGTTGAGCAGATAGTAGAGTACAAGTCCGCCAAATACGCCGAAGGTAGTGCCCTCGTTGATGGCTCCGATAAACATCGAGAGCAATAGCAGAGCCATGCCTTTCAGCCATCCGGGCTGCGTGTCGCGATGCTTCATCAGGTAGATGACCAGTAGCAGCGATGCCGTGAAGTTCCACAGGTAGTTGAACGCTCCGGTGACCCACAGTAGTGTCTCACCAGGAACAGGCAATGCGGTGACGATGTAGCAATAGAGCATCACCAGTGCCATCGCTGAGTTGCGGGCCGTCGCTTGGCGGCTGACACAATGGACCATCAGCCCGAAGACCAGCGTGTTGCACACGTTGAAGATGGATTTTCCCAGTATGCCGTTGAAGGTGAACGAGATAATGTTTGCCGTGCGGGCGTCATACTTGTAATAGGCCACCCAGGAACGCAGCACGTCCATCAGGCTGTCAATGGGCTGTGTCGAACCACCGCCAATGGAGCTGTGGAACAGGTCATCCTCTTTTGCTGTGGTGTATAGGTTCATCAAGAAGAACACCGCGCAGCCGCCGATGAGCAGAATCCAATACAGGACGTCTGTGATGCGGTTCCTGCGGGTATTGTCCCAATCCGGTAATGTGCTGTTGCCGTTTTTCATTTCACTTTCTCGTCATTGAACTCGCGCACGATGTAGTCCGGACGGTTCTTGGTCTCGTTGTAGATGCGCCCGATGTATTCACCGATGATGCCCAACGACAACAGCTGGATGCCTCCCAGGAACAGGATGAGGATGACCAGCGTGGGATAGCCCTGCACGGGATCTCCCCAGATGAGTGCCTTGATGAACACATAGATCATGTAAATGAAGGCCATCAGCGACACGACGAAGCCCACAATGGTCGAGATGCGCAGCGGGGCAGAGGTGAAAGAGGTGATGCCGTCGATGGCGAACGAGAACAGTTGCCTGTAGTTCCATGAGGACTCACCAGCAATGCGGTCGCCCTGCTCAAACTCCACATCCTTCTTCTTGAAGCCGATCCAGCTATACATCCCCTTGGTGTAACGTTCGCTCTCGCGCAACCGCTTCAACGCGTTGATGCAGCAGCGGTCCAGCAGGCGGAAGTCGCCCACGTTCTGTAGCACGTCGAAGCGTGACGAACTCTGCAGTATCTTGTAGAATCGCAGCGACAGGCGTTTGCGCAGCCAGCTCTCCTTGCCGCGTGACTTGCGCTTGGCATACACGTCGTCATATCCCTGCTCCCACCAGTGTATCATCTCGGGGATGAGCGTCGGCGGATGTTGCAAGTCGGCATCGATGATGACCATGCAGTCGCCAGTCACGTAGTCAAATCCTGCCAGCATCGCATTCTCCTTGCCGAAGTTGCGTGACAGGTCCACATAGTTGACGCGCTTGTCCTGTTGCCGCAACCGTTGCAAGACCTTTAAGGTGTCGTCGCGGCTGCCGTCGTTGACGAACATCAGTTCCCACTCGTAGGCCTGGTTCCCATCCATGAGCTTGACCAGCTCAGGATACAGCAGTGGCAGGGATTTCTCCTCGTTATAGCACGGTATGAGTATTGAAATCTTCTTCATTGTCAGTCACCTATTGATATAATTGGGACGAAATTAGTTATTATTTGCCAATGTTGCAAGTTATTCAGTGATTAATCGTTATTCTCCCATCATTGGAATGTGAGGGAGGAGAGGCGGTCGGCTTTGAGGAATGATGCTGCCTGGGCGATCTGCTCGGGAGTGACGGCCATGATGTTGCCGATGGTGTCGTCGATGGTCGCCACATTGCCGTGATAGAGTAGCCCACGGCCGGCACGCATAGCCATGAATTCGGTGCTGTCGGCAGCGACAACCACTTGTCCGCAATACTGCTTCTTGTAGGCCTCCAACCGTCGCTCTGTCATGAGGTCTTGCCCCAAGC
>Ga0247611_10011786_pt1 | contig 10024 bp, 9 predicted proteins | sample 177DNAGHGhighgp2_FD_192422 | JGI IMG/M metagenome (GOLD analysis project Ga0247611, IMG submission 192422) | Sheep rumen microbial communities from Palmerston North, Manawatu-Wanganui, New Zealand - 1770 DNA GHGhigh gp2 | ecosystem: Host-associated > Mammals > Digestive system > Stomach > Rumen ... | reverse complement strand
TATGGGAACCACAATAATTCTTTTAAATCTTCCAATTTTTATTATTGCATATTTAAGAGAAGGAAAAAATTTTTTAATAAGAGCATTAGCTGGAACATTTATTTTTTCTCAATCTCTTAATATTTTTGAAAAAATAATACCATTTACACAAGATAAAATGTTAGCTAGTGTTTATGGAGGAATTGTAAGTGGATTAGGGACAGCACTTGTATTTAAAGGAAAAAGTTCAACAGGTGGAATAGATTTAATTGCAAATATTATAAAAACATATAATAATGAAGTGAGTGTAGGAAATGTTTTGCAAATTTTAGATATTATTGTAGTATTATTAAATATAGTTTTTTTAAAAGAAATCGAAATTGGATTATATTCTGCAATTGCAATTTTTATTATAAATAAAATGCTAGATATTGTATTTGAGGGAATAAATTTCAGTAAGATGATTTATATTATTTCAAATGAATATGAAAAAATTGCAGAATTTATCAATAATGAAATTGATAGAGGTGCAACAGGAATATATGGAAAAGGAATGTATACAAATAATGAAAAAATGTTGATAATGTGTGTTGCAAAAAGAAAACATATTATAAAAATAAAAGAATTAGCTAAAAAAATAGATAAAAATTCTTTTATTATAATAACAGATGTTAGGGAAGTATATGGTTTAGGATTTAAAAATTAAATAATTTATAAAAAAATATTGTCAATTTTAAAAAACTTATATATAATAAAAATATAAAAATTTTCATATTATTTCAAAAATCGACTGAATAGAAAATAGAAATAGGGAGAAATATTTTAATGAATAATAATAAAAAAGGGAAAAAATTAGTATTATTTTTAATTTTATTTTTATTTATAGTTTTAATTACTACATATTTTATCTATAATTATTATGTGAAAAATGCAAGTGAAAAATTTTTAAAAAATGAGCTTATGACAAATATTTCAAATAATGATTTTTTGTTTTTTACAGAAGATAATTTGTCTGATACTATTTCTAAAAAAATTGACAATCAAAATTATGAAACATCCAATAAAATAAATTTAAATACAACAATGAAAAATAATATTTTTTCAAATTTAGATTTATCAAAAATTGAATTAAATTATGATACTAAAAATCTAAATTTAGATAAGAAAAATTATCGTAAATTGTCTTTAAAATATGCTGATAATGATTTGGTTTCATTTGATTTTATAAAGACAGAAAATCAATTTGCTATAAAATCAGATGAAATTGTAAATAGGTATGTTGGAATATCAAATAAAAATTTACAAAGTGTTGTAAATAAAGTTAAAGGAACAAATGTTGATTTATTAGATTTCAAAAAAGCAAAAAATTTTATTATAGACAGAGAAAAAATTGATTTATCAAAGATACAAAATACATTAGATTTTCAAAAATATTCTGAAATTATACAATCTGATATTTTATCAGAAAATATTTCAAAAAAGGATAATGTTATTATTTCTATGAACAGAGGACAAGTAAATACTTCAGAATATACAATAAATTTAGATAATTCAAAATTTAATAAATTGCTTCAAGATTTATTATTACAAATTCAATCTGATAACAAAGTATTTGCAGAATTAGTTGTATCAAATGTTCAAGATTTTGAAGATGAAGATACAGTTTTATTAGAATATAACGATAATGATAATGCATCAGAGGTTAAAGCTAATTCAGTAAATTATAATACATCTGTAACTATAAATAATGGCGAAAGTGAAAATATTGAAAATGAAACTACAATAAATCAAGTAGAAACAAATACAATAATTGAAAATACAACAAATGAAAACAATGAAGCTAATGATACTCAAAATGAAATTAATCAAACTAATACTATAACAAACAATACAACAGAAAATAATACTGTGTCAAATGTTATAAGTAATACAATATCGAATACCACAAATAATGCTGTATCAGAAAATACAGTATCAGAAAATACGGTATCAGAAAATACGGTATCACAAAATACAGTTTCAAATGAAACAACAGCAGAAAATACAATTACAGAAACTGAGCAACAAACATCCGAAAATGTTCAAAACATAAGCACAGTTGAAAATGTTGTAACAATACAAGAACAAATTGAACAAGTTCCTTCTGATCCAGTTGTAGAAACATCTCCAGCAGAACAACCAAATCCTAATCCAGAGCCTGAAATTATTGAAGAGGATAATTTCAGAACAAAAGGCTTTATAATGATAAATCAAGATTCTGAGGGAATAAGTCAAAATGATAATTTTATAATAGGAGATAATTATAAAGAAACTTTAGAAAATATTTCAAAATTAATTGAAAATTTAGATTGGAAATCATATATAATTACAGGTGCAAAAGCAAATATTACAAAAGAAGAATTATTAAAAAATGTGGAAAATAGTATATTAAATAGAATTAATCAAAATAATAGTTTGGCTGTTAAATTTTATATTAATGAAGGAAAACTGGTAAAAATTAATTTTGAAATTATAGAAACTTTAGAAACATTAGATATTGAAATTGATTCAATTGGAGAAAATGAAAAATATTTAAATATAAAAATTATGAAAGGGCAAGAAAATAATTTAAATGGTTATAGTGTAAATTTATATAAAAAAATATCTGATACAATTTTAACAAACAAAATAAATATTAATAAAATAAACAAAAATAAAATTATACAAAAAGTAGATATTAACACTCAAACTAAAGGAACCATAAATTCTAAAAAATATATAAAAAATATGATATTATCATATTCAGATTCAGAAGGAGAATTTAAAATTGATATAGACAGCAGTTTAAATTTTGATGTTAATTTTGAGATAAATGATTTAACAGAAGAAAATTGTTTATTTTTAGATAATTTATCAGATGAGGAACTTATAGCAAATGTTGATGCAATTAAACAAAAAACAATAGATGTATTAAATGACAAAAATAAAAATTTAAATATAATAGATTTAAATAATTCTAATCAAATTGTAAAACAAACAGAAAATAATCAATCAACAAATATAGATTTACAAGCTAAAGAAGAAGCAAAACAAGTGTTAATTCAAACAATATCAATAAAGATGAGACAATATTTAGATGAAGGAAATAATTTAACAATACAAGATTTAGAGGGATTAGAAATTCCTGGTTATCAGGTAAATATTTCAATAAGTTCAAATTTAGCAATAATAACAGTTAATGGATATAGATTTAAAATTGACTCAGAGTTCAACTTATCTGATTCATAATATTAGATTAGTAAATATTTTTTAAAGTATAAAATGAAAGGGAATAATAATATGATAAAAAAAATAATTCCATTAATTATAATTATAGTTTTTATTTTATTAATAGTATTTAATTCAGGAAAAAATATAGAAAATGGAAATTTATCAAATATGGGACTTGTTGTAACAAATAATGGAGTAACATATTATAATAAATACGAAAAAGGTATATTTAGGGTAAAAAATGGAGAGGAAGAACAACTAACTGATGAAACTGCATATTCATTAAATATTGTGAATAACAAAATATATTATATAACTGTTGAAGGATTTAATAATGTTGTTATCAAATGTGTAGATACAAATGGTTTAAATAAAAGAAATATTGCAACAATATATACATCAATTAGCAAAATATATGTAAATAATCGATATATTTATTATTCTACAAATGAGACAGGAAAAGGAATTGCTAGATTAGGAATAAACGGAGAAAACGAAACATCAATTGTAACAGAAAGTGTACAAGATTTTGAATTATGTGATAACTATTTATACTATGTAAATATGAAAAATCAAATATGTAAAATATCATTATCAGATAATATAACTACTTGTTTGTTAGAAGAAGAAATAGCACGAAAAATTCAAATTGTAAATGATTGGATATATTACTATAATCAATCAGAAAACGCATTATTTAGATTAAATAAAGATGGAAGTAAAAATGAACTAGTATCTGTACTTATAAACAACGAAACATATAATGTATCTGGAAAATATGTATATTATTTTGATAAAGAAAATTTAAAAATATCAAGAATGCAAATTAAAAATACACAAAAATGTGATGATATTGTAAACTTAAGCACATCTAAAACGAAAATAAATATTGCAAATGATGAAATATATTATTTAGATAAAAGTAAAAATGAATCAGAATCTTATCAAATTTTTAGAATAAAATTAAATGGAAAACCTGCAAAAAATATTCAATACTAAAGATAGGAGTTTGTTATATGAAATTAGGAACAATTGCGTATAATAATAAGATATATAATTTGAATTATATTGAAACAGAAGATTTAAAACAATTGATAAATAAAATGAAATTAGATAATAATGTAAAAAAAGATCAACTGGCTATTTTAAATTGGTTATATACAAAAAGATTATCAGATGAATCGATAAATACTAAAGTGAATCATCAGCTTAATTCGATGAAAAATGCAATTGAAAAAATTAATTCTAAATTTATTTTAAAATCGAAAAATTATGAAAAAATTGAAGAAAATATCGAGAATTTATTGAATCAATATGAATCAAATTTAAAAAAAATTTGTAATGCATATGATGTAAAAATACATGAATTTATTTTAAAAAAATATGAAAAAGAAAAAGTATTAGAAGGCGAAAACGATAAAGAAATTATTTTTAAATTAAATACAGATATAAAAAAATTAACAAGCCAAATAAATAAATTAAATGAGCAAAAAATACAAAAAGTATATTCAGCAATGGAATCTGAAAATAAATCAATATCAACTCAAATAAAAAGAGTACATGGCTTTATAAATATAAAGAAATTTTTTGTAAATAAATTTAATACATATAATACTGTTATAAAAAATGTTATAAAACCATTAGAAATGAGAATTGAGAAATTTAATAAAGAGAAATTGAAAAAATACATGTTATCAGATGAACCATTAACATTAGAGCAATTTAAACAGAAAATAAAATGAGAGAGTCTACATAAGCATATTTTTAAGACTTTGTCAAGTTGACAAAGTCTTAAAAATGTGGTATAATAAAAATTGGGGCAAAAGTCTTTATGAATATAAAAGAATTAATAAAAAATGGAACAGAAATATTAAAAAAATATAATATAGATGAAGCATATTTAAAAGCAAAAATATTATTAGAATATGAATTAGGTGTAAAAAATGAGTATTTAATAATACATTATGAAGATGAGGTAGAAATAAAAAATCTTGAAAAATATAAATTAGATTTACAAAAATTAGTTAATGGATTTCCAATTCAGTATATAACTAATAATCAGGAGTTTTTTGGTTTAAATTTTTATGTAGATGAAAATGTTTTAATTCCACAACCTGATACAGAACTTTTAATAGAAGAGGTAATAAATATTGCCCAAAAAATGGAAAAACCTAAAATATTAGATATGTGTACAGGAAGTGGTGCAATTGCAATTAGTATTGCAAAAAATATAAATGCAGAAATTTATGCATCAGATATAAGCAAAAAAGCATTAAATATTTCTAAAGTAAATGCTAAAAAAAATAATATTGATATAAAATTTATTGAATCAAATATGTTTTCAAAAATTGATAAAAAATTTGATATTATTGTATCAAATCCTCCATATATTGAAACAAATACTATACAATTATTATCAGATGAAGTAAAAAATGAACCTAAAATTGCTTTAGACGGAGGAGAAGACGGACTTAATTTCTATAGAATTTTAGCCAAAGAATGTAAAAAATATTTAAACAATAGTGGAATTTTAGCTGTTGAAATTGGTTATAATCAAAAAGAAAAAGTGCTTAAAATATTTCAAGAGAATGGATTAAAAGATTTATATTCGAAAAAAGATTATGGAAATAATGATAGAATTATTATAGGGAGGATATAATGTCATTTTCATCTGAAGTAAAAGAAGGACTAAGCAAAATAAACAATTATAATTCTGATATATTAGAAGCAGAATTATTAGGATATTTTATAAGTGGTAATTTAATAGAAAAAAATGAAAAATTTGAATTTATAACTGAAAATGAGTTTAATATTGAACATTTATATAAAATTTTATATAATTTAAATATTAATTATGAACCAGAAATAAGAGGAAAATGTTTTATTGCACAGATAAATGAAAGTGATATAAAAAAAATTAGAGATAAATATAAAAATATTAAAGGAGAAAATAGAAAAAATATTGTAAAGGGTGCTTTTTTAGGTGCAGGCTCAATAAATAATCCTGAGAAAAACTATCATCTTGAAATTATTTTCTTAATTGAATTATATAGTGATTTTATAAAAAATATTTGCTTAGAGTATGGTATAAATTTTAAAAAGATAAAAGTAAAAGATAAATATCAATTATATTTAAAAGAATCAGATGAAATTTCAAAATTTCTGGCATTAATAGGTGCAAATTTATCTGTTTTGAAATTTGAGGATATTAGAGTAATTAAGGAAATGAAAAATAAAGTTAATAGAACAGTAAATTGTGAAACAGCAAATTTAAATAAAACAATAGATGCATCTATTCGTCAAATTGAAGATATAAAATTAATAAAGTTAAAGAAAAAATTTGATAAAATGCCAAAAGAATTACAAATCATAGCAAATTTAAGATTAAAAAATCCAGAACTAAGTTTGAAGGATTTAGGTCAAATGCTAGAACCTAAATTAAATAAATCAGCAATAAATAGACGTTTTGCAAAAATTCACGAAATTGCAGAAGATAAATAAAATAAGGTAAAAAATTTTTATAATAATAATAAAAATTTTAAAGAAATATAATTACTTTAAAACTCTAAAAAAGGAAGAAATATGTCAAATTTTGGAATATATATTCATATACCATTTTGCAAAAAAAAGTGTAAATATTGTGATTTTATTTCATTTGAAAATTGCAATGAAGATGTAAAAGAAAAGTATACTGAATGTTTAATAAAAGAAATAGAAAATGTAACTATTACTGAAAAACAAATTTGTAATACAATTTATTTTGGTGGAGGAACACCGTCTATTTTAAAAGTAGATGAGATTAAAAAAATTTTAAATGCAATAAATAAACGATTTAATGTAGCTCAAAATGCAGAAATAACTATTGAAATTAACCCAGGAACAGTAGATATTATTAAATTACAAAAATATAAAGAAATTGGCTTTAATAGGATAAGCATAGGATTGCAATCAACTAAAAATCAACTCTTAGAATTATTAGGAAGAATTCATACATATGAAGATTTTAAAGAAGTTTATCAAAATGCAAGAAATATTGGTTTTACAAATATTAATGTCGATTTAATGCTAGGATTACCAACACAAAGTATGCAGGATTTAGAAAAAAGTTTGAAAGAAATAATTAATTTAAATCCTGAACATATTTCATTGTATTCACTTATTTTAGAAGAAGGAACAGAATTGGAAAGATTAGTAAGCACTGGTAAATTAAAAATGATTTCAGAAGATGTTGAACGTAAAATGTATTGGGAAACAAAGAAAATATTAGAAAAAAATGGATATGATCATTATGAGATATCTAATTTTTCCAAAAAAGGTTTTGAATCAAAACATAATTTATCATGTTGGAATCAGGAAGAATATTTTGGATTTGGACTTTCTGCACATTCATACATTAATAAAACACGTTTTTCAAATACTGATAATTTAAAAAATTATATTAATAATATAGAAAATAATAATTTTGATAAAAATAAAATAATACATGAAAAAAATCAATCTTTTGAAAATCAGGCAAAGGAATATATGATGTTGGGACTTAGAAAAATAGATGGTGTATCAATATCAGATTTTGAACAAAAATTTAATATAAATCCATTATTTTATTTTCGTTTTGAAATATCAAAATTAGATAAAAAAGGCTTAATTGAAGTAGATTTGGATAATATAAAGTTAACTAAAAAAGGATTAGATTTTGCAAATTTAGCATTTGAAGAATTTTTATAAAAAATAAAAATTTTTAAAAAAAGTATTGACAAAAATAAAATATGGGTATAATATATTAGCAGTCGAATTATAGGACTGCTAATTTTTGAATTTAAAAATATAAAATATTTTTTACTATAACATTGTATTTCTAAATTCAGTATTAAACATAATAATAGTCACAAAATTCTATAAAAATGGAGGAGTTGAAGTGGCAGATAAATTAGATAATCGAAAAAAACAAATATTACAAGCTATAATTGAAGAATATATAGAAACAGCAGAACCAGTTAGCTCAAAAAATCTTGTAGATGAATTAAATTGTAGCAGTGCAACTATTAGAAATGAAATGGCTGAACTCGAAAATATTGGATTTTTAGAGAAAACACATACTTCAAGTGGAAGAATTCCATCACAAAAAGGATATAGATACTATGTTGATCAATTAGTTAGAGATGATAATCTTACAAAACAAGAAATGCAAATTATAAAGGAAAGATTAGAAACTAAAGTAAACGGATTAGAAGATTTAGCTAGAATAGCAACAACAACATTGTCAGAAATAACACATTATACAACAGTTGCTGTTGGTCCAGATATGAATAAACATATTATAATCGATATAAAATTTATTCTTTTACGGAAGTAGAGTGCTAATGGCTGTAATTCTTACGGATTCGGGAATTATAAGAGAATCTGTAATAAAGTTTGATGAGGATTTAGAACAATCACAAGTTGATGATTTAACATATATATTTAAAAATAAGTTAGTTGGAAAGCCACTCGAAAAAGTTGATGGACCAATAGAAGATTTTATAATGTCTGAAGTAAAAACAGGTATAAATATTATAAAAAAAATTATTGATGAAATTAATAAATTATTGGAACAATCTAAGCAACAAGTTTATTTAGAAGGTGCTAATAAAGTTGTAGATATGCCTGAGTTTAAAAAAGTTGATGTTGCAAAAGATTTTTTAAATGTTTTAGATGCAAAAGATTTGGTAGCTGATATCTTAAATACAGGAATAGCAGATAATATAAATGTATATATAGGAGAAGAATCAGAGCATGAAGAATTAAAAAATTTTAGTATTGTAACATTTAATCATTTATTAGAAGGTAAAGATATTGGAACAATAGGAATTATAGGACCTACAAGAATGGATTATTCGAAAGTTATTTCAGTTATGAAATATATTAGTAAAAAATTGAATGATGATTTTAAGAATGGAAAATTTTAGCATAGTTTGAAAAATCTTTGGACGACTTCGTTGTTGAATTCGCCTCAAATATTTTCCAAACGGATGATGTTAATTTAATAATATAAAAAAATAAAATTAAAAAGGAGGTTTTAAATTGGAAGAGGGAAAAGAAGAAGAAAAAGAAGTTTTAGAAAATGTGGAAATTGAGAAGGATGATGAAAATGCAAAATCAGAATACGAGGAATTAGAAGACAGATATAAGCGTTTACTTGCTGAATTTGAAAATTTCAAAAAAAGAAGTTTAAAAGAACGAGAGACATTATTTAATATAATAACAGGTGATGTAATTATCAAAGTTTTACCAATTTTAGATAATCTTGAAAAAGCAGCTACAGCCAAAACTGATGATAAAGAATATCAAGAAGGTATAAATATGGTTGTAAAGCAATTTTCAAATGAATTAGAAAAGTTTGGATTAAAAGAAATTGAAACAATTGGAAAAAGATTTGATCCAGAATTACACGAAGCTGTAAGTCATGTAGAGGATCAAGAAAAAGGTGAGCAAGAAATTGTTGAAGTATATCGTAAAGGTTATCAAATTGGTAATAAAGTTATTCGTCATGCATTAGTCGTAGTGGCAAATTAAGACAACTGTTGATGTTTTGCCGATTACAGATGTCTTATGCAACGAAGTTGCATACTTTAAAAAATTACTATGTTAATAATTAAAAATTATTATAAATTAAACAAAAGATAGAAAATAAAATATAAAATTAATTTTAGGAGGTTTTTATTATGGGAAAAATTATAGGAATTGACTTAGGTACAACAAATAGTTGTGTTTCAGTTATGGAAGGTGGAGATCCAGTTGTAATTCCAAATAGCGAGGG
>Ga0247611_10011785_pt1 | contig 10024 bp, 7 predicted proteins | sample 177DNAGHGhighgp2_FD_192422 | JGI IMG/M metagenome (GOLD analysis project Ga0247611, IMG submission 192422) | Sheep rumen microbial communities from Palmerston North, Manawatu-Wanganui, New Zealand - 1770 DNA GHGhigh gp2 | ecosystem: Host-associated > Mammals > Digestive system > Stomach > Rumen ... | reverse complement strand
TATGCTGCTCACCGGCACCTCGTCGGCGGCATGCTCAGTGCTGCCGGTGATTGTTCCGTCTGGAGCCTGCAGCGTACCCTTCACCCAACGGTCTTTTCGGCTCAGCTGTCCGATGAGGTCCTCTGCCAATGTGATGGCGGTACCCGACGGAGCGTCCAGCTTATGGATGTGGTGGGTCTCCTCCATCTCCACGTCATACTGCGGGAAAGCGTCCATGATATGCGCCAGGTAGCGGTTGACCGCCGAGAAAATCGCCACGCCAATGGAGAAGTTGGATGCCCAGAAGAGAGTCTTTCCACCCTCTGTGCACATCCTCCTCACCTCGTCGCCATGCTCGTCCATCCATCCTGTGGACCCCGACACCACCTTCACATCCTTGGCAAAGGCACGCAGGTAGTTGCCGTAAGCTGCTGTCGGTGAGGTAAACTCAATAGCGACGTCAGCCGAGGCGAAAGCCTCCGACTCAAAATCCTCTTGGTTGTCGATATCAATGATGCTTACTATCTCATGGCCTCGGGAGAGGGCGATCTGCTCTATCATCTTGCCCATTTTGCCATAGCCTATCAATGCAATTTTCATTCTTTCTCCTATGTTTTTGGTTTTTGCGAAGCAAAGTTACTGATAAACGAGAGAAAAGCCAAATATTATTTGTGCTTTCATTCATTATTCACCTTATAAGTATATATAATAAGTAGATATCATGCCCTGAAAGACTACAAGTTGGAAGCCAATTTAAGATTTTTTAGGTCGATGATTATCATATGTCTTAAACACCCAGACCACTAAACTCCCAAACAACTAAACAACCAAACCACCAAACCACTAAACAACTAAACGACCAAACGACTAAACGACCAAACAACCAAACGACCAAACGACCAAATAAAAAAGTTCCCCTCAGGCGGAAATGCCTTCAGGGAACCTATCGTTGTTGTTTGAGAAGTTTCTTTACTTCGCCTCGGCAACAGCAACCTCAGCATCTTCCTTCTGGATTTTGCGACCCATGGTAAGATAAGCCGTGGGAGCAGCGATAAAGATGGATGAGAGTGTACCGAAGATGACGCCGAGAATCATAGCGAACGAGAAGCTGCGGATGCTTGCACCACCGAAGATGAAGATACAGAGCAACACAATCAATGTGGACACTGAGGTGTTGATGGTACGTGTAAGAGTCTGGTTCAGTGAGTCGTTGAACAGCGTCTGCAGGTCACGGCGCTTGTAGAGGCGCAGGTTCTCACGGACACGGTCGAAGACCACCACCTTATCGTTGATGGAGTAACCGATAACGGTAAGGATAGCACCGATAAACGTCTGGTCAATCTCAAGCGAGAAGGGCACGATGCCCCAGAGAGCTGAGAAGAATCCGATGACGATGAGCGTATCGAATGCCAAAGCCACGATAGAACCGATAGAGAACGCCACGTTGCGGAAGCGGAAGAGGATGTAGAGGAAGATGGCAATCAAGGCGATGATCACACTGAAGATAGCCTTGTTGGTCACATCGCGTGCGATAGACGGACCCACCTTGGTGCTGCTGACGATAGAACCGCCCTCACGCACATCGGGGTTCTTGAAGTCCTCAAGACTCTCCTGAGTCACGATGCCAGCCTTCTTGAGTGCGTCGTAGAGTTTCTCCTCAGCCTCGTCGTCAACAGTGGCACTGTTTGACTCGATATTCCAGTTGGTCGACACACGGATGGTCTTGCCCTCAGTACCGAGAGCGATGACGCTGGTGTTGGCGAGTTTGTCGACATTGGTGCCGATGGTGTTGACAAACACACCGTCGAGCGCCTTGCGTACATTCTCCACCTGCACCTCCTTGTCGAGGGTCACCACATAGTTGCGACCACCAGTGAAGTCAATACTCTTGCTCAATCCACGGATAGCGAAGAATCCGATGAAGATGAGTGCGAGGATGCACCAAAGGGTGTATGACTTGCGGTAAGCACCCATGAAGTTGAAATGCTTGTTCTGCATAAAGTTGCGTGACAGCGGAGTCTCGAAGGTGAGGCCAAGCCACTTTCCCTTATTCATGCGGTTCTCATAAACCAGACGTGTGAGGAACACGGCGGTGAAGAACGAGCAGCAGATACCGATGATAAGGGTTACTGCGAAGCCCTTCACAGGACCCATACCGATAACCGCCAGAATCACACCCGTTATAATAGAGGTAAGGTTGGAGTCGAAGATGGCAGAGAAGGCGTTGCTGTAACCAGCAGCCAGAGCCTGGCGCACATTCTTTCCTGCACGGAGCTCTTCCTTGGTACGCTCATAGATAAGCACGTTGGCGTCCACTGCCATACCAAGGGTAAGCACGATACCTGCGATACCAGGCATGGTGAGTGCCGACTGGAATGACGCCATGATACCCATGGTGAAGAAGAGGTTGAGAATCAAAGCGCAGTTGGCTACCATTCCCGGGATGAAGCCGTACATGAGAATCATGTAAAGCATCAGCACGATGAAGGCAACGATGAAGGAGATGATACCCTGCTTGATGGACTGAGCGCCAAGCGACGGACCGACCACCTCTTCCTGAACGATACGGACGGGAGCCTTCATACGACCCGACTTGAGGGTGTTGGCGAGGTCCTTGGTATCCTCAACGGTAAAGCTACCACTAATCTGTGAGTTACCACCGGTAATCTCCTGGTTGACATTAGGTGCACTGTACACAAGGTTGTCGAGCACGATAGCCACCGGTTTGCCGATATTCTTCTTGGTAAGGTTCGCCCACTCGCGCGCGCCATCCTCATTCATCTGCATGGTCACCACCGGACGGTTGGTGAAATGGTCGAACTCATCCTTGGCACTCTCAATCACGTCGCCCTCAAGAGGAGCGCGGTCGCCAGTGCCGGTCATGCGGAGGCAGTAGAGCTCATAGATACGCTTGTTGTTGGGGATGCGGTCGGAGGGTTTGGCACCCCAGAGCAGCTTCACGTCAGCGGGAAGCACCGACTTGGCGAGCTCAGAGTAGATATAAGCGTTGATGGCAGCGGTATCCACCACGTTGGCCATACCTACCACACAGTACTGGTCGGCATTGACACCGAGTTTGGAGAGCAGCGGGTGCTCGGCAGCAGCGCGCTCGGCAATCTTCTTGGCATCATCCTTCTCGTCGGCCTTCTTAGCCACATCCTTCTTGTCGCCAAGGGTGAGACCTTTTTCCTCTGCCACAGCAGCGGTGTCCTTCACCTCGGCAGCCTCGGCTGTCTCAGCTTTCTCGCCCTCTGCCTCGTCGTCCTTCACCTCAGTCTCGCCATTGGCCAGACGGCTGTCGAGCTGCTGCAGGTAAGGAGCAATCTCCTGAGAGGTATAGGTCTCCCAGAATTCGAGGTTGGCGCTGCCCTGAAGGAGTCTGCGCATACGCTCGGGGTCTTTCACACCCGGCATCTCCACCATGATACGTCCTTCCTGTCCCTCCAGCATCTGGATGTTGGGCTGGACGACACCAAACTGGTCGATACGGTTGGTGATGACGTTCTTGGCATCGGCCACTGTCTCGGTGAGCCTGTCGCGGAGGATTTTCTCCACCTCTTTGTCGGTGCTGTTGGTCTTCACTTCCGGCAGCTGCTGTGTGGCGAACACCTCAGCGAGGCTGTGTCCGGGCGCATTGGCGCGATAATGTTTGATAAAGAGCGAGATGAAGTCTTCCTGTGTGGTTTCCTCCTCAGCTCTTGCTGCTTTCATCGTCTTGACGAAGGCGGCGTCGGTCTTGTAGCCAGCCAGATTCTCAATCAGGTCGGGCACCGACACCTCCAAGACAACGTTCATACCACCTTTCAGGTCAAGTCCGAGGCCCATCTGTGTCTCAAGACACTTCTGATAGGAGTAGATACCCAGGTATTTAACCGAGTCCTTATAGTCCTGTTGGGCTGTCGGATCCTCAATCTTTGCGGCCTGCTTGTCATAGTAGTTGGAGGCCACAGAGAATGACAAATAGAAGATACTTGCCAGGGTCAGCATGACCGCTGTGAAAATTACAATTCCTTTGTTTTGCATTACTTTATTTGGTTGTTTAATTTATTGTTTTCCGCCAATTTACGAATATAGCGTGCAAAGATAGTGATTTTTTCACTTTTGGGAAAATTTCTATCGCAAATTATTCATTTTTTAGGGTTTTGGCCTCTTTTTTAGCCAACAAACAGCGGGAAGATGGTCAGAAACAGTGAAATTCTTGTCTATTTTGCAACGGATGGGCTCCCAGTCGTCGGAGCAGAAGATATGGTCGATTCTGACATACATGCCGAAGTGACTGTAGGTGAAGCCCACCCCATTGCCAGCCTGCCGGTAGCAGTCGTTGAGTTGTTTGCCGAGAGTGTGGTGTGCATACGATGTGGGCGAGCTGTTGAAGTCGCCACACAGCACGACAGATGCCCCCTGATGTTTTTTCAGTGTCCTTGAAATGAAGTCTGCCTCAAGGGCGCGCACCCTTCCGGAACTGGTTATTTTCGAAATAAATGACCGTTCGTCGATATGGTCGATTTTTCTGTCTACGAAGTCCTGCAACTCGTTTTTCTCGTCGATGTCAAATCCTTGGCTGGCGAGATGGCAATTGAACACCAGCAGGGAGTCATCGCCAATGTCAAGACAGCAGACCATGCTGGCATTTTTGTGTATGTCCTTGGTTATCCGATGGTCTTTCTCAAACGGGACGTCCTTCATCCAACGTATAGGGAATTTGCTGTAAAATGACAATTTAACATGACCCGGTTTATGATGTTCGATACCATAAGGATAGGCTCTGTTGAAAATTGAGTTGAGGGCAGGTCGTATGCTTTTTTTCCCAATCTGGGTTTCCTGCATGCATACTATATCAGCATCGCTTTCAGCTATATAGCGCGCAATTGACAAAAAAATGCTGTCGGGTGATTTATACCCGTTGAAGTTATTGATGTTGAAGGACATGATTTTGAGGTCGCTCCCATCCGTATCGCCAGGAATGTTGACCGGACAATAGTCCCTCACGGAGTTGAAACAGAGCAGTATTCCTATCAGGGGAATCAGTGCATAGCGGGCTTTGACCAGCAACCAGAACACGAGAAAAAGGAGGTTGATGGCCAGGGGGATGGGGAAACCCAATGAAATCAACTCGCATATAGGATGCCTGGCGGGACTGACGTGTCCTGCCCATGCACACAGCAACATGACCACCACGACGACCACGTTGACCAGTGCTATCAACCAAAGGGTGATTTTCCTAAAAGCTCCCAACTATGAACTCTTAACTATGAACTATGAACTTATTTCTTGTTGCTGCTCTCGAAGAGGAAGCGCTTTTCCTCCTCTGTCAGACTGGCATAGCCGTTTTTGCGTATCTTGTCAAGAATTTTATCAATTTTCTCCTCTTGTGCCTTCTTATCGGCATTGTAGTCCCAGTCGGTTTTGTTGCGTATGTCCTCCCCGTTGTCATACGACTTGCCCTTGCGGTTCTCCCAGTTGGTGCGCCATCGGTCGAAGAACTGCCTGCCATGGCTGCGCCCATAGAGTTCACTTTCGGGATGCTTCTGCCAATACCTGATGAGCAGGAAGCCGAAGAGCATACCGCCCAAATGGGCGAAGTGGGCAACATTGTCAGATGATGTTCCCAGTGCGGAGAACAGTTCGATGGCCACATAAATCATGACAAACCACATGGCCTTGATGGGTATGGGAAGAGGGAATATGAAGATGCGCTCATTGGGGAATGTCATACCAAATGCCAGAAGGATGGCATATATGGCACCCGACGCACCCACCGTGGTCCATGCATTGAGGCTATCTGCAAGTGCCACGTCCGACCACGCACTTGAGATAAGCGAGGTGAATCCTACCTCGGATTGTCCCGACAAGATGGAATAGAGCTCAACATACTGCACTATCTCTTGGATGATGCCAGCTCCGACACCACAAAAAATGTAATAAAAAAGGAATTTCTTCGGACCCCATACCCGTTCCATCACGCAACCAAACATCCACAGGGCAAACATGTTGAAGAAGATGTGGTCCCACCCTCCGTGCATGAACATATAAGTAAACAGTTGGTAGATATGGAAATGTGAGGCCAGGAAGAAGTGAAGGCCGAAGATATCGTTGAGGTTGATGCCTCTGAAACTCAAGACATAATAGGCGAGGAATGCCAATATGTTTATAATCAGAAGATTTTTTGTAATAGTTGGAATACTACGCATGATATGAAGTTGTATCTTTGAAAAACAGCGCAAAATTACGAAAAATATCCTTTATAACACACAAAATCAGCGTTCTGGAATAGTTTTTTCGTGTTTTTCATCATTTTTTTTTATTTTTTGTTTGTTTTATGAAATGATTCTTCTATATTTGTCCCCAAATAGTCAAATAAGATATTTATTTTCACCATTTTAAATCATTCAATTATGAACAAGACAGAATTAATCGAGAAAATCGCAGCAAAATCGGGTCTGACCAAAGTAGATTCAAAGAAAGCTCTTGACGCAGCTCTTGACGCCATCAAAGAGGCACTTGCTGCTGACGACAAGGTAGCACTGATCGGTTTCGGTACATTCAGCGTTGCTACCCGTGCCGCCCGTGAGGGTATCAACCCCATTAGCAAGCAGAAGATTCAGATTGCCGCAAAGAAGCTTGCCAAGTTCAAGGCTGGTGCTGACCTGGCAGATGCCCTGAAATAATCTGTAAAAAAAAATCACAACAAGGGACTTCCTTCATGAGGGAGTCCCTTGTCTGTTTTTATTGCTACTTCCTCCTCTCTGCCTAAGTTGTCAGAGAGGAGGAGAGAAAAGTCTTATGGCTGCTTTCCAATGTAGGCGAGGATGCCACCATCCACATAGAGCACATGGCCATTGACGGCGTCGGATGCATGTGAGGCGAGGAACACTGCCGGTCCGCCTAACTCCTCGGGCTCAAGCCATCTGCCAGCGGGTGTCTTGGCGCAGATGAAAGAGTCGAACGGGTGGCGTGAACCGTCGGGCTGGCGCTCTCTCAGTGGTGCGGTCTGCGGTGTGGCGATATAGCCGGGGCCAATACCGTTGCACTGAATGTTGTACCCGCCATACTCAGAGCAGATGTTGCGGGTGAGCATCTTCAATCCGCCCTTGGCGGCTGCATATGCGGAGACGGTCTCACGTCCGAGCTCTGACATCATCGAGCAGATGTTGATGATTTTGCCTTCCCTGCGCTCCATCATCTCGGGGATGACGGCCGATGAGCAGATAAACGGTCCTACGAGGTCGATGTCGATAACCTGCTGGAACTCTGCCCTCTTCATCTCGTGCATGGGGATGCGCTTGATGATGCCGGCATTGTTGACGAGGATGTCAATCTGGCCCACATCCTCATGGATTTTCTCCACAAGTGCTTTCACGTCGTCCTCTTTGGTGACGTCGCAGACGTAGCCTTTCACATTCTCGATGCCAGCCTCTTTGTAGTTGTTGAGTCCGCGCTCGAGGGCTGCCTCATTGATGTCGTTGAAAATGATGGTCTTGATGCCGGCTGCCACAAAGGCTTTGGCAATGTTGAAACCGATACCATAGGAAGCACCTGTGATCCAGGCGTTCTTTCCTTCAAGTGAAAAAATGTTTTTACAGTTCATGATGCTTTTGGTTTTGTAGGATCGGAAAGCCATATTCGAGAAAGGAGTTTAGGAGTTTAGGAGTTTGGGAGTTTAGACAATAGTCCATTTACCCTCACTCGCTTTGTTCCTCATCCTTCAATTGTCTATCGCTTCCTCACGCTTCAAGGTTATTGATTCCGTTGTTGTTGATTATGCCATTACAATAAGCTGTCAGCAGTTTTCCTGCATTGTCAATAGCGTTTTTCAGTCTGTCATACTGTAAGCTATTGATAATATTGAGGTCCTTAGAGAGAATGATGTAATTCATACATTCAGCCATACTGCCTTCAGCAATGTTCAAGAATCGGAGTTTATCAGCCTTGCTCAGTTTTTTATAACCTTCAGCAATATTGGCGCCTATAGACACCGCAGCACGTCGGAATTGAGAAGTAAGGCCAAACTTTTCATCTTCAGGGAAATCCTTCGTTATCTCGTATACGAGTTTTGTAAACTCATGTGCTTTCTGCCACGCAAGAATGTTCTGAAATGTAAAAGACGCCATCTTGATTGAACTGTTTATTCTTTCGAATCTCCAAGCCGAGCTTATGTCCAAACTCCTAAACTCCTAAACTCCTAATTCAAGTAGAGCTATTGTCTAAACTCCTAAACTCCTAGACTCCTAAACTCCTAAAAAAAACTCACTTCAAGTCAGTGATGAGCGAGAAGTCCTGGTCGCCGTAGTCGAGGTTTTCACCGCCCATGCCCCAGATGAAGGTGTAGTTGTGGGTGGCAGCCGCACTATGGATACTCCACTCCGGAGAAAGCACAGCCTGGTCGCCGCGCATCCAGATGTGGCGGGTCTCCTCCACCTCACCCATGAAATGACAGACAGCCTGGTCCTCGGGGACCTCAAAATAGAAATAAGCCTCCATGCGGCGACTATGCACATGTGCCGGCATGGTGTTCCACACGCTGCCAGTAGCCAGTTCGGTCATACCCATCTGCAACTGGCAGGTAGGCAGCACCTGGTTGACAATCATCTTGTTGATGTCGCGCTCGTTGCTCATCTCAAGGCTTCCCATGTGTGCCACAACGGCATCGGCCTTGGTGATTTTCTTGCAGGGATACTCCTTATGTGCAGTGCAGCTGTTGAAGTAGAACTTGGCGGGTTTCTTCTTGTCCTTTGAGCAGAAGACCACATCGCGGTCGCCACGCCCGATATAGAGCGCCTCCTTATAGTCAAGTTCAAACACCTCGTCGCCTACTTTCACGCAACCGGCACCTCCCACGTTAAAGATACCCACCTCACGACGGGTAGTGAAGAAAGGAGCCTTGAGCGGGTCGATGGCCTCAAGTTTCAGTTCCTCAGCCATAGGCATTGCGCCTCCCACCACCATGCGGTCGTACATGGAATAGACCATGTTGACCTCGTCGGCAGCGAAGACACGCTCGATGAGGAAGTCGCGTCTGATGCGTGTGGTGTCATAACTCTTTGCGTCCTCCGGATGGGCCGCATAACGAATCTCATAATTTGTTTTCATAAATAATAATGTATAATAGTTTGTTTGTTTGCTGCAAACTTACACAAAAAAAATGAGACAGGAAAGTTTTTCGGGATATTTTATAAAAACCTTAGGAGGACATGACTTTTTGAGTCATATCCTCCTAAATGTTGGGTCACCGGGATTCGAACCCAGAATGACAGAACCAAAACCTGTAGTGTTACCATTACACCATGACCCAATCGTGGCTGCAAAGGTAGTGCTTTTTTGCACCACTGCCAAATTTTTGGCGATATTTTTGTTGTCTAAGGAATTTTGAGGCCCGTCAGACATATCGGAATTGTCGGACTTATCGGCCCGCCAGACTTATTTCACTGTGATGAGGAAATAATTCTTCTTACCCCTCTGCACAAGGATATATTTTCCGTTGATGAGGTCTTCGGAAGTGATGGGACGGTCGAAAGCCGTCAGTTTCTCCTTGTTCACCGACACGCCGCCACCCTGCACGAGTTTGCGCATCTCGCCCTTGCTGGCGAACACCTTCACGTCGTCGCGTGTGAAAAGTTCCACGGCAGGCTGTCCCAGCTGGTCGCGTCCGAGGTCGAAGCGAGGCACGCCGTCGAACACGTCGAGCAGCGTCTGCTCATCGAGGCGCACCAGACTCTCTTTGGTTGACTTGCCGAACAGGATGTTGGATGCCTCGATGGCCATGTCGAGAGCCTCTTGCGAGTGCACCATGACGGTGACCTCCTCTGCCAAACGGCGCTGGAGGACACGGCGTCCGGGGTCCTGCTTGTGCTCCTCCACCAAAGCGTCGATGGTCTCCTTCTCCAGACTGGTGAAGATTTTGATGTAGCGCTCGGCATCGTCGTCGCTGACATTCAGCCAGAATTGATAGAAGGCGTATGGTGAGGTGCGAGCCGGGTCGAGCCACACGTTGCCACTCTCCGTCTTGCCAAACTTCTTGCCGTCGGCCTTGGTGATAAGTGGGCAG
>Ga0247611_10011784_pt1 | contig 10024 bp, 13 predicted proteins | sample 177DNAGHGhighgp2_FD_192422 | JGI IMG/M metagenome (GOLD analysis project Ga0247611, IMG submission 192422) | Sheep rumen microbial communities from Palmerston North, Manawatu-Wanganui, New Zealand - 1770 DNA GHGhigh gp2 | ecosystem: Host-associated > Mammals > Digestive system > Stomach > Rumen... | reverse complement strand
TGGAGCATCTATTTTTATATTTTTAGCATTAAGTGTCTATGTAGAATTATTATATGTTAAACCACTTGCTTTCCTAGTAATATTTGTATTATCTTCTTCAGTAGTACTTTCTGCTAACAGTATTTGTCTATTTTTATTTTCTGTATCTGCTTTTCTTTGCTCAACATAGTCTCTAATAGTAACACTGTTAGTAGCAAGAGCTGTTACATGTCCATATTTATTTACTGTAATTTTTGGAATGTCTAATATATTTGCTCCTGTAGTAGCAGCACTCTATCCATATGTTCCAGCTTCTACTCCAGATTCTTTATGTTTTAATGTAGCATTAGACCACTCTAACTAGTCATCAGTATCAATTTTTGTTAAAGCATTACTTGAAACAGTAATAGTATTGTTACTGGCTCCAATTTGTATATTGGATGTACCAGGTACAATTTTAAAGGATGATTCAGATAAAGAGACAATTACTGTATTATCCATTTCTTCTACCCTAAGACTCTCATGTCCAGCCTAAAAGAAATGATTATTAAACCATATTTCATTACTATCCTCTATAAAGCATATAGGGCTTAATCCTTCTGGAATAGAACTAACTAAAGAATTAAATGTTTCTTTTTTCTTGAAGTATAAAAATTTACTAGTCATATACTTTTGTAGTAAGTAATGAATCTAACTTCAAAGTAGCTTCTTGTATAGTATTGTTAGCTTTTATGTAATGTCCGTCCTCTCCAATTTTAAGGTCAGCTGCATCAAGTACAGGACTCTCTAATATAGAATATCCATTAACTGATGCATTATCTATTGAGTCAACAAATTGTTTTATAACTTGACTTATATTAGCACTATCTAAAAATACTATCCAATCTTGCTTAACTTCGTCATATCTTAAAAGTAACTCTTCATCTTTAAACCATATATGATAAATAGTAGGTGGAGGATCAGGTCCTCTCCAAATGTTTACTTGTTTATTCTTTATCATGGATTCTTATAACTGTTTGTCCTAAGTTAGAATTAACACTCTTATATACATAATACTTTACTGATGATATATAGATAATATCTTGTTGTGTAAAGCCTCCTATTATACCATTAACAGAGAAGTCTGATGGATTCTTAGTTATTATATAGATGTACTCATTTTCTCCTGCTGTAACAGTTATCTTATCTTGTATAGTATAATTACATTCTTCATAGTTAGGACTTGTACCATAATAAGTTGGAAAACTTACTTCAAATTCAACATTTCTAGATAGCCATACTCCATTATAATAATAAGAAAGTCTTATTGATAATGTGTCTTCAACATTTTTAAATATATATGACCTAACTGAAGGGTCTAAAACTAAATAATTAATAGTTTGTGATTCTACAGGCTATGCATATTCCCAAGTAACTAGTATATCAACTGGGAGATTATTGCTTGTAGCATATCTTGGAATAACTTCTAAAGAGATTATATTACTAGCGAGTGATTCTATTTTATTCTCAATATATTGTGTCCAGTACTTTAGTTCCAGATTAACTTTGTCCAAAATACCACTCTCATCTCCTCTTAGCGTATCTATTATAAAGTTATATAAATCTTTTTGATTAGCCAAATTACCCTCAATCTTTCCCCATAATAAGGTAGCATCATCACCTATTCCGAGATTTTGTCGAATTATAGCTCTTTGATAATCATCAGTAAGTTCTGAAAATAGATTTTTAATTGCAAAGTATTCGTCAGAGCATCCTACCTATACAGGACATTCAGCTTGGATGCATCCTTTATTTTCTTCACTTCCTTCTGGAAGAGCAACTTCTACTGGAGTTATAATAATTTCTCTTTTAGGTTCTTGCTCAATTTGTATAGTTTTAAGACTTATTAGGGGATTATTATTTTCCTAATTTATATCAACAAAATTCATACTATCACTACCTAATAAGCATAAGTTATGGGATCTAAGAATGATACAATGGTAGCTTCGTTTACTTTATGTATTGTTTTTGTAATAGATGTTGACAATACTGTATTTCCAGTTTCAAAATTCTTATGATATATTGAACCTGTTAAATAACAAACTGGCTCATTAAATCTATTATTTACAGTATTCCATTTAATAATACAATCATGCGCTCCTTTAGCAAATATATTATTAGAACACTCTGGCTCTATAATATTATAGTAAGTATCTCCTATAAATATGTTATTCTCACAGCTCATTCCAATATGATTGAATTTAGTGTTACTAAATTCTGATGAATCTTGTATTTGTCCACCTTCTATATTAGAAAATGTGTAAAGAGCCATATCATTAGAAGTATTTATTCCTGCCTCAACTAATTGCTAAGCTGACCAATTATATCTTATATTTTTAAAATCATAGAAGGCTATATTGCCATTATCGTCCATTAAGAATGTAATTTTTCCTTTAGTAAGAACTCCATCAGGAAGCATCTATCTAGTTGGATCATATTCAACTTCCCATGTTTTACCGGCTATAGTAACTCTTCTATCAATCTCATTCTTGGAAAGTGCCCTTACATATAACTTCCAAACTGTAGATGGATAAGTTGTTAGCCCCCATGTTATCTTCTGTCCAACATTATTTGTTGTATTAGAGGAATATATAGTTTGGAAGTCATTAATTGCATAAGAAGCACCTGTAATTAACTAGTTGGTACTGAGCTTCTACCAAAACTAAGCATAAGTAAGTTCAATTGGAGAGTCTTGCCCTCCTTCACCTGCATAGTCTATTATACCTAGATTATGACGAACCTATGCTTGTTCAAGAGTTGTAAGACCTCCTAAAAGATCCATCTTTTTAAAGTAAGCACTTAGGTCACTTACACATGCAAATCTGTCTCTCATAGATTCATCATTTTTTCGTACAAAGCATTTACTTTATCTATTTTACTAGCATTCTAGATAAAAGATATACATTGTAATATCTTACAATAGTTTACTTCTGTATATCCCTTATCTAGTTTGTCTAGTAGTTTTTCAACGTCAGTTATGACTTTACTCTTCAAATTAAGAATGGCATCCACAACCTTTATATTGAGTTGAATTTATATTTTCTAAATCTTTACAAATACCCCAACAAGTTTCTACACGCTCTAATATTTGCTATGCTCTATAGAATTGCTATTGTTCTATACAGTACTTTATAGCATTAAGGGCCATCCAAATTATGTCTCTATTTAATATTTCACTTGTAAAACCCTTTACTTTGGAATCAAAGCATGGGTCACTGCAAGGCATATTTTCTAGTAGATACATACATAATTTGAAGAAGCACTATTCTAAATGACATAATTCAAATGTATGTAGAGAGGTTTTAATAAGAGTTGTATTTTCCTAATTAACTTCTAAAATTTCTTTTAGTGTAACTTCTTTAGTAACTCCATGAAAGAGCTTATAAAACTTATCATCATTTCCTAAGAAATATACTCCATTAGTATAGGAATCTAGAACCTAAGATCCAATATCAATAATATAGTCTAACCAGCTTCTCGTAGGAATAATTATATGTTCAACTCTTTTAAGTCCGTCTTTGTCAAGGGTTATTTCATCTATATCTAAATCAGTATGTGGGACTAGATTATATGATTCTATTGTTTCATTCTCATTAGAATCTATAGCTATTACTACATTAAGAGTAGCAGTCTATTCAAAGGTGTAATCTCTAAAACCATCTGATTCAGAAATTAAGTACCATCCAGAGTCTTTTTCTAGTCCACTTACTTGTATTCCACAAGTTCCTTTTTTACATATACTAAACTTAGCTTGCATTATTTGTAGGTAATTTTATTTGTCCAGTTACTACTGTAGCACTACCACTACCACTACCTGTTGAAGAGTAAGTAGCTTGCTAGTTAAGGGCAACTCCTTGTACAGAACAAGTAACACTGGCCTATGTAACTGATGGATCAGCATTAAATGTTGACTAAGATTCTAAAATAACTGTTTGTGCTTGAGTCTCAGTTACTTGATCTTGCTATGTTCCTAGTACCGTATTTATTTCTAAACTATAGTCTTGGAATGTAAAGTTCCCCTAAGGTGTAGAAAATCCACCACTTATTATTAGTGTACCGACTCGTCCTCCTTTAAGGGTTATCTAATCCTAAGTAATATATATATTATATGTTACAGAAGCTTTTACTTTATTAGTAGCGGAATCATAACTAGGAGCTGATATCTACAACTAAACAAAGAAGTTTGGAAGATCTATACTTAATTGCTATATAACGATTGGATTTTGTTCAGAATTATTTGAAGTCTCCTAATAACCAGTATTAATAACATATAAACTAGTATATCCCTATCCATCTACTAACTGTATGAAATGTTTTGGCCAATTACTGGCCTATTTAAAGTTATCCATTTCAGCCCTAAGGTTATTTATTCTTCCATTAAGTTGCTCTATTTCAGCGCTTGATGCTCCAGATGATTGTCCTCCTCCTTGGCTTTCTTCGTCGTCTACTACTGCTCCTCCTATTATTCCTTCTTCTATTTTCTAGTTTATAGCCTATTCTACAAGTTCGTCAATTTTTCTCTAGAATAGAAGAAACATATTTCCTATATCAAGTCTTCCATTTTTGTTTTCTGGATCATTAGGAATAAGGGCAGGAACATAATATTTGTTAGCAGTTGTAAGATCCTCTAAATTATTAGGGGTCTTAATACTCATGTCTGATATTTTTACATTTTCCATTATGACTTACGTATTGTATCATTATAAGGATTTCCATCATTAAGCTACATAATCTCTAGACGAGTTCTTTCATCTTCTATACGATTCTTTTCAGTCTGATAATTATCAGTAGCCTCAGCCTGGAATTTCTTAACTTCATAATCTTTATTAACCTTATCTTGTTCAATTTGTAACTTACGCTCATTAAGTTGCTGAACCTGACCTTGTGCCTTTTGAAGCTATTGTTGTAGCTATTGAAGCTATTGTTGTAGCTGTTCATTCTACTAAGTAAGCTAAGCAACTTGACTATTCTCTTTTTTCTACTTCTATAAGGCCTTTCTTAATCTTTGTTTTATACCTGTAAGGTCTCTAGTAGTCATTATATCTACAGTTACCTCTGGGTCAAGAAGCTGTGCCTTCACAAATTCAGGAACAAGAGCCCTAAGCTATTCTGAGTCTTTTATAATATCTATAGAAGTAGTAATATGTATATCATAATCAGATAAAGTAAAGTGTTCTGGAAGGGCAGTAAATACCCTCTGTAATTTATCTCCAAGAATTATTACTCCAGTAAGCCCTTTCTTAAATACTACTTTAGCTACGTTCAGTATATCAAGCATCATCTCCTCAGTAAGTACATCCATTTGTTGATAGTATTGTTTTGTAATAGTAAATGAATTATTTACTGAAGTTTGTACATTAGTAACAGCATCCCTCTGCTAAATACCATTAAGTCTTTCACGAAATACTCCTGTAATAGATGAGGCTGTCTATTCTATAGAATCTATTGCCATCTAGATAGCTTGTATAGCCTAAGATTTTACCGTATCATCATATCCGTTATAGATTGTATTCATAGGAGTCTAACTCCCTAAATTACCTCCTTCTTGTTGTGTATCTATAATAGCCATTCCAGTCTTTTTATAGGCTAAGAATTTCTATAATCTTTCTGGAAGATCTTTACCTAAGAATTTTGGAAGAACTGATACATCAATCCAATCACCTACACTTCCTGAAGATGCTATAAGATTATCTCTATAGAAGTGTAGTAAATCATATTTATCTTGAAGAGATGCACAGGCAAGCACAAGAGAATAAGGTTCTGAACCTCTATTAGTAAAATATATACCATTTATAGATAGAGTGCAATGTGTTGGATTATCATGTGTTCTAACAACAGAATCATCCTTACCTATAATTATATATATATTCTCTCCTATACGTACTGTTTTATATCTCTGCATAGTAAAGTTTTTATCTGCTTCTACCCATTCTACCTCATAGACTGGTATAAGTTCAAAATGATGAGAATGGTATGTATCAACAGGATATCCTGGAATTATTTCTCTTCCAGCTCTTATGCCATCTGTAGCAGGACGTCCATCACAGTATGCAAAAGATCTTACATAATAAGAATCATTGTCAAATGTATCTCTCCAAGCTTCTCTAAGTTTAGCAATATCCTCCTTATTGAGTTGGTCTCCATACTAATTAAGAACTTGCTATCTTGTAAGCCACTTACGAATTACTGCTCTATGAGAATCTTTTACGTAAGGACTTTCTGGATTTGGATCAATAAATGTATTTAAAGGGTTAAGTACTTCTACACATACATTCTATCCTGATGGAGTTTGCTTTGCCCTGTAGAATGTCCACCCAGTTATAAGTAAATCAAGAAGCAACATCTTATGTTTAGTAATTATATCTGCTTCTCTACTCTACATTATAAACTGTATGACATTCTATGCGGCTACTTCGTAGTCCGATACAAAGTTAGAGTCAAGGTCATCTATAAGTTCTTGCATATCTTGCTCTATACTTTTATCAACAATTTGTTGATTTCCCTATAGAGATGCTAATATTTTATTTTTATATCTCTTTTTTAGAAAGTCATAAACCTCTGCTTTTATCTTAAGTTCTTTCTCTCTTGTTATACGTGTAATAGTTCTAGAATCCTTACAAGTAGCTCTTGGTTGTATTGGAACTCCTAAGTATTCTCCAACTAAAGCATCAACGTGTTTACGAATAAGAGGAATAAACTCAACAGAAGTTGGATTTCCTATACCATAGTTTTCTTCTAGATATCGAAACTATTCAGCATCTCTCTTACCATTATAATAATTATATGCTTTCTATAGTTCCCATTTAGGTTTTACTAGTTCTGCTATAGTTTTATTTGTAATTTCAATAAACTCTTTATCTGTTTTCATTTTTTACATGCACAGCTAGTATCAAAACACTAGTCATCAGGTGGTACCCTGTAACCAGTATAATAATGAACATCGTTTAAATGTCTATCTCTTAATTCTTGAACAAAGAACTTTAAGAACTTGTCTAGAGGAAGTTCCGCCATAATAGTTATAGGTCGTTCACAATTCTATATACCAAGACGTACCTTATAACCTACTGGTTTTAGTTCTTCTACATCAAGAGTTCCTGTATAATCCACACAATAAGTATTACGAATACTTTCGAGGATCACTTGTTCGGTTTCTGTTAACTACTTCATTTGTAAATTCTTGTAATATTCTTACTTTAGGCTGATTCTATTTAGGAATAATTCCATATCTTCTTATTCCTTTATCATCCCTATAGTAACCAATGTCTTGGAATTTTTCACTATCATCAGGTTCTACATCAGTTGCTACAACTCCTCCAAGTTCTTCGTCTGCAAGTTCTGCCATTCCACAGGCAGCTACAATATCAAATTTTCCTTTCTTTTCGTCTGTATACCTATTAAATTGGTCAAGAAATTCAGGAAACCATATATTCTAACAGTAGTCTTCTATATATGCAGCAATAAGATCTGTCTAGTGAGCAATAATAGTTGGAGTAGCTGGAGTGCCAATTGCATTACCTATTTTCTTTGTAGCTTCAGGATATGTAGCACGAGGCCTTCTTATAAAGTAATCTCCCCATCCTCTTCCTTTAGCCCAGTTTAAGAAGGAAAGACGAGTAGCCTCTATATTACATCTACAATTATAGTAGAGCATAAGCTTCATTGCGGTCTAAAAGGCTTGTCTTTCATCATCTGGACGAAACATATAATAGGCAACATACTTAGGCTCTTGCATTCCAAAAGCTCTCTTCTTTATAACTATACAGAACTTGGATGGATCTTTTGTTTCTTCTGAAGTCTAATCCTATCCTATATCTATTCCGTCAACTCCAGCCACATAAAGATTACGTTTCTATCCATACTAAATAGAATTTCCTTCATCATCCTCCTGTATTCCAAGCCATATAGGATGTTCAATAATATGAACAAGTCCTGTATTTCCAGGAACCCATCTAACTCCTGTAACATTTTTCATATTTGTTCGGTCGCTACCCTATTTAAATAGAAACTAAAAATCTCCATGTTCAATAGTAGGACCTTCTTTAAGTACTTTAATCCTTGTAAGCTATTCAGCTATAAGTACTTTATTAAATTTGTTAGTTCCTTCAAGAGCAAAGGCTTCTTCTGCATTAAAGCAGTACTCAGCTGAATATTCTATTAATGCTTTTGGACTGCCCGCTCTTAGCCTTCTTTCATTTTCATAGTATTCTCTTCCTCTTTTGGCATCACAGAATCCCCTTTCATCCATGAAATCTCCTCTATAAAGTGCAATGAAGGCAGGAATAAAATAACAGGTTTTTACCCAGTCTCCATCCTATGTATAGTTATGTAAAAATGGCAGTACATTATGCCCTTCCGGATCATAGTACATATCTGAAAGTCCCTCCAAGTTTGGGCCAGAGTCACCACCAGTACCACCAGCAAGTATAATTCCTATTTTATTACCACCAAGCTATACTAGAGCTTCTCCTTTAATAAAGGATTTTCTAAAGTTTGGATTAGAACCAGCTTCTTCAAGTACAAGTAATTCTACACGATCACCTCTTATCTTAGCATCACTATCAGCTACAATGCCCTCAATTTGTGATTTCCATCCATCTTCGATCTTCTGTCCTTGTACTATTTTATAATAAGAAGCTCTTTTCTTATAAGCAGTATCTACAGCCTATCTAAGTTTGAAAAATCCACCTTCTGTATTATCATTTAGAAAGTTTAGTTCCTCCCATATTTTTTCAAGTGTTTTGTCAACATAGTTTTTAGAAGCTGCAGTCATCAGTGTTTTAGAGTTTCTAAACACACTATATCTTGCTGTACATAAGCATGCATTAATTTCTGAAAATCCACATCCACGAGATTTCATAAGGCCACAATTCTTACGTAGAATCATGCAAAGTTCATAATAATGAAAGAACTCATACTGATATACATAGAAATTAGGATAAATAATTCCTCTAGAAGTTCCTGCTCTATCAGCATTAGGATTTGGAACTTGATAATAATTAAGAAAGAAATAATGGGAACCTGTAATTGTATAGCCATTTACACAGAGTCCTTCTCTACATCTTACATATTCACCATGCCAAAAGTCTGCATATGCTTTAGAACCAGGAACGAACTAACAATATTTTCCTGTTCTAAGTTTATTATCCCTTGCTTGAGTAAACCATTCAGGTCTAAAATCAAGGCTGTGTGTTTCATCTATTGGTTTATAACCTGTAAGTTCATATGATAATCTCTTATCAAAAAAAGTAATAGCAGCATCCTTAGGGACATCCCATTCAGAACGCTGCTACTTTAACTCTGCAACGTACTGTTGCACTTCTTCATGAACTTCCTCTTCTTCTTTTTTTACCACTTCCTATATAATAGCTTGTACTTCTTCTGGTACTTCAGGAAGTAATGCAGATTTTTTACGAGTACGTCCTTTCTTTTCGGCCATTACATATCACTTGGTAAATATCCTTCTACAGCACCTGCTCTTAATTGAGAAGCTTCTTCCATTTCTTTCTTAACAGCGGCTTCTAATGTTTTCAATTCCTCATGCACTTTAGAAAGATTAGAAATTTCAGCCATTATATCTTTAACTTTAAATATAGGCTTTCCTGTTTGAGCATCTCTCTCTTCAGGATCTATATTATTAAAATAGTCTATAAACTTATCTACTGTAAGTTGTGCTGCATGTAACATTCTTATAGTTCTATTACTTTCTTGTAAAGCTCTATACTTTCTACAAGCAGCCCTAAATAAAGGGTCATTAAATTCTTCCTCTGTAAGTCCAGAATCTTTAAGAGCTTCTTCATGTCGCTCTTGCTCTGTATATCCAGAATATAAGGATTGCCAGTCAAGAGCAAGCCATATATATGTAAATTCTTTAAATGCCCTTAAACATTTTTCTCCAGTTTTATCAGCATTACATACATTTCTACTCTTCTGTACTAGTGCCTTAAACTCACTTATCAGTAGAATTTCAGGTTTTTCTAGTTCAACCTTACCATTAACATTATTATAC
>Ga0247611_10011783_pt1 | contig 10024 bp, 5 predicted proteins | sample 177DNAGHGhighgp2_FD_192422 | JGI IMG/M metagenome (GOLD analysis project Ga0247611, IMG submission 192422) | Sheep rumen microbial communities from Palmerston North, Manawatu-Wanganui, New Zealand - 1770 DNA GHGhigh gp2 | ecosystem: Host-associated > Mammals > Digestive system > Stomach > Rumen ... | reverse complement strand
AATCGTAAGGAGTTCTGCAAGTGTTTAAATCTTTTATCACTTTTAACTTTACTGAATGAGGCATCAACGTAGAGCCACATTCTGCACATGGTATATCTACTTCACTCTGTATGATAGGACTAAATTGTTCGTGTCTTGACGGGATATTCTGGGCATTGTAGATTCTCCGAATATCAGATTTGCTGAAAACCACATTGTGTCCTGTAAGCTGATTAACTCTATTACATACATAAGCTTGATAATTTGCCGGAATATCAAGCAAATTTGCTCCGCAGAGGAAAGATAAATCTTTAAGATATAAGGTTATATTGGCTTTTAAATCGGGTTGATTTTTGTTGTTGAAGAAAACTTTTCTTTCTGATGTATATTTTGTGGCACAATCTTTGCATATCATTATTTTGTTATTAGGGTGATCTAAATTATATTCGTATTTTTCTATTTTTCTTATCTTGTTTCTTGACGGATGAAATAATCTGTCTATAAATTGTTGAGCCGCAGTACTATCGTCAAGCTGCTCAAGAGATTCTATGTTTAGCATATTATAATATTTTTCCGCAAGTGCGATATTTAGTATATTATTTCGTTTTATATTTTTAAGGTGATTTTTATCAAGGTTAGAATCTTCAACAAGCTTTTGGATTTTTAATGTAACTTGTTGATAAGTGTCTTTTTCATTTAGTGATTCAACAAAATCTTTATATGCAGGTATATCTTCTTCCGGTATATTAGGTAAATATCTTTCTGCTTCATGTTTAAAATTCCTTATGTATCGTTCTCTTTCATAAAGAGCAATATCTCTGAGTGAGATTAAAAAATTTGTTATGCTTGTATCTTTGTAATTTGGAATTCTTTTATAATCATTTAATATTCGTTTGTATGCTATCGGAATAAATTCGTTATTTTTTTTCAAAAGTTCTACAAGCTGGTTAGTATTTTGTATGTTTTTTGCATTTTCTACAAAATTTTTAAAATCTTTTTTTGCAAGCATTTTAACCCCGCAGGAAGGGCAATGAATTCCGGAAATCTGTCTTGCTTCATATAGTTTAATCGGATCCTGCTGGATTTCCGGTTCTTCTCCGGTAAAAGTCACATCAAAAGTATCTGCAATAATTCTGTTTTGCTGAATAGGGTATCTTTTTAACAGCGGATTTGTTGCAGGTAAGCTTGCTTGTATTTTGTCCTTATAATTGCTAATCCTTAGAATATTCATATTACACAAATAATATTAGCACAAAAAAATATGTTAATTATATAAAATATTAAAGTATTGATTCAAATTACTCTATCCCGAAGGTAGAGGGCTTTTTATTGTAACATTGCATATAGTTACCAAAATATTGTGTAATGGTTGTTTATTTTGTAAAAACCGGTTGTAAAATTTCACTCAACATATAAAAAGAGCCGCAAATTATTGTTAATGTATCTTCTTTAACTTCAAACTCCTGTAAAGAATTAAATTTTTGAGCTTTATATTTACAAGCCTGTTGAAGTTCTTCAAATGTTGCGGAGTTTTTATTATTAAAGTGACAGAAATATATTTCATCATTTTTTTCAAAAAGAATATCAATCATTTTTTTGTAATCTTTTGTAGTAAGACATCCAAAAACAAATCTTCTTTTTTTATCGGGGAAATATCTATCCAAACTTTCTCTAAGGGCTTTTATCCCGTTTGGGTTATGGGCTCCGTCAACTAATATCATTTTGTCTTTTATGAATTGGAAACGGCATGGGTGTTTGACTTTTTTTAATCCTTCCAAAATTGTTCCCTGCGTAATCTCAGGGAATAAATATCTGATTGCCTCTAAAGCCAAAGATAGATTTTCCTGTTGGTATGTTCCTTTAAGTGCTAATTCGGAATAATCTTCATATGGAGAAACCATTATAAATAATGAGTTACATTCGTCAGCTTTATCTTTTATTGCTTCATATCCTTCTGATGTAATAACAGGAGAATTTGGTTTTATAATACCCGCTTTTTCAAAAGCAATTTTATCTTTTGTATCGCCTAACCTGTCGGTGTGGTCTAAGTCTATGTGAGTTATTATTGAACAAAGGTTGGTTTTTATGACATTTGTTGCATCAAAACGTCCGCCAAGACCTGTTTCAAGTACAACGATATCAACTTTTTCATCATAAAAATATTTGAACATAACAACTGTCAAAATTTCAAATTCAGTTAAGTCTATATTGTTGGAATCTGCAAGTTCACATACATCATGTACGTATTTTGCAAAAATATCATCGGGAATATCCGTATAATTTATTTTTATTCTTTCCGTGTATTTAAAGATATGAGGGCTTGAATAAAGTCCGACTTTCATTCCGGCTTCTTGAAGTATAGAAGCAGTTATCGCACATACAGAGCCTTTCCCGTTAGTTCCTGCAACGTGGATACATTTTAGTTTGTATTGCGGATTGTCGAGTAATTTAAGAGCCTTCTCAACTCTTTCAAGTCCAAGATTAATATGAAATCTTCCGGCAGAAGTTAATGTTTTTACGGCATCTTTGTAATCAAACATATTTTAAAAACCTTGTTTTAAATTTTAGTTTAACTCTGTAATTATACATAAAAATTATTTGAGTATAAACCGTTTATATTTTGTAATATAATCGTGCCAAACTAGCAAAAAAAATTTAATTTATGTTTTATAAATATTATAGTGTATAAAAAGAAGGTTAAATTATGAGTATTAGTTTTCAGGGATATGTTCCCCAATCCGAAAAGAAAAGAAATACACAATGGGCTATAATAGGTGCTCCGATTATTACTGCATCTGAAATTTTGACAGAAGCCATTGTTGATAAAGATTTAAGAAAAGATTCTTTTGTAAAAACTGCAAAAGAAAGTGCAAAAGTGTTTACTAAAGATTGCAAAAATCTCGCTGCAGGCTTTTGTAAATATATTTTGAGAAACGACAAACTTGCTGACAGAGTGTTTAAAATGGCAAATAATGACAAACGCATTTTTGCCGTTGGTGTATTGGTTGACACTCTTGCAACATTTGGAATTTTAAAAATGGCAATGGATTTTGGTTCAAAATTTCATCATCGTAATGACTAAGTATTAAAACATAGGGAATTTAGTACAAACAAAAAAGCTTACATTTTAAAATGTAAGCTTTTTTTGTAGTTAGTTGTTTCTTTTTACTAAATAGCTAAAGAAGCAGCTTCAATTTCTAATTCAACAGGGGTTTCGTTGATAACTTCAACTTTAACCGCCTCTTTGACTTGAATTAAATCTGGTGCAGGTTGAATTTGACCGGCAATCTTAGCGGTTGCAGCAGGAATTTTAGGCGGAGTATTTGTAGCTTTTGCTACAATCTGAGCCTGTGTCTTCTTTTGTACGGAGTCTTTTGCAGCCTTAATTGCAGGATCCGGATTAGCTTTATAGTAACTGTAATCCTTCATAATTTTACTTACAAAATTTCTTGTTTCTGCGAACGGCGGAACGGATTTGTATCTTTTGACATTACCAGGTCCCGCATTGTAAGCAGCTAATGCTAACTCAACCGAACCAAACATCTTATACATAGCTTTATAATACATTATTCCACCTTTGATGTTGTCATCGAGTGAGTACGGATTGAGTCCCATTCTCTTTGCCGTAGACGGCATCAACTGAAAGACTCCAACTGCCCCATGTCTTGAACGTGCATTGTGATTGAAACCGGATTCGGTTCTTGCAATACTCAGTGCAATCGCCGGATCTAATCCCATTTCAATAGCATGTTTTGCAATTTTTGCTTTTACCGTATTAATATCGGTTGCCTGTGCAGGCGAACAGCATAATGTCACTAACATGATAGTGAAAAGTAATAGTTTCTTCAAAATGTAATCCTCAGGTTGTAAATTGAAAATTCTTAAAAGCAATTTACTCTCTCTTTGTAGGGTGTCAAGTTTTAACTTCTAAGAATAAATTTATATGTATATAATACACCAAAAATTTAAAAAATCAACCCTTAATTTAAAAATTTCAAAATAAGATATGTCTGAAACTCAATTGTAATCAGGGTTTTGGAAAATGTAAAATAGTGTATTTTTAACAATTTTTCGGGTGTGATATTATAACGAATTGATATAAATTTTGGCATAAATTGTTTAGGGTTTTTTCAATGTTAACCTAAAAGGTTAAAAGCTTGACATTGAGTGTTTGATTTTTATACAATAATCTATATTATCATTATGCTATTGAGAAGATAGGAGCTGTGATGGATAAAAATATAATATGTATAAAGTGGGGAACTAAGTTTGGTCCTGAATACGTAAACAGATTATATAAAATGGTGGAAAAAAATCTTTCGCTTCCGCATAGATTTGTATGTTTTACGGATAATGCCGAAGGACTTGTTGATGGGATTGAGGTCCGTGAATTGCCGCCTTATGAAGATAATACTGCTATTGGAGATAAAGGTTGGAGAAAACTCTCACTTTTTAATGAGCAGTTGGCTGATTTAAAAGGTACGGCATTATTTTTGGATTTGGATATTGTTATACGTCAAAGTTTAGATCCGTTTTTTGAAGTTGAAGGTGATTTTTTAATTGTTAAAGATTGGGATTTCCCTAAGGATATTATAGGAAATTCCTCTGTATTCAGATTTGAGGTAGGGAAATATCCTGATGTGTTGGAAGATTTTTACAAACTAGGCAATGATATAAGAAAAGAATATAAAAATGAACAGGCATATTTATCATATGCAATGCATAAAAAAGGTATTTTAAAATATTGGGACGAATCTTGGTGTGTAAGTTTTAAGAGAAAATGTTTACAGCCGTTTCCTTTGAATTTCTTTAAAGTGCCGAAGGATCCTGTTGATGCAAAAATAATAGTATTTCATGGCCGTCCGACTCCTGAGCAGGCTTATGCAGGTTTCTGGGGCAAAGGCGGTTTGAGATATGTAAAACCTACCTTGTGGTTGGATAAATATTGGAATGTATAAAAATATAAAAGGAATAAAAAATTAATGGAATATATTGAAAATGTAGAAGAGGAAAAAGTACAAACGAAAGGAATATTTAAGGATATGCTTAAATATTCTCCGTCAAAAATTATCGGAATGATTGGTAATATGTTAGTGATTCCGATTTATACTAATCTGCTTTTGCCTGAGCAATACGGATTGTATACATTATCTATAGCGATGTTATCATTTTTGTGTATTATCTTCTCTGATTGGGTAGGCTTATCAGGTTTAAGATTTTTCAAAAAAGCTCAACTTGCTGATGATTTATCTCAATATTTATCTACTATTGTTTCTATTTTAGGTATAAATTTAACTTTAATGTTTGTTCTGAGTGCAATATTCAGACATCATATGATTACATTCTTTAAGATAAGTCCGGTTTATTTTTGGGCAGTTTTATTTTTGATTATACCTGTTGCTGTCAGAGCTTTGTTATTCCAAATTATACGTGCTCAGATAAAACCGGCGGCTTATACATTTTCAACAATTTTAAATCAGTTTATGACAATCGGTTTGTCAATCTTGTTCATTAAAACGTTGCATCTTGGGGCTATGTCAATGTTATTGGCCATGGGTGTAGCTATTTCTATTACTGATATTATACTTATGTTTCAGAGTAATATCTTCAAATTCTTTAAAAAACCGAAATTATCATGGGGCATTTTATTCCCTATTATATTATATGGTATTCCATTGGCGGCATCGTCTTTAAGCGGCTGGATTATTAATCAGAGCAATAAGGTTGTAATGAACAGTATAAAGGGTTTTACGGATGTAGCATATGTTGGTGTTGCATATGGCGCTACAATGTCAATTTTAATGACAATATTTTCAATAATTACAGTTGCCGCAATTCCAAGAATATACAGTATGCATGAATCAAAAATAGATGTCAGACCTATTGTTTCAAGATTTACAGGATACTTTTTATTAGCATCATTACCTATTGTGACTGTTATGGCAATGTATCCTACGGAAGTTCTTAATATTTTAAAAACCAATACAAAATTTATGAATGCGGCAATTTTAGTCCCATATTTTTCTTTTGGAACTTTATTTTTATGTTTAACAGATTACACAACACTGCAATATCATTTGGCAAATAAAACTTGGATTGGTTTTATAATTAAATTGTTATCAGGACTTACTAATGTTGCATTAACGATTTACCTTATTCCTATTTTAGGATTGAAGGGGGTTGGAATTGCAATGTTGGCAACTAACTTTACATACTATTTCTTGAGTTCTGTTATAAGATTACGCGGGCTTGCAATGACTTTACCTACAAAACAGGTTGCATGTATACTAACGTCACTTTTGCCTATTGTAGTTGTATATTACTTTTTCTGCAAAAATAGTATAAATCTTTCAGCAGGTTTACAAATGTGTTTGTTGTTAGCGTTGTTCTATGCAATATATTTTGTATTTCATAAAATTTTTAAACCGGATGGATTTGAGAAGAAATAAATTTGATAAGTAAATAAAATAAATAACACAGTACCTTAAATTGCGGATGCTGTGTTATTTTTTGTTTTTTATATTAAGTTTTGTTACTTTAAAATTCTTTTTTTTATAAAAATAGCAAAAATTTTCTTTGAGGAATTTTATGTACTTGTGTTAAAAAATTTTAATATTCATGGTATATCCTATGGCAATCCAAATATGTAGGTGATAAAATTTTTGAGCAAGTATATGCAGATGAATAGCTAGAAATATTTAGCCGAAACTAATTTACAGAAGGAAACCAGATTTAATAATAAAACTAATCGAAAGGAAACAATCATGTCAAAACTTTCATCCCAAAAAAGAAGGATAGTAGTCTCTATTTTATCAGTGTCAATAATTGCACAACAATCGTTAATTCCGGTGTTTGCAAGTACAATTACAGGAGTGGGCAGCGTTACGGGTGACAGCGTAATAAATAACACTAACGGTTCTCAGATATTTAATATAGCACCACAGGCAGCTAATGGGGATGTCGGATACAGAAGGTATGAAAACTTCAATCTTGATCAGGGTGATATTGCAAACCTGATATACCAATGGCAGGATAAAAACGGGAATATTAAAGACATTGGAAGTTTTGTAAATTTGGTTAATCAGAGAATAAATATTAACGGTATCGTTAATACAATGCGTAATGGCAATTTTTATAACGGGCATGCAATTTTTGTTTCTCCAAACGGATTAGTTGTTGGCAGCAGCGGTTTATTAAATGTTGGTTCTTTGACAGTTGTAACTCCTAATCAGGATGAATTTACAAAATTCACAGGTCAGCCTGATAAGTATGCACCTATTATGGCACATCCGGGTACTGCAGAATATAATGCGGCAATAGGCAGTATGGGCGGAGCTAATGTTACGGTTAACGGTAAAGTTTTAGCAAGGCATGATGTTACTATTGATGCCGGTGACGTAACTATGAACGGTGGTAAAATCGTAACAGGTGTTAACAGTGATGCTATATTTACACCGGAAGGCAGCTATTTGGTAAAACCTGATGATACAGGTGCAACAACTACGACAAGCGGTGGTATTACATTACCTTACAGAAGATTTGACGGACAAAACTTTGATAATGCGGCATCAATGTCAGCTGCTGAAATTCTGTTTAACAGTCTTGTAAATACGCATGTTCAAAATGGTGAATCTATAAGTGGTACTCACGGTTCAATTAATATTAGGTCTTATGCTAATAACGGCGGAATTACTATGACCAATCAAACTCCGAATGGTACAAGTACTCCAATGCTTAAGAATTTTGCTCAAGGAGACATAAACTTAGTTAATAACGGTTCAAAAGGTATACAAGGAACTGTAGCATGGCTTGAAAATATTAATGGAAATATTAATGTTACAAATAATGCAGGAAGTGTAAAATTCGGCAATTCACAAATAAGAAATACCAATGGTAATGTTAATATTTTAAATAATGATAAGAATATTGTTATCCATGACTCTGATATTTTAAATACAAAAGGTAATATTAATATAACTGCAAATACAGGTATTGATATCGATGATTATGCAACCGTACATAATAAGGCTGAGGGCGATATAAATATAATAAACAAGCAAAGCGGAAAAATTAATATTAAAGGTTCTGAAATATTAAATACTAAAGGTGATATAACTATTGATAACCAAGCTTCATCAGGCGGCGGGGTTTACATAACTCATAATGATGCAGATTATTCAACAGGAAGACAGAACAGCAAGATTTTAAATGATGACGGAGATATTCTTATCAAAAATGCAAACAATTCTGGTGGAATCAATTTATCTTCTGATTTCGTGCTTGATTATCCAAGTACAATAGAAGCTGATCATGGCTCAATTACACTTGATAATGCAGGCTCAGAAGGAATTTATATCAGTGGTGATATTATTCAAGATGATGTAGATGAAATAGAATTTAACAGACAACAAATTAAAATCTTAAATACCGGAAAAGGTGGTGTATTGATTGATAGTGCAGGGCAGGTAACAGGAACAAACAGAACATTGATATCAAATACAGGCGCTGACGGCATAAGAGTTAAAGGTCAGGTAACATCTAAAGGTATTGATGTTGTAAATAAGGATTCTGATGTAGTAATTGGTATAGAAAATAGTACATCCCGTGAAAACTATTTACATTCAACAGGCAGAGATGTAAATATTGATATAGATAACGGAAACTTGTATAATGCAGGTACTGTAAAGACTTTAATTCGTTCAGAAAATGGCGACTTGAATATTCATGTAAAAGATGGTAATATCGGAAAAGAGATTGGTCCATGTCCTGGTGGTGTATGTACAGGTATCGGAACAGATGCAAGAGATTTGAAATTATCAATAAATGCAAATGTCGACGGTGTATACACAGCAGATACCACTCAGGTAAATACAAATAAAGATTTGGTTATTAATATGGCAGCACTTAATTCTGATATGAAAGTTAATAGAATTAAAGCAGACGGAAGAGTTATTCTTTTGGCAGATGCTGAAAAGAAGGCTGAAAAACCATACAAAATACTCAATTTTGCAAAAGATGATTCTAAAGCTAATGTAGAAGGTAAGGGTATTTCAATGATTTCAAGCGGCGGTATAGGAACAAGTGATAAGGCTTTAACTTTTGTTCAGACTGCTGGCGATTTCAATGATAATTACCACTACGATACAACAGATCCAAAACATGATACAAGAATTTTGGGTTACAAGCCAAATGCTAAATACGGTGTTGATATATTAACCAACAGTGGTGATATAAATATTAAAGGACTAGACGTTAACAACAAAAAGAGTGATACCGAAGTTTGTTCAATTATTGCAAGAAATGGTAGTGTGAACGCTGAATTTTCCGGTGATACTCACATTGGTGAAGTTGTAGCAAGTGATAAAGTTAATCTTACAACAAGAGGTCAATATATGATAATTGATCATCTTGGTGAAACTCCTACTTACGAACCTGTTGGTGATTATTACGGTGATTATTCAAAACCTATTGTTCCAAATCAGGCAAACTTAAAGGTATTGGATTTAGCTCCGGTAGGTCAGACAAATCATCAGCCTCATGGTACTTTGGTTGTAAGAGAAGGTAAAATTAACGGTAAAGGTGAAGGCAGACCTTCTCACGTACAGGATGTTAATATAGTTGCTGACCACGCATTTGTTGGCGGTTATGAGTTTGTAAATAATAATCCGCATAGAGATGCTGATGGAAAATCTTATGTAGTTGAAAATCCGGCAACTAAACCTTTAGTTAATCCTAAAGATGATGAAACACCTGTTTCAATAAGAGTTTCAGCAGTTCGTCCTGATGATGTTGAAGATATTGATGCTGATCCTGATAGACGTATATATTATTATGGCGGTAGTGAACAGGGTGATGATCCTGATTATGATGGTACCGAGGATAAAGATAAGCAAGGAACAGAGGATGATGATGATAATCTCGTAGTTCCTGATGATGATGATGATAGTGATGCAGATGCCGATGCCGATGCTGACGCAGATGCAGATGCTGACACTGATGCCGACGCTGATGCCGATGCTGATGCCGACGCCGATGCTGATGCTGA
>Ga0247611_10011782_pt1 | contig 10024 bp, 7 predicted proteins | sample 177DNAGHGhighgp2_FD_192422 | JGI IMG/M metagenome (GOLD analysis project Ga0247611, IMG submission 192422) | Sheep rumen microbial communities from Palmerston North, Manawatu-Wanganui, New Zealand - 1770 DNA GHGhigh gp2 | ecosystem: Host-associated > Mammals > Digestive system > Stomach > Rumen ... | reverse complement strand
TAAAGTTATTAAATGTCAGACAATTAGCCAATTTTTTTAAGTTAATATATGTAAAAATAAATGATTATTTTCATGTTAAATATTTCTTGAATGTTAATGAATTTAACTATATTTTACCGAACTATTGTTTTTTATTATAATGCGAAGAACTTGCCTTGCATCTTGCTTTTTAGGTTGAACTTTTAGAGGTATTTTATATTACAAATGATATTCCAACAGATTATTTATATTCGTATCTGTAAACGTATGCCAAATTTCCAAATCAATAGGCTTATAGTCTTTGAAGAGCTTTTTCACAAACTCTATCTCAAACACCAAGCGAAAGTCGTTCGGGTCATTGTCCGGCTGCCCTTCTTTGCGAGTTCCCACACGAGCAATCTTTATCAAGTACAAGTCACGAATACCCTTCTTTTTGATGTATGGCATAAAATAGTAAAGTTTGTTTAGAGCTACTGTTGATGGAAATCTCTTACCTGTGTAATATATCTTTGCCGATTGGTCAAGATAACGCTCCACGTTATCAAGTTTTACCAAACTGATGAGCACGTTCTTATCCATTTCCACGTCTGGTTTTTGTTTTTTTGCATGCTGAACCACAGGTGCATTTTCCACGATGTTCTCAGGATATTGCTGGAGCACATCTAAGAAATTGAGCTGTTTAACCCTAGCAACGGCTTTCTTAATCTCGCCTTTCTCTTCTGGTGCTGCTTTCTCCAACGTCTCACGGTTCAACCTACGTCCCATCAGCTTATACCAGATTGAGCGAGCCATTTTAGTTTCTGTCTCTGAGAATCCCATTCCCTTTTGGAGCAACTCTTTGTCTGTGAAGTCGAGTATCTCATCAGCAGCTTTCTTTTCACGAACCATCTGATCTACTTGCTCAAACAGATTATCGTTTTCTTCGCGATAAGGAAGATAAACTCCCTCAACCTCACTTGGCATCAACTCCAATACACCACCACCAAAGTTGCGTCCAAGTATCTCTGCAAAAGCAAAAGAAAGAGAATTGTAGTAACTTACCACGAAGGCCTTGCGGTTCACGCCGTCCTTGATGTAAACACGATGCATGGTGTCCGTAGTATATGCCTGAGCATCATTCAATACGAACTTGGGATAGAGATTGTTTCGACGAAGGAAGAGGGCATCAGATAACTTAATTGACGGTATCACATACCAGTCATCACGGATGCTGGTTTTATAACCCTTGTTGATTCCTTGCTGCTCGCCATTCTCAATGTATGCCTTGGTTCCCTCGTTGCCATTTTCTTTGGCACCTGGAGTAAATACCAACAAATTTGCCTTTGCACCATTCGCAAGATTCTGTTGCCAGTCAGCTTTTGTAAAGCAGAGACTATTCACCTGCACACTACGGCCTACCATAGGACGGGCATACTCATGCAACTGATACATATCTACTACGCCTTGCGGCACAGTGAAATATCCATTTGAACCTGTCGTGATACCAACCTCAACATCAGCATAAGTACCAATCTTTGGCATACCGTCAATTCTGACTTTATTAAGGAAATCCAGTTCCTCTTTATCAAGGAAGTAATATGTCCACTTGTCTGCATGGAAATCTATCTGCTTGGTGGGAAGTTTCAGCCGATGAGGGTCAAGCTGCTGCAATGCCTCTGCATCCTTCACCTCGATATGTTCTATCAGGTGTTCTCCTGAGCCAGTACGTTCGCAGAGCAAAAGGACTACCTCTTGCTGGATTTCCTCAAATACCAGGTTCTCGAATGAGATGATGTTTATCTTATTGAACGATGTGGCCAGGTACTTTCGAAGCTGTTGTGCATAAGTCACTTGAAGGAGTTCAGACGGAATAACGAACCCCATCTTTCCTGTCTCTTTCAACAACAAACTGCATCCAACAACAAAGGTCACCCAAGCATTAGTCAATTTGGAACGCTTTAACCCAGCTTTCTTGAAAATCTCACCTGCCAGTTCTTGCTGACCTTCATCATAATACTGATAACGGATAAAAGGAGGGTTGCCGACAACGAGATTAAACCTCTGCTCAGTATCTAAACAGAAACGATGGAAATCAGCATTAATCACCTCTGAATCGTGAAGTCCAATCGCACGAGCCTTTTCTGCTTCTGCGGCTTCGTATTCTACAGCAGTTGCATGATGGAAAAGCATGTTCTCTCTTGCCATCTGCTCCAAGAAGACACCATCACCACAACTTGGTTCCAATATATCAGCATCAGTGCTGCCGTTTATGCCCCAGTGGAGTATAAACGAAGCAATTGCAGGTGGCGTGTAGTAAGCACCACGCAATTTCTGTGCGGAAGCATCCTCAATCAGCTGCATATTGTTCTTTGATTATTGGGATGATACTGTCGTATTGTTCCATGCCATAGAGGTGCATGATAAAGTCAGCAAGTTGTTTCTTTGACAACTCGAATTGGCGTTGCAGGATGGTGAGCTTGCGCTTATTTCCATGTGCAGCGTCTATCTCATCGCCCATTTGTATCAACTGTCTTTGCAAATCAGCAATACTATCGTGAGCCAAACGCTCGTCGCTGTTCTCAAAGTCTATTTTGCGGATAGGCAGTTGTTTCAATACCTTTGTTCCACGTGCTATGAAACCGCCTCCAAATATTTCGCCATAAAGTGAACTGATCCATTCCAAATATTTACAGTTAAGAATGGCCTGCAAATAGTAGATAGAATATGGAGAATCTTCTGGCAAAGCAATCATGCAATAGCCAGCTGTACCACCTGATGACACGAAAGTGCTGCAACTATCAACAGCATACTTGTCACCAGTAGAGAGTACACCTACTATGATTTTCTCAGGAAGGTTGCAGGCATCAAGGCTCTGGTGTCTGCCATACCTGTGCCACTCGTTGGCAGTTGTTGGTAATGGCTTTATGTCACGAGACGCTGCATTCAAGATGTTCTTGTGAGCAAGGAGATACTTATACAACTTGGGATAGTCGCGCTTGATGTTGTCTAGAGGAATCATTTCCAACTTGTCATTGTCATTCTTCTTATAAGGGAATATAACACATGCATTAGGTTTAAATGTGCGATATGTATTCAGGCCATCATCACCAGTTGAAGTCTGGAAATATGGTCTTGTAACGTCTTTCTCTACTTCCCAATCTTGACCATCTTTCTCAAAGGTATAAACGCCATTCCTTTCTGCCTTCGGCTGGAAAACATACACTTTGTTGGCACTTGTCTGGATGCCATTAAAGATGTTGTTCTCGCCAGTAATTGCCAGAAGTGTAGTGCTATTTGATAGGATGGTGTCATATGCTCCCCTTAGTTGTTCAGGGAACAAGGGCCAAGTTCCCTCAGAAATTTCGTCATAGCTCTTCGTATCGGTAGGCAGTATATTCTTATCTGCCAACTTCCATTGATTCAAATTGCTTACTTCATTATATCTGAATGTATCATGTTCTGCCTTCTTAACAATAAGCAGACATGTATAGTTGGACTTTCCTGGGAACACCTTGCAAGCGCCAAACGCAGTAATAGCTTCGAGTGTTTTACGCGTTGAAATAATGCGGCGCAGTTCTTGACCAGCCCCAACCTTCATAAACTTCAATGGGACAATATAACCAAGCAAACCGTTGTCATTCAACAAATCCATTGCTCGCTCCACGAATACAATGTATTTATCAAACTGCTTGTATGCACTTGCATATTTATTTTTATATAGAGGCAACTCCTTTGGAGTAACATTCTTCATTCCTTCTGTTGTCAAATAGGGAGGGTTACCAATAATAGCATCGAAACGCATGGTGCCAAAATCAAACGGATTGATTTCGCTGGCATCTTTAGCTTTAATGTCATTGCTTGACAAAAGACTATTACCAAAGAAGATGTTATTACCCAAGTCTGGCAAAATTGGATGTTCATTCAGTAAACTTGCCGAATCCTCATTCTCCAGCAGCTTTAACAGAAGACCAAACTTGCTTGCTTCTGCTGCGTTGAAATCCTTGTCAACACCATAGATACAATTCTTCAATAGTTGCTTCTTCTCAGCATATTTCAGTCTATATGAATTCTCACCAATTTGTACAAGTTTCGAGGTGTCGTGCTGAATATAGTAGTCTATCAGAATATCATTAAGCAATTGATATGCTTCCAACAAGAAAGCACCTGAGCCACAGGCAATATCCGCTATCTTGAATTTCAGTATTTCTTTGGCAGATTTGTCCTTGCATAGTGGTGCAATAGTCTGTCTGAGGATTTCTCGGATGATATAAGTGGGTGTTGTTACCACATCACGATCCTCATTCTCTGGTTTCTTGACAATTTGCAATTCTCCATACTTAACCGCCAACTTCTCGGCAATGAAGATTTCGTAAATATGGCCCAAAATGTCAGATGAGAATACACTGAATGAATATGGACTTTCAGGGAAGTACAACTGACGGATGATAGTCCAGAAAGCAGAACTGGCATTGCATACAACTTGCTCTGAAAGTGCTTGGTCAAACAATCCTGAGTTGTATTTCGTATCAGCCTTTCTGAACTTTTCCAGAAGTTTATCGAAATTACCACCATCCGCTATTGCTAACAAATCTTTGTAGGTCTCAATGTTTCTGTCCTCACAAACACGAAGGAAGAGAATCTTATTGATATAGCTTTGTACTTCATCACCCAGCAGTTCAATATCTATGGTTGGTTCTGCATTGAGAATCTCTTTGCCAAGCAACAGACGCCACTCATTAATCTGCTTCAAGAACTGTTTATCTACAGACCACTGCTTTAAACGGACCTCGATGTCTTTCCACTCTTCATCGAACTGCCCAGAATATACAGAATCTTTTCCAATTAAACGCTGTAGTTCCTCAAACTTGTCTTCGTATTCTGTGTAGTGGTATTTCTTGATAAGAGCCTTTTGATTGGTATCCGTTTCCTCCACTTTAACAGAGGCGTCATAAATCATCAAGTATTCGAAGTTCGACAGTACAGAGATTTTCAAATTGGCAGTATATCCATATCGGCGAGCCTGACGTGCAGGTGCATCAACATCGTTGATATGCACACACGGTTTCTTTGCTTCGAGGAAGAATTTGCGCTCAGCAAACAAGCGAAACGTATAGTCAGGCTTCTTAGTATTCTCAGATGCCCCTGCCTTAAGTGGTTCCTCCAGAATTACCTCACGTTCATTCGTGGGCCTTCCTGCTTTATTCTTGATGTCCCACCCTAACAATTCAAACAGAGGGTCTAGGAAGTCACTCCTTACCTGTGTTTCATTGTAGCGGTCTGTAAGATAGAAATTCCTATCCGCCTCATACTTTTCGACCAACTTGTATAAATCTTTTATGTTAGTCATCCTATTTGCAATATTGATAGGCATCATTTCTGTATCCATTCTCTCTGTTTTATGATATCATAGATTGTCTTTTTCTGGAAAAATCCCACGTTCTGTGAGCATCTTATGCACTGCAGCATTGTTGTCGACATATTCCCGTGTGATGGATGCTTCGCCTTGGAGATTTTTTGATTGAATATTTACATTGGTCATTTCATTAGCAAGATCTTTAGCCATTGTGTCAATACCCGATGTAATTTTCTTCTCAGCGTCGAAATCCACTTCCAGCAGATCTTTAATGTCAACCTGGAGCAGGCGGGCAATCTCTACGAATTGTGCCATGGAGGGCTGTATCTTGTTCGTTTTCCACCGTGAAACGGTCATGTCGGTAACACCCATCTGTTCGGCAAGCCATCGGTTGGTGATTTGCTTGTCAGCCAACACCACTCTGATTCTGTTTTGACAATCTCTCTTCGTCATCTATTTTGATTTTAGCTATTTACATGTGCAAAAATAAACATAATTTGTTAAACCACCCAACATGATGTTGAATATTATCTCGTTTTTAGCACTTTTTGTGTTTCTGATGACTTCTTGATTTGCATCCGACCGTCCAAATTACATAGTACCTTTTCACATTTAGTACACTCTTTGCTATATATGCGCAATGTGGACTAAACTTACTCCTCTTTCGCCAGAACAATGGCGTTTGCTGGCGAAAGGAAAAATATCTTCTCTTTTCGCCAGCAAGTGAATCTTTGCTATAGGTTAAGTGCTGGCAGGCTGTTGATGGCATCCTCCTTCAACTTGTCAACGGCACGGGTGAATTTCTCGGTATGCTTCAAACCGCTATGGCCGAGAAGGCTAGCAACGGTCTTGATGTTGGCGCTGTTGTTGAGGATGTTCACGGCAAAGGAATGGCGAGCGCAATGCCAGCTGATGTGCTTGTCGATGCCGGCACGTTTCACCCATCGCTTGACGGACTTACAGCAGCTTTCGTATGATGGGAGGTTGAAAATGAGGGATTCCTTTGTCTCTCCTTCTTTTGGCTTGCCGACCAGATGGATGAGTCCATCATTGAGGGGAATGGTGACCCAACTGCGGGCAGAATGTCCTTTAGTCTTGTCCTGTTCAAAGCGCAGGAGTTTGTTGGCATAGTCAATGTTCGAGTAGCGCAGGTCTTTGACATCGCAGAAACGCATGCCTGTATAGAGGCAGAAGATGAAGGCATTGCGGACGTTCTCTTTCTCGAACTGATAATGGGTGTCCATGAGTTTTTGAATCTCTTCTTGTGAGAGCACATCTTTCTTCAGCACTTGGTCATCAACGACACAGACAACTCCTTTGCATGGATCTTTCGCCATGATGCCCTGGTCAACGGCAGAACGTACCACCTTCTTGAATCGCTGCAAGATGCTCTTTGCTCCCTCTCCTACACTACGAGTCTGAAGGTATTCGGCAAACTTCACCATCATTTCTGATAACTTTTCAGTAACTTTTAGCACCGTGATCTTCAAGATGAACTCATCAGTTCTGAAGGATGGAACTTTCGCACCATTAGCCTCCTGTTCCCGACAGATGCGATCTAATCCTTCACCAAATTCCTTCACATAATGGTAGGCCTGGAATCGGGGGGACTGGTTTTTGATTCCTTATTGCAATAAATAGCACCGAATCCCATTTTTATTATAGAAAGCAAAAGGCGGAAGTATGTTATGTCAAGGATAGAAATTTCAAATGTTCTCTAAAGAAAGGCAGAAAGACATTGCTCGGGAAGTGATGTCGGAACTTGGTGCCGGACCACGACAAATGTCATGAGTTACAGGCCTTTCATACACATTAATCTATAAACTTGACAAGCAGGGATAGATGCTTTACATGCGAAGAATCAAAAACCAGTCCAGCTGATTTTCCGCTGATTTCTAGTGCCATCGATGCACCGTGCGGCGGGAATATTGTTATGACAGCGAAGCTATGACATCAGCAAACTGCAGGACACGCCCGGCATTATGCTCGTTGAAAACAAGGTGGGAGAAATCGCGTTGCTTTTGGCTTAAGTCAATGCCTTCCAGGCGCTCTGATACAGCGTTCTTCAGTTCCTCAATAGACGAAATGCCTGTCCTTGCCTTTAGAAAGTCCATATTCGGCTTGGTCTTCGAGAGCAGGAAGATGGCGTCGTAGAAGTCGCGACCTTTCTGACGTGAGAGGATGGCGGCGAACTTCATAGCGCAGAGCACATCCAATGGCGGCACCTGAACACTGAAGAAAAAGCCCATTCTGTTGATGTTGGCAACAACGGGTTGGTATGCAACACCCAGATCCTGCGCCTCAATCTTCAGCAGAAGCCTTTCTTCACGATGCCCCGTCAGCCCAAGGTTAAACAGCATCTCTGGGAAATAGAGGTTGCGACGGAATGCCGTCAATTTGGGATTGGGCCTGTCACGCGTTTCCACGTCGATATTGTTCTGCCGGAGGTAAGACACCACACTATCTGTCATGGCCATGAACTCCTCCTCACTCAAGTCCCTGCAGTCGAAGTCCAGATCTTCAGAGAATCGGTCTAATTATCTCAATTTTGGGAAATATTATAATATTTTTTGGAGAAAAAGCTATTTTTCAAAAAAATACACTATCTTTACATCGCATTAATATAAGTATGATATGGAGAACAGAGACCTCAGTCGGCTAAAGGTAGTTCTTGCGGAGAAGAAGCGAACCAACAAATGGTTTGCCGAGTTGTTGGGAAAAGATCAGGGCACTGTTTCAAAATGGTGTACCAACACTTACCAACCTGAATTAAGCAGGAATAATGAAGATAGCAGAACTCCTAAACGTGGACTTAAATGAATTAGTCCGCTTCAATCAATAAGTCATAAATACTATAAGGTTTGTTTAAAATGAAAAGAAAAAATATCATTAAAATTCTGTGGCTTCTGTGGATTGTTTCAATAATTGGTATGGTATTCGGTGTTTATATCTATATTGAACATAAGCGCGCTAGATTACGTTCTGAAATCAGAGAGAATATCGAAAAAATATTTGAAGGACAATCAAGTGGCGACTTGTTAGTTTCTAATTATGATGGTTTCTTTGATGTTGAATATAGCGGTAGACCTGTTCGTCACTATAAGAAAATTGCCATACCCCTAAAACCTTCAAAGAAGGGTAAAACCTTGCCTAGTAATCTTGATTTAAATGATGATGAACGAAAACTTTTAGAACAAATTGTAGAAGAAGCGGATGAAAGATTGAAGAATAATTTGAATGACGATCAACGAAAACATTTAGAACAAATTGAAGAAAAAGCAGATGAAAGATGGGAGAATAACTACGGAGATTTAGCATCTTTATACGAACTCAATTGGGGTGATAGTTTTTGGAATCCAGAAGATAAAGGATGGAGTATCATTAGGATATATTGTGGAGGCGATGATGATGACTTCATCCAAACCAATTGTATTTTCCCTTATAAAGTCGGATTGAAGAAAGCTGAATGGGGAAACTTCTATACTGTTGAGCAGGCAGTTAATGAAGCATTTGAGTTTTATTCTACCAATCCTGAATCTAGAATGGCAGACAGATTCAGAAAAGGCGTTAAAAATCGTCTTTGGTCAGAGATATATAACTATAGCAATGAGTTTTTCTGGATCGTAGAGAATAAGAATCTTAATAGTTGGAATGCTGGAATCCCAATATATAAACCAGAGGGTAAAAGCTATGATGAAGCACAGCGAACAATGCCATACGAAAACGGATGGATGCAAAATAGATATTACCGAGTCTTTATTGCAGCTACACAAGAAAGGCATTACAAGATTCAAGAAAAAGTTTGGGTCGTAAATGGAAACAGAAATAAACTTCTTTTTTGGTGGGGATTATGTCTGACAGTATTATTCTTATCAAGAATAATACCTCTAACTATCAAGGAGAAATTAATGAACAAGAGGAAATCAGAGACTCTTTACCAACGGCTTTGCCGAATGTGCAATCCTTCTAATTTCATGAAGGATTACAATAAGGATAAAGTAGATAAGGCCAATGATATTTATCAAAGACTAATGGAGATAAAGCCAGACGACAAAGTGGCTTTGATGTCATTGCAGGCAGAGGCGGTGTCGAGTCTTGGTATTGTGCTGATTGATGGTGAAGAGTTAAAAGAGTTAATTGAGAAAGTAAATCCTCAGCGGTTTATGAATCCATATAATGCTGAGAAAGTAAAGATGGCAAATGATCTTTATTCAAGATTGATAAAAGAAAATTTGACTTATGAAGAATTTACGCAAATAGTAGAAGATTCAAAAACGTTATAACCCGAGTTTGGGTATAAGACCATGTCGAAAAAAGTCAACTTGGCTGCATTTTTCGTTTTTACTTGATATTTATTGTCTTATGAGAAGATTATTATGAGTCCCCTTTAAAAAGTCGGAATTGACAACCACTGTAGGGACATACACCGTGTATGTCCGTATTTCCATTGGCTATTTGCGCTCACATTCCTGTTTTTCGGGCATACATAAGTATGCCCCTACAACAAACCACTTTTTTAAGTGAACTCAATTATTTAACCATTAAAAAGAAGATTGCTATCACTGCTATTGGCTTGCACCGAAATTTTAATCTATAAAATCCCAGTTTCTTACGTAATATAATCGGGCGGCTTGTCATTTTTTTTGCCAAGCCGCTGATTTTTAGGCGGAAAAATTTGGCCATATGAAAATAAAGCCTTACCTTTGTATTACG
>Ga0247611_10011780_pt1 | contig 10026 bp, 11 predicted proteins | sample 177DNAGHGhighgp2_FD_192422 | JGI IMG/M metagenome (GOLD analysis project Ga0247611, IMG submission 192422) | Sheep rumen microbial communities from Palmerston North, Manawatu-Wanganui, New Zealand - 1770 DNA GHGhigh gp2 | ecosystem: Host-associated > Mammals > Digestive system > Stomach > Rumen... | reverse complement strand
ACGTGTAGTGTTCATAGCCTCGAACGATTTTTTCGTAAAAAAATTTGCATATGTGCAATTTTTGTAGTACTTTTGCCTCGGAATTTATGATGATAAGTCTATGAAAAGACAACTACTAATCGGATTGATGGCGGCAACACTACTGATCGGCTGCGGTCCACACAAGCCAAGCGTTGCCGAACAACGTGAAGCCAAACGACAACAAGATAGTACCAACTTGGCCATGCAGGAAAAAAGTCTTGCCTATACCGACTCCCTCCTGCAAAGCCTATTACCGACCGCCGATTCACTGTTAGCCCTGTTCGATTACAAGAAAAACGAGAAATACGAAGACAACGGCTACTATATTCACAAGCACCTTCAAACCGCCGGTTTAGGACAACGAATCTATCTGCAAGCCTTCGTAACAGATAACCTGAAAACTGTAGTGCGCAGTATGTATTTCGGGACGAAGTTGGAGCACAATGCAATAACATTGATTGCCGACAGCGTATCCAGCCGCTTTGAAGGCGAACCGCATTACTTTGAAGCCGAAGGCAATCATGAAATGGTAACGTTGTCCAACAACGACGCGGTAGCATTGCTTCAGTTTGTGAATGCCTATGCCGACAAACGTATCAAAGTACGGCTGAGCGGCAAACGAAACTACGCATATTATCTGAATGCAAAAGATAAACACGCCTTGTTAGAGACCCTGCGCCTGCAAGTGGTAATGAGCGATATCAAACGTTTGGAAGAGCAACAAAGACAGTCTTCGTTGCAAATAGAGACCTATAAGCGGCGGTTGGAGAAGTAGTTACCAGTTTTTTCGTAACAGTCCACCAATAAGGCAGATAAGCATATAAACGGGATACAGGATTTCCAGCAACAGCGCTACCGCAAAAGAGACTGAACGGTCTCTTTTTTTAATCAGCCGGTATTCGACGGGAAACTTGAGCAGAATAAACAAAGGACAGAGGATTTGGAAGATGTTAGCGGATAGAACAATTGCCCCATACAAGCGGATGTCTTTGTCGGTATAATGCGGTGCTTTTCCCGCCCAACGCATTCGCTGGTGCCAGAAATCGCGCCAAGTTGTTTGGGCATGCACAACCGCCGTAAAACGCTCTTCATCCACAACGGCAATCTTCAATCGGCGGCGCTTGAAAGACTCCAGCAAAAACATATCGTCCCCACTGGGAATATCCGGATGGAGTTCACTCCAACTCTCTAACCATCTGCTTCGCTTGACAATCAGGTTAGCTCCGCTACATAGTATGGGTTTACCTCGTTTTGCCGTATCCATTGTGAGCTGCTGAATAGCGGCATATTCGGCTATTTGCAGCCTTTCCAAGAGCGAGTTTCCGCCGTCCATCCTCAAAGGTAGAATCAACAAATCGGCATCGGTGTCAGGCGTTTGTGCGGGCGGAATGATGTCATCGTCCTGCAACCAAACATATTCGGTAGTAGCCGCAGAGATGAGTTTATGCAAGGCGTGTTTTTTGCCCATTCCGTCATCGTTGATGCCTTTTCTCGGGATGATTATGGTAAGCGACATAATTGTTGATAGAAAGTTGGATAAGACTTGGCGATACAGGCTTTATCGTCACAGGGCAAATCGGCAGCGAGCAAAGCCATCGCCATCCGATGGTCGTTCTCAGCAGCCAAGTGCTGCACGGCCTCCAGACGGTCGGATTCTTTGTAACGAAGTCGGTCTGTATCCGTTGCTATGAGCGGGACATTCATTTGGCGGCACGTAATCGCGACGGCAGGATATAAGTCTGGACAATCGCGAAAAGAGACCTGCAAGGGTGTATTGTCAGGCGGATTTTCGCGAACAATCCGTATGCCAGTTGGCAGTTCGTACGTAGCCACTCCGAAATGGCGGAAAAGTTCGGCAACAACCTTATCTCCCTGCAAATCAGAGAATCGGAGTTCGTCAAGAAACAGTTCTCCGCCATGCAAAGCGATATACTCATACCAAAATGCCGCTGCACTCCAATCGCGTTCAAGAACGACAGCGGGAAATTGTGCGATTATCTTACGCGTCATACGGATATAGGGCGAGTTGTCTGCGGTGTACACCTGTAATCCGATGAGTAACAAGGCGGAGACGAATTGCGAGGAATCGAGTGTGATAGCGGATACGTCCACCGTTTGACTCAGGGTTTTGCCGCGAATTTTAAGTGGCGGGAAGCCATTTTGCCCGAGATATTCGATGTCTGCTCCGATAGCTTGCAGCGCGTCCACCAATTGCGCGATAGGACGTTGCCGCATCCGCGGATTGCCATCGAGCGAGACAGTTCGTCCGGATAATTGCGCGCAAAAAGCCGTCAAGAAGCGCATCGCCGTTCCACAATTATCGAGCATCAGTTGGTCTTCCCCTCGTTTGATAGCAAGTAAGGCGTCATGCATCAACCGCACGTCTTCAGGCATATTTGGTTCTGTGACATCGAAAAGCGGCAAACCGTTAATCGCCTGCAAGATGAGCAGGCGATTAGCAATACTTTTCGAGACAGGCAGTTGAATATGCGTCATACTCAGAGATTCTTGAGTGTTTCACACAACCATGCGAAACAACGCTGCGTGGAAGATATGCTCAGTCTCTCCTGCGGCGAATGCACGCCGTACATTTGCGGTCCGATGGATACCATATCCAGATAAGGATATTTCTCAAGGAACAAGCCACACTCCAATCCGGCATGAATAGCCAATACTTGCGGTTCTGCGCCAAAAAGCGTTTGATAGGCTTTGCGGGTTACGTCCAGTAGCGGCGAATTGACATTGGGTTTCCATCCCGGATAGCCATCGCCGTGCGTTACTTCGTCACACGCCTTAGCAAGCGCTTTTTCTACGCGGTCTTTGATGGCATGTTTCTCCGTCTCAACCGACGAACGTTGGCTGGTATTGATTTCGATATATGCGCCTTGCTCATCGGTTTTCATCTTCATCGAAGCAAGATTCGTACTCGTCTCGACCAATCCGGGCATGTCTTTCGACATTGCAATCATGCCGTGTGGACAATCACAGAGCGCATCAATGAGTTTTTTTGCTTTGTTAGCAGGGATAACCGATAGCGGGTGGTTTGCCGATTCGAGTTCCAAACACATGTCTTTTTCCACCTCCCCAAATTGCGCCTCTACTTTTGCGACATAGTGATTAAAAGCAATCCGCAGTTGCTCCTTGTAAGCAAAAGGCACACAAACAAGCGCCTCCGCCTCACGGGCGATGGCATTACGCAGATTGCCGCCTTCAATAGACGCAATCTGCACGTCCGTTTCGGCGTAGAGAGATTGCAAGAATTCCACCAAAAGTTTATTGGCATTCGCTCTGCCTTTATTGATATCATCTCCCGAATGTCCGCCCATCAATCCATTGACACAGATATGCGCAGCAAACCATTGTCCATCAGGTAAGGCAGCAGGCGTATAGTGCATCTTTGCCAACGTATCAATTCCTCCGGCACAACCAATAAACACTTGTCCGTCATCTTCGGAATCCAGGTTAATCAGCCGGCGTCCATTCAGACAGCCGTCTTTCAACAGATTAGCGCCTGTGAGTCCTGTTTCTTCGTCCACAGTAAACAGACATTCGACAGCAGGATGCGGGATAGATGCGATTGTAATTACCGCCAATGCCATCGCCATTCCTATTCCATCATCTCCGCCCAGGGTTGTTCCTCGTGCTTTGAGAAAGTCACCATCGATATAGGTCTCAATCGGGTCGGTCATGAAATCATGCTTGATATCGCTGTTTTTCTCGCAAACCATATCCATATGCGCTTGCAAAATAACGCCCTCTTTGTGCTCATAACCGGCAGTAGCCGGCACACGCATAATCACATTCATTGCTTCGTCACGGAAACACTCGATATGATGCGCTGCAGCAAAGTCCACCAGCCACTGACTGATTTTCTGTTCATGCTTAGACGGCCTCGGGACACGGGTAATTTGCTCAAAAATGGCAAATACCTCTTTAGGTTGTAATTCGTTCATCGTTTCGTTGGATCAATAGTTAATTTGACTACCTTTTCTCGATTGTTAAGCGGTGTCGGTATAGTCGTAAACTTGTTATTATCAGAACCTATCAGCGGCATAAAATATACGCTGTCCGGCACAGACCAATAGATGCGATTGTGAATTGGGTCTGTACATTGTGCCAATACCTGACCACGGTACACCGGCTCTTGGTGTGCGCCATCAATATTGGCAACAAACAACCCTTCATCCGTGCGGTAATAAATCTTGAGTGCCGCGATACTGAAGCCTTTCATATTAGGAATAATCGCTTGTAATTCATTCAAGCGGAACTCGCGTTCATTATATATTTGCAGGGTATCCTGGGTTGCATCCAACAGCGCTTTTCCTTCGACATCCTCCGGTGTCAGGCGATAAACGAAATCCGCCCGGTTACCAAAGATACGCTGTCTCCAATATACGGAGTCGGCAGTCATCATCAAAATCGATGGCGCCAAGACATTATTGATTTTATAGGAATGTTTTACTTCACGACGCAGCCCATTCAGGGTTACCGCCAAATGAACCTCTTCGGCATCGGAAGATGCTTGCTCGAAGTACAGCTTGAAGTTCTGCTCATTAGCAGGCGAAAGCGGTTTATAAAGACGATTCGACCCAATGTGCCATTCGTAATCGACCTTGTAGTTGTATGGGTTATACACCTGCGCTATAAACGTCACATCATCAAAGATATTGATGCCCAAGCTGTCGGCATCTTTAATGGAGCAAATAAAATCAGGCACCGTGTCCAAGACAGTAATCGAACGCGTTTTTGTCCGATTGGTTTTGTTGTCCACCTTCAAAGTGACGGTATATGTTCCCGCCTGTTTATAAATCTTGGTAGGATTTTTGACAGCCGATGTCGTAGCATCTCCAAAAGACCACTCCCACTCTTCACCACTGGTTGAGAGATTGGTAAAGTTGATGCTTTCTCCGGCACGCGGGTTCGTGGGCGAATATCCGAAATCCACGTTTCCTGTATTACACGCCCCCAGCGCGCAGCCAAGCAGTAATAGTATCCAATTGTGTTTCATATGTTTCGTTGGCGTCAAGCCATTTTATAGTTTTGTCAGCCCTGAACCAAGTCATCTGCCTTTTCGCATAATGACGGGTGTTCTGTTTGATAAGCCGGATAGCCTCTTCCCATGTCGTTTTACCATCAAAATAATCAAATAACTCGCGGTATCCGACGGTTTGCAAACTATTATATTTTTTAAGAGGATAGACCTTTCGTGCTTCTGCTTCCAGCCCTTTTTCCAGCATTTGCTCTACGCGGGCATTGATGCGCTGATATAGCTCTTCGCGCGGTCTTTGCAAAGCAATTTTAAGGATATTAAAGTCCCGCTTTACCCGATTTTGCCGCCGAAAAGACGAATAGGGTTTTCCGGCAGCTAAGGTTACTTCAATACAATGCATCAGTCGCTGGGGATTACATGAATCGACCTGTTGCCAATAGTCGGGGTCCAGTCGCTGCACTTCTTGTTGCAGTTTTTCCAATCCGCCGGCGGCATACATCTCACGGACATTTTCCCTGCAAGAGGTCGGAATTGTCGGAATATCGTCAAACCCTTTGCAAACGGCGTCAATATACATCATACTGCCGCCTGTGAGTATAGCGAACGGATTATTTTCCGCCTTTGCTTGCAGCTGTTCAAGTAAAGCTAAACAATCGCGCTCAAACGCGCCCGCATTGTAATCTTCGGTGACAGATTTGGTTCCGACAAAATAGTGCTTCACCCTCTCCAATTCATCCGCTTTAGGAGCCGCAGTCCCGATAGGGATTTCACGATAAATCTGCCGTGAATCAGCACTGACAATAGGGCATTTGCAATGTTCTGCCAGCCGCAGCGTCAATTCTGTTTTCCCGACTCCTGTCGGTCCTGTTATGACCAGCAACGTCGGCATTAGAACATGCTTCCGTCTTCAAACGAGAGGTCCTGGAATCCCTCCATATCAAGATCTCCGTCATCGTACTGACTATCTCCGTAGAAGTCTTCGTCCGACTCCCAATCCGCGCGACCGTCTTTTCCTACAACCCCCGATAACGGGTCATCCGTTTGGAGTTGTTTGGGCGCTTTACCGGTACTTTCTACACATTGAACGCCATCCATAGAACCCGGACGGATTTCCTTAAGTGAACCAAAGAAGCAACGTTCGAACATCGGATCAAAGATATAAATGATGCGCTGTCCTTGCTCTTCCATCAAATCGCTCAAACGAGTGGATTCCATCACCATGTTATCGTATTCAAAGTTGGAATCCATAGGGACCAACGTTATTTCCTGCTCTTTCTCCCAACGATCATTGCACATAAAGAAAGAAGTCATTTGGTCATCAGGATAGCCCACAGAAGCAAGGATTGCTTTGTGTAAGTCAAGGAACGTAGCTTCGCTGTCAGCCTCAAATACGCGACGGAACTTATTTACTTCGTCGCATGAAAACGTAATCTTGTAAATCATACTTGCAATAGATTTTTCTATTTAGCGTGCAAAGATACTACAAAAATAGCATATCTGCAAGTTTTTCTTGTTTTTTTTAACAAAAGGAAGATTTTTTCCCTAAATATTATACGGAACGATGATAGTGGTAATCGGAATAATCCTTATTCCGTTCGTTATCATTTTTTTTGCCTTTGAAGATACGTGGCAGTTTGATCTTGTGTCCATACTGCCACCAAAGCAATAATATCAACCCGAATAACATTCCGCCAAGATGAGCGAAGTGCGCCACATTGTCAGTGTGGAACGGATTAATTCCGGCAAATATTTCCACAACCGCGTATATTATCACTAAAGTACGCGCACGAATAGGAATAGGAATGAAGAAAATAAACATAGGGACATCCGGAAAAAGCCATCCGAAAGCCAACAAGATTCCAAATACAGCTCCTGAAGCGCCAATAGTTACCGCCACTCCGGTCCCCATCATCGCCCACACCAACTCCTGAACCAATCCGGCACCCAATCCGCATATAATATAATATATAAGGAATTTAGTTGTTCCCCACTTTTGCTCCAAAACCGGTCCAAACATCAGCACCGCGAACATGTTGAAGAACAAATGTGAGAAATTGGCGTGCATAAACATGTACGTCAGCGGTTGCCACCAATGAAAATATGGTGATGGATAATAGAACAAACCAAGATAGTTCACTAAATAAATGCCGTATTGTTTGAATAAGACAGTCAGCAGCCACATTACCACATTGGCAATAAGTAGCGATTTTGTTATAACAGGTAAATTTCTCATAGCGACTGCAAAAGTACTAAAAATTATTGAATTATCCGCATAAAATCGCTGTTTTTTGCTAAAAAATCAAAAAAAATGCATTTTTTAATATTTTTTTTGTAGTTTTTCTTGGCAGAATAGAAAAAAAATTGTAATTTTGCAACCGCAATTCGTGCTGAATTTAAGCATGTAAGCTGAATTAAACGTTTAATTTATTAATTTTAAATCTTGTTAGTATGAATAAAGCTGAACTCGTAGCTGCTGTAGCAGCTAAGGCTGGAATGTCAAAAGCAGCTGCTGCAAAAGCAGTAGAAGCTGCTGTTGAAGCTGCAACTGAAGCATTGCAAAAAGGTGAAAACGTACAACTGATTGGCTTCGGAAGCCTCGTAGTTGTTAACAAGCCCGCTCGCAAAGGTATCAACCCTGCAACCAAGGCTGCTATCACTATCCCGGCAAAGAAAGTTGTTAAATTCCGCGCTGGTGCGAAACTCGCTCTCTAATTGACAATCACAGTGGTAAAACGAGTTGTCCATGAGGGCAACTCGTTTTTTTTCAAAAACAAATACTATATTATGCTAAACATTATTTTAGGAGGTGCTCCAGGAAGCGGCAAAGGAACGCTATCTGATATTATAGTTCAAAAATACGGCTTGCAACACTTAAGCACAGGAGATGTACTACGGGCAGAAATTGCTTCAGGAAGTGAACTGGGACGAGAAATCAACGAACTCATTTCGCAAGGAAATCTTGTGCCGGACCAGCAAATGATTCAATTACTGGAAAACTTCCTTGACACGCTTCCTGCAACTTGCAAAGGAGTGATATTTGACGGTTTCCCTCGCACGGTCGAGCAAGCACACGCCTTGACAACAATGCTCGCTTCACGAGATATGGATGCATATATGCTGGACCTTTATGCCACCGAAGATGTTATCATGACACGTCTTATCCGCCGCGGACAAACCAGCGGAAGAGCAGACGACAATTATGAGACCATTAAGAAACGGCTGCAGATTTACAACGATACAACCAGACCGATTAGCGACTATTACGTCAAAATGCATAAATATTTTATGATTAACAGCAACATCAATCCGGATTGTACGTTTGCCCAAATTGATGTGATTTTAAAACAATTATACCAATAATGCCATCCGGGAACTTCATCGATTACGTCAAAATATACTGCCGCTCCGGAAAGGGCGGTGCTGGTTGTATGCATCTGCATCGCGCAAAATATGTGCCCAAAGGCGGTCCTGACGGCGGAGATGGCGGACGCGGCGGACATATAATCCTGCAAGGTAATCGCAACCTGTGGACATTGTTGCACCTAAAATACCAAAAGCATATATTGGCGACTGACGGAGGAAGAGGCGGTGAAAGCCGCAGCTTCGGCAAAGATGGAGAAGACAAGATTATCGAGGTGCCGTGCGGTACTGTCGTTTATGACGGCGATACAGGCGAATTTTTGACTGAAGTGAAAGAACACGATCAACGAATCGTTCTGCTCAAAGGCGGTCGGGGAGGATTAGGCAATTGGCATTTCCGCACTGCCACCAATCAAACACCACGATATGCGCAACCGGGAGAACCCTGTCAGGAACGCAATATCATTCTGCAATTGAAAGTCTTGGCGGATGTCGGATTGGTCGGTTTCCCGAATGCAGGCAAATCTACGCTGCTTTCCGTCGTTTCGGCTGCTAAACCGGAGATTGCCGATTATCCTTTCACCACACTCGTGCCGCAATTAGGTATCGTCAGTTATCGGGATGGGCAATCGTTTTGTATGGCGGATATTCCCGGAATCATTGAAGGAGCAAGCGAAGGCAAAGGATTGGGACTGCGATTCCTCAGACATATCGAACGAAATGCCGTTTTACTGTTTATGGTGCCTGCCACAACAGAAAATATTGAAAAAGAATACAAGATTTTGCTGTCCGAATTGGAAAAATACAATCCGCAACTACTCACCAAAGCACGCATTTTAGCCATATCCAAATGCGACACTTTAGATGATAAAGCATTGGCAAAATTGCAAACGAAAGTCAATAAATTAGCAGAGAAATTAGGAATTGAGATTAAACTGATTTCTTCTATCAGCGGCTTTGGTATCAACGAACTAAAAGATGCGCTTTGGACTGAACTTAATAAAGAACAAAATCAAGTCATCGAAATATCTCACGCACCCATTGAAGTAACCGTCCGCGAAGAAGACGATTCTTCGAGTCGCAGCCGAGATGCTGCCGAGACGCAAACGGAAACCATTTACCTCAACGAAGTGGAAGAAGAGTGGGATTTGAACAAATACCGCGGAATAGGTTGGGATGACCAAGACTAAAACCATATATGACAGGTTGATTGAGTGGCGGGAACGGACAATAAGCGAAAAGCAACTTATCCTGCTGCTCAGTTTTATTGTTGGTGTACTATCAGCCTTGGCAGCTGCTCTACTGAAGTCGTTTATTCATCTTATACAATATCTTATAGAGAACTATCTGATTGAGGGAGAACACTTCGTCTGGTATCTCGTTTGCCCGATGATTGGTATCGCGCTTGCTGCACTGTTCGTCAATTATCTTGTCAAAGATGATATATCACACGGTATAACCAAAATCCTTTATGCCATATCGCAGCGCAAATCCATTATCAAGGCACACAATATGTGGTCATCCATTGTTGGCTCAGGACTGACAATCGGTTTTGGCGGTTCTGTCGGCGCAGAGGCTCCTATCGTTCTGACGGGCGCAGCTATCGGCAGTAATCTCGCCAAATTCTTCCGTCTTGACCAAAAAACAATGATGCT